>Ga0181593_10000505_pt1 | contig 34099 bp, 28 predicted proteins | sample 071ome_19_FD_133756 | JGI IMG/M metagenome (GOLD analysis project Ga0181593, IMG submission 133756) | Coastal salt marsh microbial communities from the Groves Creek Marsh, Skidaway Island, Georgia - 071413AT metaG (megahit assembly) | ecosystem: Environmental > Aquatic > Marine > Intertidal...
AAGGTGCTCCGTAAGAATAGGAGATATGATCGGAATGAAAATGAAGCAAATCTCTAAAAAATCCAAAAAGAAACCAAGAACAAAGAAAAACACCATGATTGCCCAAAAAAGGATGAAATCATGACCTTCAAGAGCGGAGAGCGACTCTATGAGGATGTCATCTCCATACATACCTCTAAAGACCACCCCGAAAACTTGAGCACCAAAGAGAAGGGTAAACACCATAGCAGTCAGGTGAGTGGTTCTTGCTGATACTTTTTTTATAAGTTCGAATGAAAGCTTTTTACGAAGGGTGGCAAGTGCAATGGCCCCGGCCGCTCCACAACCAGCAGCTTCTGTTGGAGAGGCGATTCCGAAAAGAATTGAACCTAAAACGAGGCTGATAAGCAGTAGAGGAGGGAGGAGAAGGTGAAGTACCGTTGTAACACGGATGGGCTCTCTCTCAGAGTGTCCTGTATCGCATACAAGTTCAGGTCTTTTCTTCAAGATAAAGCCGATATACAGAATGTAGAGGAGTATCAAGAGCATTCCTGGGATGATCGCTGCGGCAAAAAGATCTGCCACCCCTATATTCATCATATCAGCGAGGAGAATCAGAACTATTGAGGGAGGAATGATCTGGCCAAGTGTTCCAGCAGCACAGATCGTTCCGGCGGCAAGGCTTGGGTGGTATCCTCTCTTTAATAATACTGGGAGAGAAAGGGCTCCCATCGTTACAACTGTAGCCCCGACTATCCCAGTACTTGCCGCGAGGAGTGCGCCAACGAGCACTATTCCGTAGAGGAGACCTCCTTTTAGTCGAGAAAATAACCTTTCCATGGTTTCTAGCAGTTCTTCTGCTATCTGCGAGTACTCGAGGGTGATACCCATGAAGATAAACAAGGGAACTGCTATGAGAGTTACATTTTCAATCACTCCAAAAATTTTTGATGAAATAAATCCAAAATCGGAGAGCGAGAAAATATCCAGCCAGAAATGGCCTAGTAATCCAAAGAGCAGACCCACGCCACTTAAAACAAATGCGACGGGAAATCCCGAAAGTATCCCGATAAATAGGACAGGAAACATAAGCAGAGGAAAGAACTCTTCAATACTGAAACTCATAGCGTTTAATCCAGCCACTGTGTGTTCGTCGAGCAGGCTTCTCGAAGAGTTGGTATCATGCACAGCAGGAGGAGAGCGAATGATTGAAGAGCGAGTAGAATCATTCCGACGGGGAATGCACATTTAATAATCCAACGCGCTTCTAGTCCACCTGCATCCGAGGAGCTTTCTCCTAAAAGCACAGTGGCTCTTAGGAAGTTCTCCAGAGTATTTGCGATCGGGAATATCGCTGAGTCTATCCCAAATAACATTTCACTATAAAATGAGGGGGGTGTGGGAGTGGTGTAGTTTCTAGCAGTCATAACATCGTCGATTCCAAATGAAGCGAGAGTAAGAGCAAGTGGTATTAAACATAAAAATCCAGTGATATGGATTACGTTTTTGATTCTTGAACTGAAGGTGGTGCTCAGAATATCTACACGAACATGCTGATTCATCTGAAGCGTGTGAGCTATGCTGAGAGTGATGATAAAACCAAACAGATGCCACTGAAGTTCTTGTAAGGCTATTGAGTTTACTTGAAAAAAATATCGGCTGATGACTTGTTGAAGAGTGAGGAGCACTAAGAGAGGTACGAGTAGCATGGCAAATGTGAACGCGGATGCAGAGAGTTTCGATATTCCTCTAATGCATGTTGCAAGTAGTGTCATCATATTCAGAATTATTAGAGCTTAGTGAGAGGACAATTTAGTCACAGAGTAGCAGTCTTGATAATTCTTTTGAAAGGCTAATAGAGAGCTTCGTACCTTCTCAGCCATCGGATCTCTCGCAGCAACCTCTTGCATGATTTCGGAGGAGAGTTGTTTAAGAAGAGTGAGAATAGAATCGGGTAGTCGTAATATCTCTAGTTTTGAGCTCATGCGAATTTTTTGAAGATACTCAGCATTTTTTGCATTGAATTCATTCAACATCCATAGTGTCGTATCATTAGCAGCGACACGAATTGCGTTTTGAAATGGCTTTGGAAGTGATTCCCATGCCTTTTTATTGATCATAAGTTCGAGTAGGGGACCCTGTTCTTGCCAGCCCGGGCCATAGTAATACTTCGCTGCTTTATGAAGGCCTATTGTATAGTCATGGTAAGGACCAACCCATTCGGCAGCATCGATGACCCCTGTTGAGAGACTGGTAAAGACTTCGCCTCCGGGCACAAGAACAGGGGACGCCCCAGCGGCCTTGTATATGCGGTTGGCAAATCCTGCGATACGAATTTTTAAACCCTTAAGGTCTTCCTGAGTTTCTATACGTTTATTAAACCATCCAGCCATTTGCGCTGGGGTCGCACCACATGCCAGTGCTACGACGCCGTGAGGTTGCATTAACTCTTCATAAAGTTCCTGTCCGCCACCAGCTTGTAGCCATGCTAAGGTTTCGAGCGCTCCAGTATTGAATGGAACAGCTGTAAAAAAAGGAGAAGCAGGAATTTTCCCTTGCCAATAATATGCAGCGGAGTGTCCCATTTCAATTTTTTGAGAGCGAACCGCATCGAATGTCTCCATTGCTGGAACGAGTTCGCCCGCTCCATATACGCGAATATTCAGCGCAGAATCAGTGAGTTCTTTCACCAGTTTGGCAAAGCGTTCAATTCCAGGACCCCAAATGGGCAGTGTACGGGGAACGCCAAGTGCGAGTCTCCACCGATATTTCTTTTTTTGCGCAAACGCTGAAGAGCGAGCAGTAAGAGATGAGGCTAGCGCGGTCGCAGAGACAGCAGCTGGATAGAGTATAGTTTTTTTGAGGAAATTTCGTCGTTTCACTGTAACCTCGCCTTGGTGAGAAGACCTTACCTCTTGTGGCCAAGCTTCTGCAATAGTGCAACTGAGCTGCCGAAAGTCTCGCCCCCGTGTGCTGCGAAAAGTTTCGATTCTACCGTGACTCAGGAAGGAGAATGTGGATCCCTTTAGGAGAGGACGTGTTCATATGCTTAGACACGCTGCGCTCAATACAAGTCAAAAAATAATCTACATTTGTACACTCTTTATGAATATCATTTTGTCAGCACATTTAAAGGGAGCGAGTGAAGAAGTAAATAGATGAGAAGATGCCGAAGAGATGTTCGGTCTGAATAAAACGTAATGATTTGATTTCGGAGAGTTCAGTGCTAGCGATAAAAAGCCCGGCTATAAACTAACGCTCAGAGATAAATGAAACAAATTGTTCGTAATCGAAAGTGAAGTTGATGATCCTCTGCTTCCGTTAGTCGTAGGCTGTCTAAAGCCTTTAATACTTCTTTGACCTCGTCTTTGGTAAATGTTTCCATGGTCGGATTCATCGCCTTCTGAATTGTCTTCAGACACAGACTCTGGGTTTCGGCAAATAACTCTGGGGAAAACTCTCTACTTTTTTCAGCAAGTATTTTAGCACCTCGAACTATTGTCATTTGAGATGCAGTATTACTCACCTCAAGAGCGTCTAACAGTAAGATACCAAATTGCTCGTATTCTTTCTTGAGAAAAGAGATCTCAGTTTTGCTCTTGGGTGATTCACTCCAAGATTTAAGCTCTGTGAGAATCATTTCCGGAATATTGACACCGCTTTCTCTTTGTAGCAGTTCTGCCTTAGAGCCACTTAACCCAGCAAGAGCAATTTGTTTTTTATAGATGCTCCCTCTTGGATCTTGTAATGCTTGGGCAAATAGCCTCGCATAACTGACTACGGTTACGGGGCGAAGAGGCAGTTCTTCGTTGGTAGGCTGATTAGTCGCTCTTGCTTCTATTTGATCAATAACCTTAACGAGTAAGCGTTCAAACTTGGGACGTAGACCATCAATAGTGATAATTGCTCTATTATTTTCCTTCAGGGGTTTGGTTAATGATGGGTGATCAAGGATCTTGAGTAGCTTACTCATGTTTGACTCGCTGAAGCCGCCCTGTTTTGAAAGATAATAGAGATGGCTCTCGACGGTAGTCTGGTAGAGCCCAAGGGTGCTTGTTTGCTCAGAAGTTGGAGCTTCTGTCGAGATATTTACGGCTTCATACTTTAGGGCTTCGGTCAGTAGGCTATCGAGTCTCGCAATCATACTTGACTGTGAGTGCGTTTTTAAAATGATAGAGGCATTACCGATATTGGTCGTCAAGCCTATCGCAGTGCCCGTATAGGCTTGTGGAAAGGGATTATCTGTTTCGTGCAGCGCAGCAAGCATCGAGATAAGCGCAAACTGATGATGAACGTTATCGTCCTTGCCTCCATTGCAGGCTACAATCGCCTCATTGCCGAGAGCAATGCCTCCTAACAAAAGACCCAGGGTCCAATGTTGTTTCGCTTTGAGCTCTTCGCTAATATTTTGCCTTGTTGCGGTTATGTTTCCGTCGTTAGCCCACCACTCGTTCAGCGTATTCAAGAGTTCGAGTTGCTCATCAGGAGCGAGTAACGCTACTTCTCTGCCCAAATTTAAGACTTGAGACTCGTGCTCTAATTGGGGTGAGGTGTATTGCATCTGAAGCTTTGGTGCTCGGATGCTCATCTGATGAAACTCTTTAAAGAGTTTTATAACCTCTGGTGTTATGGACTCAATTGGTGGTAGTCGGAAATCTTCGTTCGGAGAGGTGTTTTCTACTGACTGTGATTTTAAATGAAATTCAGGCTCTGGTCTCTTTGTTTGTCCGCTGGCAGGCCCAGTCAGCGCGGAGAGAGAGATGGCGACAAAGGCTGTCAGATCGCGTTTAAATTCCATATACCCCACCAATAGCGAGTCTTCGCTATTTCCCCAAGTAAGTGATAACAGCTATCTCACACAGACCGTAAATGAGGTTCTAGTCTATGAATTTAAGGAGCGCTAATCAATTTTTCTATGTATTTGAAAATGCTGAATTAGTTATCAGAAAGGCAAAGCAGTGAGGTCTTCCGAAAACACCTTTTACCGAAGGTGCCCATATTTTAGGAAGAGAGGTCTTGAGCAGATAACATGAGTGTTTCCCTTGCTCGTTCCTTTCTTACTCTGGTACAGGGGTGTCTGTTAGAGCGTTTTGAGTAATACAGGATGCCAAACTCTCTAATAAAAGATTCGTTCTCGGATAGCGCTGTTCATCACCAGCCCACCACGAAGAGATTCCTGAGCGCGAGCGAACATTTGCGTTGGTTGATGCCTCACTCCTTCCATTCCAAACAGTAATTCCGCTTTCAACCTCTATTAATTTTGAGAAAGCAGAGACTGCATCAATAGACCTTGGGCTTTCAATGACCCCCACCAGCACGAGATCAAAACCAGCATCACGTGCCATACTGATCGCATTAAAGTTTCCATGAAAGAACTGCTCTGCTTGTCCAGGCCAGTCTGAGCGATCCATTACCTCCACTATATTGGCGGAAGTCTGGCTGCTGAGAAACTCTCGTTGTAAATAACGAGCCAGTTGCTTTCCCGCGCCTGGCTGTCTATCACTCTGTGCGGCAAGATTTACCGGGGTTGCAAAGGGAATGATTCCGAGCCTTACAGGGATTCCAGTAGGAAATCGCTGGTTTACAAATTCATCCAATGGGACACGAATGTGTGCATGGGAATTGCACACTTCCTCCTGTTGAAGATTAAGCGTGCTACAGGCGGTAAAAGCTACCACTGTCAAAACACTGGCGGTGATCAGCACAAAAAGACGTTTATAAGACACACGGAAAGGGAGTCTTTTGGCGATGAATAAGGAATTAAGTCGAGAATTTTTCACAGGTTACTCTTTAAAATCTGATACTGTCTCTCGTAAGAAGATAGTAACGGGGTTTCAACTCTCGTGCCAGATTGGAATGATGCTTCTTTTGAGCCTCTGCCTCGTTTTAGGTGGATGTAGCAAGAGATACGACAATGTGCCAGCTTTCTGGCCTTTTGAGTTTAAAGATTATGAAAATGAGTCTGTTGGGAGGTTTAAAACCTCTTTCCTAGCGCAACAGATTGATGAGTACTATCAGGGAGTTCACCCAGGCCCAATCGGGATAACGACCTTTGTAAATCTCGATGACCTCAAAACCACCTCTTCTTTTGGCCGCATCTATGGTGAACAGCTCATGAGCGAGTTGGCCATGAGAGGTTACGATGTTGTAGAGCTTCGACATGCTGATGCGTTACAGTTTCTTTCAAATAACGGAGAATTCGCGTTGAGTCGCGATGTAGCACAGGTAAGACGAGAGCGAGACCTTGGTGCCATCATAGTCGGAACCTATGTGGTTTCTCCTGTTCGAGTCTACATCAATGCCAGACTTGTTGACCCAGCGACCTCAAAAGTGCTTTCAGCAGGATCAGTAGAGATGGCAAAAACTGATGAAATTAAGAGACTTGTGCGGGGTGGAGCCTTTTCTCCAACCCTCGAAAGGATTCCAGTGAAGCGCCTTGGGATGTACACCTATCCTATGACGCTCAACCCTTATTATTTTGAAGAAGAGATTGCAGCTCCAGCTGGTTTTCCAAAAAATCCAGGGTCTATGAGTCAACAACAGATGATGGAGGACTATCTCCAACAGTCAGGAGTCGCGCTTGAGCAAGGTAACCTCCAGTAATTAGTGGATATATTGACAATTCTCTGGTGTCTCAACTGTTTCAGCATGTCTCTGAACCAGTCTGATGAATCTGAACATCAAAAAAGAGGCACGGTGAATACGTGTGAAGCAGGTGAAATAAAGAAGAGACTTGTATGAATGAAAGAGAACTCGCTTCTCGAATGAGAGCAGACTGGGATAGACGAATCGCTCATGACTATCGCTTTTGGATGAGCGATGGATACCAAAGCGATCAGGTGATGTGGGAAACTGGAGAGCGAGATTTTAATATCATTACCCGTGATATTGAAGATACTTCAGATAAAACAATTCTCGAGATCGGATGCGGTGTTGGCCGCCTTTTGAAATCTGCTATTGATCATTATCAAAAAGTTATCGGTCTCGATATCTCATCAGTCGCCCTGGAAAGAGCTACATCCCTTGTTGGATCGCATTCTCATCTGGAGCTGGTTGCAGGAGATGGCTATTCACTCTCTCAGATCTCCTCTCAGTCCGTTGATGTGGTTTACAGCTTTGCTGCGATTACAAGTACACCCTTAGAGATTTTTTCTCGATATCTGCTAGAGGCAAATAGAGTTCTTAAAGATGGCGGTCTTGTAAGGTTACAGATCTATCTTGGTAAAGAGCAGCGAGTAACAAGCGATGACACTCTTCATTTGCGATGTTTTGATGAAGAGAACTTTCGAAAAGCAATTGCTGCTGCAGGATTTACCGTTGAGTGGATTGATGAATTAAAACTTCCTTTTGAAGTCTCATTTGAAGAAGCGGGTATTTTTGCCAAGATCGGCTCATTCCGGAAAATTAGCGAGCCGACGAGCGATTACACTCAAGTTGGAAAGCTTTTGTTGCCAGATGGAGAGCCACAAACTGCTGATGCTATTACTGGTCTGGAAGTTGAGTGTTGGATGTCACTGAATTATGCCAGAGAGCTTGCCGAGTGCGGAGATGTCGAAAGAGCTCGTGAAACATTGAATTTTGCAGTCGCTCATGCAAAATCCATAAATCTCGATATTCAAGATCTGTTAGATCGAATTGTAGGAATGATTGAAGCTCTTGAGGCTAAAAAGAAGCAAGTGCTCACCCCTGAGCCTGATAATAATAATGATAGCGATATCTTTCAGAGAAATATTGCGATTATTCAAAAACGATTTCCAGAGGCGTATCGTCAAATTACTTCATTTGGTGATTCGTCATCTCAATCAGTTGAAGTGCGTGATACCGAAGAGGGAATAGTGCTTGTTGAAAATGGACAGGTGCTTGATCATCCTACTGCACCTGTTCGTGCCGCAGTAAACTGGACCAAAGCACAGTTGCAAGTTCCCGAAGTGCGAGATGCTGACAATCTCTTCGTTTTTGGGTTTGCTGGCGGACATCACTTAGAGACGCTATTGGAAAAGAGACCTGAGGCGAAATTAACGGCGATCGAACCGTCTCTTGCAGTACTGCGGGCAACACTGTCTTCCAGAGATTGTGCTCCATTACTTGAGCGGCTTGAGGGACTGCTTCTTGGTGCTGAGAGTGTTGACTTCTCATGCGATGGAAAAAGTGAGATTCTTCTCAGACCCCAGACGGCAAACCTCTATCCAGAGCAAGCTTCACAGACGAAGACGAGCTTTTTCAAGTCCAAAGGAATAGGGCTTCTCTCTCCCAATATTTCTGTGCTGGGTCCCATGATGGGAGGTACGCTTCCGATTCTTGGTTATACCGTTCACGCACTTTCTCAGCTGCACCAGAGAGTTCGTAGTATCGATATGAGTCCATTTGCAACCGGTTTTAACGGCATCTCTGATTTAGTCTTTGACGATATGCGCCAAAGATTATTAAGAGGAAAGTTCTCAGAAAACCTATCGGATATGGTGAGTGAAATCGCCAATGAGAAGCCGATGGACATTCTGATCTGCATGGCGCAAGCACCAATCACCGTAAAAACTTTGGAAGAGCTCCGTTCACGAGGAGTTATTACGGTACTGTGGTTCGTAGAAGATTATCTCCGCTTTCCAGCCTGGAAGTTTCTCGCAAAGCACTATGATTTTGTTTTTACAATTCAGAGAGGCGAGTGCATTGAAGCTATTAAGGCTGCTGGTGCAGGCGAGGTTCACTATCTTCCAACTGCGGCAGATCCGGCAGTGCATCTTCCTCTTCAACTGAGTGCCGAAGAGCGAGAGCGGTGGGGCTCACCTGTTTCTTTTGTAGGAGCAGGATATCACAATCGACAGCAGATGTTCGCTTCCCTGAGCGGTTTACCTATCAAGCTTTGGGGCACTGAGTGGCCAGAGTGTAAGCCTTTTGATCGAATGGTGCAGGAAGAGGGAAGGCGTTTAAAGCCGCAAGAATATGTTAAGATTTTTAACTCCACTTCTATCAATCTTAATCTCCATTCTTCAACTGAGCGGGATGGAGTTGATCCTGCTGGTGATTTTATAAATCCTCGAACATTTGAGTTGGCTGCATGTGGTGCATTTCAATTAGTCGATAAACGTAGCCTGCTTAGTGAGGTATTTACACCAGGTGAAGAGGTAGAAACGTTTGAATCTCGGAAAGAGCTGATTGAAAAAATAGAGTACTATCTTGCTCACCCCGAGGCACGACAACCATTTATCGAGAAGGCCCGTGCGCGAGTCTTAAGAGAGCATACTTATCAACATCGTATTACTGAAATGCTCTCGATAATTTATAGCTCACGGTATTCGCAGTTGCGAAAACGGATTGGTGAGTCGCCATGGAAGCGAGTAATCGAGCGTGCAGAGCCGCATCCCGAGTTGAAAGAACGGTGTGAAATAGCCTATCGCCGCGGAGAAGATGCTAACCTTGATGGATTGGTGGCTGATATCGTTACTGGTGAGGGAAACCTGACAGAAACAGAACAAAAGCTCTTGTTCCTATTCCACATACGGAAGCAAATGATCCGGATGAAGGAACATGGAAGGGTAAAATCTTAGTGAATCAATTGGTGAAAGTGCAGGAATAGGTAAAATGAAAAAGCGGCACCCAAAGAAATCAAATGTACTTCTTGTCAACATCACGAGACTCGGAGATATGCTGCAGGCAACCCCTACGATTGCGGGGATTAAAAAAGAAAATCCTGATTGTAAAATCACGGTCCTTGTCGAGAAACAGTTTGAATCTGTCTGTCACTCTATCCCGTATGTGGATGAGGTGCTCTCTATAGATCTCAGTATGGCAGTGAGAGCACTGGCTCGCGAGAAAGAGGGGATGATCGATGCATACGAGTATGTTTCGGAATTTGTAGATGATTTGCGTTCCCGAAATTTCGACTATGCTTTGAATATGTCGTCTTCAGCCTATACAGCACTTCTTTTGCACCTCGTTGGAATTGAGCGGAAAGGTGGATGGGCAGCAGATGCAGAAGGTCACCGAGTTATAGAATCTGAGTGGGCACAGTTGTTTGCAACTTCTGTTTTTCACCAGAATCGACAGTATAATTCGCTTAACCTGGTTGATGTATTCCGCTGCTCTGCAGACGTAGAAGAACACCCACGCTCTCTGCTCATCGATATCAAAGAGGAAGCAAAGGAGCGTGCTTCACAGATGCTTACAGAAATGGAGTTCCCACAAGATGGGCCGATGGTGATGCTTCAAGCAGGAGCGAGTCAACGCAAGCGCCAGTGGCAGCCAGAGAAGTTTGTCCAGCTTATTGAAATCTTGACATCAAGGTATAACTGTAGAGTCTTACTGACAGGGACGAAAAAAGAGCTCAATATCATTGATCCAATTATGCAACAGGTTACATCACCGCGCGTTTTTTCTGTCGCAGGAGAAACAGGTATTGATGAGCTAGCAGCATTTCTTTCGATGAGTGATTTATTGATCACGGGAGATACTGGACCAATGCACATGAGTGTTGCGGTTGGTACTCCTGTTATTTCAATGTTTCTTGCCTCAGCATTTGGCTATGAAACGGGCCCCTATGCGGAGGGCAATATTGTTCTTCAGCCAGTCATTGGATGCGGGCCGTGTAATCCTAACAAGCCATGTTCGCAACCAGAATGTCACGATACCATTTCACCAGAGGTATTAGCAGAGCTCGCGATGTTGCGAGTACAGGGTGATTGCAGCGAGCTTCCTATAACACTTCGTGATTATCGCGGAGCAGTTATCTATCGAACCTGTTTTGATGAGTTCGGTTTCTATGATCTAGAGCCTCTTAATCGCATTGAGAATTCAGCTATGGAGCAATTTCGGGCGGCCTACCGGAAATTATGGCTCGACGATCTCGGGGGTTACTCCTTTGAAGAGTCTCCACGGAGTAAGTTGCCAATCATCACTGGGTCTCCAATAGAAGGTCTTGAGATAGTTGCTGAGACAGCAAGAGCTGGGCAAGAACTGTTGGGCGAATTGCAGGCTCTCATTCTTGATAGAAATGCTCCAGCAGCCTCTTTAGGCGAAAAAAGTGAAGAACTTCAAGAATTAGACAGAGAAATAGAGCAAATAGGGTTTTATTACCCACATCTTGGACCAATCACGAGAATGTTTATATTTGGCAAAGAAAATATTCTGGGAACCGATGCCGAGGAACTTGCATCTCAAATGATGGGAGTATACCAGGCCTTAGAGAGACGCACTGGTAAGCTTCAAAGATATTATACACAAGCTTTATCGAATAACGTGCAATAAGAAGTAGATTTCTTACGGGAGTTTAAGAGCGATGGTTTCAGTTCAGATTAACGGTGAAACAGCACCTATCCAAGCAAATAACTGTGGACAGATGGCAGAAGTCGTCGAGCTGATTAAGTCAGTAATCGATCCTGAGCACATGATTACTTCTATACTCTTGAACGGAGAGCAATTCGAAGATAGCGACTGGTCTCGTTCCATGAATACGCTGGATACGGCACTTATTGAAGTTGAAACAGGTAACCAGCATGAATTCGTTTTTGAGCGGTTAGTTCGTTCGGACCAGATTGTACAGAGCTGCTTGTTGGAATTTCGAGGTGCGCGCGGAAAGTTTCAGAGTGGTCAGTCAGTAGAAGGTAATAAGCAACTTGTTGAAGCTGTTCAAGCACTGCAAGCATTTTTCCAGTGGTACGGAACTCTGGTCGAGCTTCTCCCAGAGGAAAATCGCATAGCCTTCGATCTCACTGAGGAAGTAAATGAGATCTCTGAAACATGTAAATCTATTTGTCAGCAACAACTCTATCAGTCTTGGTGGGCGCTCGGAGAGTCTCTTGAACAAAAGCTAGAGCCGCAGCTCGAGACGCTTGTCGAGCGATGTAAGGGCTTTTACGCCAAGTAGGTGTTTAGCTGAGTTTGTTGAGTTCTTTACTAACATTTTAACGTTCATAGTATACGCTAGGCTGAGACGTTACTGTCTCGTAGATTCTGATGGCGCGTCATTGCTTTGACATGCAACGGAATTCCTCATGTGTAGGCCCCATTTTTTCATAGAAGAAATCTCTTCAAGCGAAAAAGTTAGCATGGCTTTTGCATCTTATAGTGTGTGGCATCCCCTGTACGGAGAACTTACTAGGGGGATGAATGCATAAAGATGTAGTGTAAGCAGTGTGTTATGTGAATACCTTACCAGATGGCCTCTTTGTATCAGGGTCTCAGACTGATGGAAATCTGACGGTAGAAAGAGAGCAGAAAAAGGAGTGAGAAGTGAGTAACGGGAAAGATAGCCAACAACTCAAGACAACGTCTTCGTGTCGAATCTTAATTCAGAACCGAAGTAACATGTTCACCCAGCGTGGAGGTGATACCGTAGTAGTTGAGCAGCTCGTTGAAGGGCTGCGTAGTTATGGTATTCATGTTGACGTCGACTTAAAGGCCGAGAAAAATCCTGCGGATTACGATCTTGTTCACATCCTGAATTTTGCTATTCCTCAAATGGTTGAGACCTGCGGTAAGTTTGTAAAGGGTGCGGGAGTGCCTTTTGTTGTTACAACTCTTTGTGAAGACATCCCACAGTTTAGTACTCAGTCTGCTGTTCTTGCAGAAACATTGATTGATTATGTATTCACGGGTCAGAACAAAGAATGGTTAAATGAGAACCTTCTTCGGTTTGAACATGCTCAAAATTCTCTCCCGTTTCAGAATGCATGGAGTGCGAGCAATGCCGCACATCTGATTGTGAACGGTGCCGGCGAACAGAGGGTGGTCACACGCACGTATCCAAATCATGCACCTATTTCCATTGTCCCCGTTGGTTACGAAATTCAAGCAGATGCAGATGAGAGCCTATTTGTTCGAGAGTATGGCTTAAAAGATTTTATTCTTTGTGTCGGAAGACTTGAATCAAGAAAGAACCAGTTGATGCTTCAACTTGCTCTTGAGGGTTCGACTCTTCCAGTAGTTTTTGCAGGCGGAGGATTCTCCTACCAGCCTGAGTATGCAAAAGCAGTGAGAGAGTTTAAGCGGGCAGGAGAGACTCTTGTTCTTGATCGAATTTCTCCTGAGATGCTTCTTTCAGCGTATGCCGCAGCACGAGTTCATGCTCTACCAAGTTGGTATGAGCTTCCAGGACTTGTATCTCTCGAAGCTGCCAACAAGGGATGTAATATTGTTGCGGCCGATACGGGAACAACGCGTGATTATCTTGGTGAGCATGGCTTCTACTGTAAGCCAGGAGATGTTGACTCTGTTAGGAATGCAGTTCTTGCAGCTTACTATAGCCCGATCCGTCATGAATTAGCGGAGCGAGTGCGTACATTTTCATGGAGCGAGGCAACCAAAAAGACAATTGAAGTATATGAAACAGTTCTACAGAGAAAGATCTTCGCAACAGAACCGAGTTCAATCAGAATTACTCAAGGGCTAAATCAATCGACAACGACTCTATCAAATTCTGACCAGAACTTCGAACAGCTGTCGCAAGAAGGCTTTGAAGCTGCTCGTGAGCGAGACTTCGAGAAAGCCCACACCTTACTCGCCAAGGCTGAGGCAATGAATCCGAATGCGCTCCGGGTTTTATGTAATCGTGCTGCAGTATATCTCGCTGAAGAAAAAGTCCAAGAAGCGAAAGAATACTTCACTCGTGCAACAGCGATAGATCCATCAGATATAAAAGCACAGTCTGGTATTGGAATGTGCTTTATGATGGAAGGAAATAAGGAAGCAGCCTACGGTTGCTTCCTGGATATTCTCGCGCGCGACCCAATGGATATGCTCGCAATTCTTCAGCTAATCGACTGTTCATATTCTTTAGAAAAGTATACTGACCTAGAGCGGGTATTACGCCAAGCAGTGAGAAATGACTCCGAAAATTGCGAAATGCGCTATTGTCTCGCTGGCTGTCTGTTCAGGCAAGCAAAGTATGGAGAAGCAATGGAAGAGACGGAGAGGTTGCTCGTTGCTGCTCCTTTTAATGAGGGCTACAAAAAGCTCAAGCAGATGATTGAAGAGGCAGTGGAGGCAAAGCTCTCTGCTCAACGTGTTGAGACAAATACTTCAGGTATGAATCAGACTACCTCTGAGACAAGGAATAGCGAACCGCAAGGATTCAATAAGAGCGAGCCCATAGTATCACTGAAAAATCAAATTGTTGAAGAGACAAGTTCAACGAGCGCTGCAATGGCATTTGATAGTATTGATGTTCGGGTGTCTGAGCTTGAGGAGTTAAAGCATCGTAAGTCCTATCAAGAGGCCCTTGAAGGAACTTCAGAGCTTTTAGAACGCAGCGTCTTGAACGATGCACAGCGTAAGAGTTCGGAGTTGCTACATGCAGAGTTGTTAGCAGTCACCGGTGAGCGAGAGCAAGCAAAAGCAATATTTGAGCGATATCATGCGCTTGATGCGAGCTGCTCTAGAGCACTTTGTGGAATCGCCGCTATTGCTGCCAGTTACAATGAGCTGCAATCTGCCCAAGAACTCTTTCAAAAGGCACTTCAATCAGACGCTCGTTGTGATACGGCGATGACAGGCCTCGGGTTGTGTGCATACTTTAGAAAAGACATGGACCTTGCGTGGCATTGGTATAGCCAGGCTCTTGATGAAAATTCAGAGAATCTCAATGCGTTATATGGAATGATGCAGTTATGTTATGACAGGGGAGATCTGAAAACGCTAGAGCGACGTCTCGAAGGTTATCTTGAGCTTCACCCAGCGGATCTTGACATGGTGTACTCTTATGCTGGTTGTCTCTATGCACAACAAAGAATGGAGGAAGCGCTTCTCGAGGTACAGAAAATACTCATTTTCTCTCCACAACATGAACGAGCCATAGAGTTACGAGATCTTATTGTTTCCCCAGAGAGTGCAGTCTCTGGGGAGATATCTTCTTAGTCGGTTTTCTGCCATGAAGATTCTTGTCTTTAGCCAGAATTGGTTCTGTGAGGAGTTCCGAAGCTTAGGTCATGATGTCCGAAGTATTGGGCTGAAGGCTCATACCGATGTGAACCTAGCTGAACCTTTTATTCATATTGATGAAGTCATTGCAGATTATCTGAATGGCTGGAGGCCAGATATAATCTTAATTCATGATGATAGCGCGCCATTTTATGTGGAGGGATTTCCAGAATGTGGTATCCCAACAGTCTTTTTATCAATAGATACTCACCATCACTCCTCTCTCCACGGAAATCTGGGCAGAATCTTTGATAAAGTTCTGGTGGCTCAGAAAGATTTCATACCCGAAATACAAAGTATCTCGGATTCATCGGTAGATTGGATGCCTCTTTGGGCTAGTGATTACATAGAGCCTTGTGAAACAAAGGAGTATGGAGCAGTTTTTATTGGAACTCTGGAACCTTACTTAAATGCTGAGCGTTGTGACTTTTTTGAGAAGTTACAAAAGGAAGTAGAGATAGTATGCCAACCTGGAAGCTGGCAAACGATGTTCCCCCAGTCAGAGATTGTAATCAATCAGACCGTGAAGAAAGATGTCAATTTCAGGGTTTTTGAAGCGATGATGTCTGGAGCTTTGTTGCTTACTGAGCGGACGGAAAATGGTCTTCCTGAGCTCTTTGAAGATGGAACCCACCTGATTACCTATGAAAAGGGAAATGTCGAGGAAGCTGTTGAGAAAATCCGCTATTTTCTCAAGCATAAAGATGAAGCTCGAAGGATTGGAGCTGCTGGCCGAGAAAAAATACTTGAGATGCATCTGCCCATCCATCGCGCAAAACGCTTAATCAGTATTTTTGAGACATTACAATGTCAGAAATCAAAGCCGAGGAGTAGAGTTGGATGGCTTCATAATTATTTTGGGATTGTGTGTCGTTCAAATCGTACTAGCAGGCAACTAATTTCACGGTGTCTGGAGAAAGGATTACAGAGCGCTGAACGCATTGTAGATAAACGAGAGCCGCTTGATGAGGTGAGTGCATGTGTATTTGCTTTTACCTGTCTTTTAGCTGATATGACCTTAAGCGATGACTCTGGAGAAACGCTTCTTAAGAAAGCCATATCCTACTATCCCGAATATCCGATACTATCACTAGCACTGATTCGCTCTTGTTTGAATAGAGGGGCAGTAGAGCTCGCAAGACAGTTTGCAGCTGTTCTGGATCCTACTAATCCTGATGGATTGTTTCCCGTATCGGAGCAAGTCGTCGCTGAGCTATTCAGTAGCCAATTAGACAAATTTTTTGTTGAGCGTTCTCAACAATAATCTATCTGTTGTCATAGAGGATTCTCTTCGGGCCTCAGTTTTTCACATGCTCTATAAATTATTCGCTGGGTTTCTTCTGCCCAGGCAAGTCCACAGGTTTTATCGGTTATAAAATTGCCCCTGACTTGCGGGTCTAAGGAAGCAGCAAGGTTTAAATGGTTCAGTCCTTCTTCAACAGAGCCCATCTGAACAAGAAGATAGCCAAGGCTTACCTGAGCTTGTACATAGTTTGGCTGTAGTGCCACTGCTTTTTGAAAATCCGCCAACGCATTGCGCTTATCACCAAGCCGTTGTTTTGCGACACCGCGGTCACGATACGCTGCTACATCACTTGGATTAAGCTTAATGGCTTCGGTGAAATCACGGATAGCTGAAGAGAAGTTTTGGAGGTGAGCAAAGCTTATCGCCCGATTGTAATAGGCATTTCCATTAGATGGATCAAGCTGAAGACATTCAGTGAAGTCACGAATTGCTTCTTCAAAATACTTAAGAGACAGTTGAGTCGTTCCATGCAGGAATTTTGCTTCTGAATTTTGAGGGTCAAACTTAGTGGCACGATGAAAAGACTGGCGCGCTTTCCACAGATTGTCTTCAGTTAGAAATGCTTTTCCTGCCTTTATGTGGTTTTCAGCGCTTTCTTCGGAGGAAAAGAGAGCAGGAAACCAATACTCGAGAGATAGGTTGCTTTCTCCGTCCGATGAAAATAAGACCGGCATGAAATAAAAGACTGGAATAGCAATTAATAGGAGAAGAATATGTAACCGCTTCATAGGTGCATTATCCAGTGAAAACGAACGCAGGGAAAGGAGCTTTAGATTGTATTTTTGATTTGTTAGCCTTACGGAGGTCTACAGAGAGAAACGGGAGAACAGATGGCAAGAAAACAAAAAGGAAGCATGACTCTAGAGCAGGCGTTGAGCCGAGTTTTAGAAACCCTTGATGCTCAAGTTGCCCGTGAAATGCAGCGCACTCCGGCCGAACGAGAGCAGCGAGGAGTTCTGAAGAGTGAAGCTCATAAGAAGAGATCGGAAAAAGTATCGTCTCATATTTTAGAGGGAATCAGTCAGGGAGAATTCGGGCTTGATGGGGCTCTCATATTAGCAGAAGCTATTCCTCGATGTCTCCGTATTTTAGCTGAAGAACTTGGAGAGGACGACCTGGGCAAGGTGCGTTCAACGTATCTTCGAGAATTATTCTTAGAGCTTGAGAGAGAGGCTGAGCTCGGGCAATGTGCCCTTGGTGATAAAGACGGACGCGCTCAGCTTAACTAAGAGGAGCTCTTGTCCTCAACCGTTACTCTGAAGCCATCCACTTTCGAGCGTGCATACTGACCTGCTCTACAACAATTACGAGCGCAAAGATGGCGAGAATGATGGTACACGCTTCATCATATCGGAATGTGTCCATTGCGACTTTGAGCTCTACTCCAATACCACCAGCTCCAACGAGACCAAGGACAACAGAGGAACGAACTGCTTTCTCAAGTGAAAAGAGTGCGGTGTTGATAAAACTTGGAGCCGAGGAAGGAAGAATGAAAATAGCCAAAATGGCTCGGCGACCCGCCCCCAGTGTTTCCAGTGCTTCTTTAGGGTTTGATTCAGTTTCTTCAATACCTTCCGCGAAAAAGCGACCACAAAAGCCTAGAGTATCAACAGCAATCGTAAGAACTCCCGCAAAGGGGCCGATTCCGACGGTTACCACGAAAAATAGGGCCCAGACGAGATCGGGGATGGTCCGAGCAAGTGAAACAATAAGTCGGGATGATTGGTAGAAGAGAACGTGTGGTGTTGTTTTTCTTGCTCCGAGTATTGCAAGAGGAAGTGCTAGGAGAATACCTATGATTGTCCCTGCAACAGCCATATGAAATGTGCTCACAAGTAGGGAGAGAACTTGTGGAAGCCGCTCTGTACTTGGCGGAAACATTTCTAAAAGTACTTCTTGCATGTATGGAGCGCCTTCAATCAGAGCTCGTGGCGAAACTTCGGCTCCTTGAAAGGCAGGATAGATGACTACGAAAAGAATCAGTATTGTCGCTACTTGAGCAAATTTCGGGCTTGAATAGCGCGGTGGTACCGAGAGTTGAGGGGACGATATGGGTGGCAAAACTTGTATCGAATTATTTCTCATACACTGCCCTTAACTTGTCTATATTTACCCCGTTTGCAGGGTTATTAAACTTAATCTTTCCTCCAACTAAACCCACAATGTTATCAGAGTAACCGATGGCATGTTCCAGATGGTGCGTGGAGAATAGCAGTCCTATCCCCATCTCCTTGGCAACAGTACGTAATAGTCGCATGACGTGTTCACCTGCATCGGGGTCGAGGCTTGCAACTGGCTCATCTGCAAGTATGAGCTTTGGTCGTTGCATGAGAGCACGCGCTATAGCAACTCTCTGAGACTGTCCACCAGAGAGAAATCTTGCTTCCTTTAACGCGTGTTCTTGTAAACCGACTTGAGAGAGACATGCTAGTGCTTCTTGTCGTAGCCTACTCGGAGCAATAGAGTGAAACCATGCTTGAGGGCTACGAGTTCTTCCGAGCGCGCCATGGAGTGTATTCGTTAGTGCCGATAGTCGTGGAACAAGATTATGTTTCTGAAAAATAAATCCGACCTGTGATCGAATCGCACGCAATTCCTTTCTGCGAATGGAGGAAAGTGATTGACCGAATACTTGAACATCTCCGGAATCTGCAACCATAAGCTTTGGAACCATTCTCAGCAGAGTACTCTTCCCTGAGCCGTTTGAGCCAAGAAGTGCAGTTACCTCCCCAGGACGAACTGAGAGCGTCACGCCTTGTAAGACCCGCTGAGTGCCAAACTGTTTTGTTACTCCTTGAAAGCAAAGAATCGGAGAAGTCTTACTGTTATCTCTGGGAGAAAGTATCTCTGAAGGATGCGCGGTTTCTGCTGTCGCATGAGGACCTGGGACTGGAAGAGTAGAGGATTGAGTCGCCATATGGTATCTCTAGTAAACTGGGGCTTCGAGCAGGGTCTCTATACGAATGAGTTCATTGTTCAATACGTCAGATACTATGAATGACCTGCAAGAGTTTCAAGACCAGCGGTTACATACATTTTACGAATGTAACCGTAGTCATTATCAGTAATATCCGTTTTAAAGCTCATATTCAGGTACTTAGCATTCCTTTTGCCGTGTAGCATGGCTTCCAGTATCAAGGCGCCCTCCTTCTCAAAAACTTCTCGGAGCTTCTCTTGTACGGGTATCGGCACGTGCTTACCCGCTACAAAGAGGTCACTTGGCAGGTCTGGAGTGGTGGCAAGTACCGTAAAGTCCTCTCTGTGTAACTTCGGATCTTCATCAATGAATTGCTCGAATCGACTAAGGTTAAACCCTATCGCGTCAACCTGCTTCCGAAGGAGAGATTTCCATGCGACGTATTTATTGAGATTGACGGTACGCATGGTACTGGTCTTTTGATGAAGAACGCCATCATCAGCGAGAAGTTGTAGCGGCGCTAAGTGATATGACGTGGAACCAAAGTCTCCGAAAGCAATTTTTTTATCAACCAGCTGCCCAACGCTGATTATTCCAGATTGTTTTCTGGTGATTAGTGCGGAGCGATAATTTTCTCGTTTAAGTCCTATAAGAGGAGAGACATTTGTTCGTGAGCGAATTGCTACATATTCAGCAGGACCTATCAGAGCAAAATCAAGCCGTTGGCTTCGAAATGATTCGACAACTACCGTTCGACCAGTTACCGGAAAAAGCTGAAAGTGGTAGCCGGTAGTTTTCTCCAAAGTATTTTGAAAGGCGGTAAACTCTCGTTGTAATTCTTCAAGCCCGACAATATCTGTGACAGCAAACTTATATGTTCTGGTATCCTCAACGAGTTTCGACTCTTTCTCAGCTGCTCGTACTTCTGGAATGACAGGAACCAAAAGAAGGGCAGCTCCCAGTAGCATGCCAATGGTCATGTTTGCCGCGTAAGACAACACTCCTATTTGCGATCTGAGCTTTTTCACGACTCGAGCCTTATTCATAGTTTGGTGCCCTTACCCGTTTAGTGGTTTGGCTTTAAGGGTAAACAATTCGTGAGACTATGCAACAAGTCCCTGAGAACGTGGGCTTTTTGAAATTTTCACCACAGGATCGAGAATATTTTTATAGTGAGAACAAGAATTTTGTTACTATTGTGCCTTAGGTGATTCGGTTGAGAGATGTCGGACTTATGCGTGGAATATTAGATATTACATTTCCAAGCATGCTCTCCCATATACGGGGGAATAGGAAACACGTGATGCGCCTTAAGGATAGCACACTCCTTTCGGATTCTAGTAGTCAAAGCCCGTCAATAGGCACCAGACGATTACCTCGCGGTCAAGATGCGTTTTCCAAGTACATCAAGGTCCTTCGAAGAGAAGCGCAGATGAAACATGACTTACCGCAATGGAGATGTTTTAAGCCGCAAAAAGTGAGCCTGCGTGTGCACAGAGATTGGCTGGATCATATTCAACATACCAGAAGTCTTATTCAGTTCATTGAGAAGCTGTTTTTATCAAGAACGCCAAGCCAAGATAAATGCATTTCTAGCGAAAGATCTGTCATTCCAGAGATTGTAATTTCAGCAGATGATCTCTTATATCTTGAATCCTATACACAGATTCTGACGTTTCCTGTGGTAGTCATTTCTGATCTCTCGCTTCACAATAAAAAACCAATGTGGCGAAACGTCGAAGAATCTACTCTCATGGGTCAGAAGAACGCTCTTTTGGGATTTGAGCTTCAAAGTGCGCGTTATCGCGCTAATAGAGCTGCATTTAGAGAACAACTTCGAGCTGTATCCTTAGCGCAACCACACTTTTTAAGAATTGTTCAGCGCAGAAGCACGGAAGTTCGGTGCCCGGTTCTCTTTTCTCCCAAAGAGCTTCTCAATAGTTTGTCTCGTGATGTTGCGGCGTTTGCGCGCCTCGGCTACGAGCCGGTAGCAGCCTGTTCTCATAGTCTTATTCTTTCTCGATGTTTTGAGAGACCTATAGTCCAAATAGAGCTCCCAGATGTTGTTTTAGGGCTTGGAATTGGAGCAGAAAGTTATCGACTGGATCGTTCGAAGCGGCCTGTACTATTTAGAAATCCCTGTGAGATCACTGAATATTATCGACGTGATCAGAAGTATTATCAAAATAGGAATCAATTTCGTAATGCCAGTCGTATTACAGAGATCAATACATATATTGATCACCAGTTCCGTTATAAACGAGGTCTTTCCTACGAAGCGGTAGAGAGACTTTTCGGGATTGACTTAGAAGTACTGCATCCTGGACTATCAGCCGTTATGCAAGAGGCGGGCTTAATGACCGAAGAAGGAAGATATCTCCGCATCTCTTCAGATTCGAGGCGTTATGTCGACCAGGTTGCAAGAAATTTTTTCTTGCAAGAGAAAGATAACACTCGAATGAGTGCCCGTTCATCTGCCAAAGACACTTCCACTGAAGCTAAGACCGTAAACTCTTAAATTCCTTCATGTCCATCGGGATTAAGAATCTGGGTGATCCGAGTTCCAAACATCTCATTCACAATCACTGCTTCTCCACGGGCCATCAGTCTGCCATTCACTCGAAGGTCGAGTGGTTCCTCACTGAGCTTCGTCAGTTCGATAATGCCACCTTTTTGAAGCTTCAAGAGTTGGTCAATGCTCAGCTCTGTTCGTCCGAGCTCAACAGAGACATCAAGTCTTACATCACCGATGAATTCAATCGGTGTTCCCGTAAGAGTCTCTGGTTTTTCTTCCGAGACAAGCTCTCCTGTGGTGCTTTCGACGAGTGTTTCTTCGCTCATATAAGATTGTCCTTCCTAGCTTCTGCTTGTTAAGATGCGGGAGAGGGGAGAGAAGATGCTGGTTAAAGCAATCTACCTACCCTTTCACATCTCGTATTATCAATATGTTAGACGAGAATTTACTCCTCGTACTGAATAAAAGGGCGGTCACACATGCATTCTCCCTATGGGATTCTCTTCGTTTGTCTTGGAAATATATGCCGTTCACCTCTCGCGGAGGGGTTGTTTAGGGCTCAGCTGGAAGAAGATGAGAGCTTAAGAGCTCGTCTGTTAGTTGACTCGTGCGGAACTGGAGAATGGCATGTTGGAAAGCCTCCCCACATTGAGAGTCAAAACGTGGCTCGTTCTTTTGGAATCGATATTTCCGCTCAACGAGCCCGCAGGCTGAGCTCTGAAGATACAAAGGATTTCTCATTATTCATCGCTATGGATAGAGCCAATAAAAATGACATCCAGAGTATGCTCGGTGAAGGTATAAAAGTGCACTGTCTTCGGGAATTTGATCCCGAGCGCAGTCCTTCAGATCGTGATGCTCTTGATGTGCCAGACCCGTATTTTGGTGCAGTAGATGGTTTTAAGGAAGTGGCTATCATTATTAATCGTTCAATAGAACCTCTCCTTGAGCATATACGCCAAGAGTTGGCAGAGTAGTCGATGAAAGTCCGAGAGCTGTTGGAAGGTTCGTCGGTGCCAGTGTCCGTCATTCATGCAATCCAGAGCAGTGGATTTGCTGAGACCTTTGAGGTTATCTCCCATTCTGAACGATATTTTGTAAAGTACTCTCATGATTTTCCTGAGCGGATTGTGGCTGAAAAAAGGGGGCTGGATGCTCTCAGAGAAGCAGTTCCAGAGGCAGTGTTAACGGAAGTATTCTTCTTAGAGACTCATGATGAAGGAGCTTTACTCATGACTCCTTTTGTTTCTGAGATATCATGGACCGAAAAGCATGAGCTCGGTTTCGGAGAATTACTGGCAAAGCTTCATTCATGTAGAGCCTCTTCTTTTGGCTTCGTTCATGACAACTTTATTGGCTCGACTCCTCAAAAAAATAATCCATCTCAATGGTCATGGGGTAAGTTCTTTTACATGAACAGGGTTGAGCCTCAACGAATGTTGGGAATAAAGACGGGATGGTTAACGCCTGAATTAGATGATGCTATTTCTGAATTGAAGGAAATAATTATACAGGTGCTTGATCACATTCAGGAGCCTCCCGTTTTATGTCATGGTGATTTATGGAGTGGCAATACACTCGCCTCAGGTAACGAGTCGGTATATTTGATTGATCCAGCGGTTTCATACAGTAATCGTGAAACAGATATTGCCTTTATGTATCTCTTTGGTGGGTTTTCAACGAATACGCTTGAATCATACAATCGGGTGTATCCGCTCCTTCCGGATGCCTCTCGCCGATTTTCGATCTACAATCTGTATCATCTGATGAATCACGCCAATATTTACGGCGGTTCATATCGGGAGGAAGTCGCTCGACTATTAGGGGAAGTAATTCCACACGATATTCAACTACTATCATAACCCATTGATAATACAGTCATTGTGGTCAATGTATCCTATCCGTTCTCTTCGCATCTCTCAGCTCTCGGAGATCATCTTAAATAGAGGACTTTTTCGATGAAGGGCATAGATGGAAAAACCAAAGGTACTTATTTTCTTTAATGATTGGCCAGTATACCCGTCGGGTGCGAATTGTGGTGGTGGAGAAACCGCAACCATTTCATTGGCTGAGGCCTTCGCTCAGCGGGGGTTTGAAACGATAGCCTGCGGCGATCTTCCGAATGGTGAGACGGTAGTTCGTGGGGTTCAATACTGGGATTTTGGTCAAGACTATGGAGTTCATCGGCTTCGTAATCGGATTCAAGAGCTTGGGAGTTACTACGCGATCGCAGCGACTCTGGTACATCCCTTTCTCGTTCTTGGTGATGATCCACAGTGCTTGAAGAAAATTCTGATCAACCATTCTCCGGGGGTGAATCCAAGTGGCCTCGAATCAAGCACAGTGATGCATATGGTAGATCACTTTGTTTGTGTTTCAGAAGCCCAGAAAGAAATTGTGCTCGCACGTGGAGATGTTCCCGAAGAAAGAATTCATGTTATTCAAAATGGATTTGATCCAGAACGATTCGTTTATGCCGGACCCGAAAACCGTGATTGGAACCAGCTGATGTACGCAGGAAGGCTGGAGTATTCAAAGGGAATACACCTGCTTCTGAATGCGTTTCTCAATTTAAAACAAAAGTTTCCTCGGCTGAGTCTGGATGTATACGGGGACGCATCCTTTTGGCCACAGCTGCAAGAACAGATTGAGGATCTTCAGTCATCGCACCCCGGACTTGTATTTCACGGGAAGGTACCACAGCAAGAAATCGCTACCCAGTTACAACGTGCCGGATGTCTTGTATTCCCTTCTCTGAGTTTTGAATCAGCAGGTTTGTCAGTTTTAGACGCGCAAGCTTCAGGATGTCCAGTGATCGCCTCTGATGTGGGGGGTGTTAGAGAGTATCTTAATCCCTCCGCTGGAGTTCTAGTGCCAGATATAAGCCATGAGAGCCTCCAAAGCGCTCTCGAACGAGTCTTATCGAATACAGATAGCTTATCCGAGATGTCTCGTAAGGGAGCATTGGTAAGAGAACAGACATGGGATGCAGTTGCTCGGTCCATCGCGCAGCTTTTTTCTACGCCGACCGCACGATTGAGCACAGATGTGCCAGTAGCCGAGGATAGGAGCTCATCTGCTGATCACATTATCGAGGTCACCCAACAGAGCCCTGTTTTCATGCGAAGCTGGAGAAGCAATCAGTTCTCAGTTGAGCAGGTACTCGCTGACCATGAAGTAATTAGTGCAGGAAGTGCCATTTCTGATACGCAGCTTTTTGAGTTAACTCCTGATACCCATGGTCTCGTGCACCTGTGGAAAGGGCTTCGACTTGATGCTCAGGATCGAAAGCAGGAAGCGTATGAAGAGATGAAAAGGGCGTATTCCCGTCGTACAAAAGATGATTGGCAGAGTCTTTTTTACCTGACACTCATCAGTGTAGACCTTGAGGAGATTCCTGAAGCGAAGAGCTACGCACAGCAGCTCCTCAATGAGTTTCCTGATTTTCCATTGAAGGGAGATCTTGAACGGTTTGTTGACAAGGCGTCACTCTGCTTAGAGGCTCGGTCATGAGTTTATCCGATAGTCAGATGCAGTTCAGAGAAAATGTGGAGGTCACAGCGATTGTATCTACCTATGCATCCGAATCCTTTATGAGAGGTTGCTTGGAAGATCTTGTCGAACAAACCTTATTCCAAAAGGGGCTTTTGGAGATTTTGGTGATTGACTGTGCATCACCCGAAGACGAGGGGAGAATCATACGCGATTTTCAGGCACGGTATCCCAATATCAGTCACGTTAGAATCTCAGAGCGAGAAACGCTTGCTGGAGCATGGAACATTGGAGCTGCGTATGCGAGAGGCCAGTTTTTAACGAATGCAAATACCGATGATAGACATCATCCCGAGTGCCTTGAAAAGTTGTCACTCGCCCTAAAGGCGCATCCAGAGGCTGACCTTTCGTATGCGAATGTATATCAGAGTACAAAGCCGAATGAGTCATTCAGAGAGAATCAAAAAGAGATCATTTATCGATACAAACCATTTTTTGCGCCAGAAGTATTTCTCCACTACCAATTTGGATGCCAGCCGCTTTGGCGAGCATCGCTTCATGAGAAGATTGGCTATTTCAATAAAGACTTGCGAGCAGCGAGCGATTATGAATTTAACTACCGCTTTGCGCTTGCGGGTTGTAAAGCCATTCATATTGATGAAGCGCTTGGCAGCTTCCTTGAGCGAGATGACTCGTTATCCCTCGCAGATAGTACTTCCCTCGATGAACAGATGATGCTGAGGCAACGGTATGCGACACCTGAGGGAATCCTCAATCTCTATTCGCTTGAAGGGTATGAGACGACCTCAGATGCGAGTAAAATTAGTATCTTTCATGATATCTCTCTTCGCGCACTCAGTGTTCGTTATCCATGGCGTCCTCATTGTGTAGACAGTGATCCAGATTTAGCCCTTATTGCCATTAGTGCAGCGATTGCTTTGGATTCAAAAAATCCCACCTTGATGAATAACTTTGCCGTTGCACTTCAGCAAATTGAAAGGGAGGCAGATGCTCGCCGTGTTCTCGAAAGCCTTAAGGCGCTTGGAGAGATAGAGCACACTGTTGGCGAGGATGCTTCAGTATCACATAACTTGCGCCAACTCAGTAATTCATCGTGGGAAGATATTCGTCTTGAGGCCAGCCTTCAGCTTAGCTCTCCTTTTTGAGGCGCCTTTCCTGAAAACGGTTAGCGTTGACTGCTTTTGCCTCTGCAGCGGAAAGTGGTTGAGGCTCTTGTAATAACGAGCTCGTAAGCTGTTGCGCCAGTAATGGAATCGAGCTCAGACCACGTGAGCCAAATCCGATGAAAAACGCATGATTTGGAGATATATCTTCCTGAGATGTTATTGAACCAACGATCGGGAGCCTGTCTCTTGTTGACGTACGAAATGCCACTCTGGCCGTAGTTGCTTGAGCTGTCTCTGAAAATAACTCTGGTGTCCAGTGACACAGGTTCCGCAGCATCTCTCCGTTTTCATGCTCTCGTGGTGTTTCCTCATATGACCCGTGATCATAGGACGCACCGAGCAGATGTTTCCCGTCTTGTGATGGTAAAAGGTAGCCATCATAACACAGTATTTGCTCTAAGCTGGTTGAATGTTGACTTTCATCAATGAATGCGAGCTGGCCTCGAACGGCTTCTACCGGCAGATCGCTTGAATCAAACAATTTGGCTGCTTCAAAGGCGTTCGCATAAATAACAACGTCACTCTCCTTTTCCAGTGTGAGCAGCTTTTCGGAGGTAATTGATGAGTTTGTAATGACGTCAATGAGATTCCCATGTTCGTTGAGCATAGTTTTGGCAACTGAAGAAGGTTGAATCCAGCCTCCGAGCTCGTAGAAAAATGCAGGAGATTGGATCGAGGTGCCCAAGATGTTACAAAGTTCTGTTGACTCGATTCGTCGCGCAATTTCGGGCGGCATCATCAGGGTTTCTAGTTCGTTTAGCAGGGCTGCAAGACGAGCCGTTGAAGGAAAATGAATAATCCCAGCTGTATTGAAGAGCGATGAATCAGAGTGTCTTTCCAGGTGAGCTAGCTGTTGGCGCGCATATAAAAATGCTGGGAGATAAAGGCTGCTGGCGGCAGAGGGCTTTCTCGATATGTACGGTAAGATAACGCCCTGGGGATTTCCAGAGGCCTTCGAGCAGATACGAGATTCCTGTTCGTAAATATGAACGGATACGCCCCGCGTAGCGAGAGTATATGCAAGAGTTACCCCGGCATATCCACCCCCAATAATACTCGCTCGTTTTATTTTTGTTACATTCAGTTTTTGACTTGCTGATTTGAAGACTCCACGAATAGTCTCTCGTTTTCCCTCGGGATGCTTCACTTTGGTAACGAGACAACCAACGCTTTCAAGTGCTCGTCTGAGCCACCCTGCCGATGAATATGTAGCGAAGGTGGTTTCGGAGTGAGATTTTGTTCGTAGTATTTCAAAGAGTTCAGGGTTCCATAGCTCCGAATTTGAAGCTGGATTAAACCCATCAAAATACCATGCATCCGCCAGGAATAGCTGTCTTTGGATTGTTTCATTTGCATCTCCAAGAACAAGATCGAGCGTGGCTTGATACTGTGGGAACGATAGGCGATGGCTTCCTCGCAGGGGAGGGGGATAGCTATTGAGCAGATGTGTCACTTCTGATGAAAACTCAGAGAATGGCGCAAGTGCTTTCTGCAGGTCGGTGATTGATAAAGGATTTGATTCGAAAGCAACATAATAGAGATGAGCACTTTGAGTGACTGTCTTGCGCCAAAGATGAAGCGTGGCAAGAAAGTTCAGACCTGTTCCAAATCCAAGCTCTCCAATGACGAATGCGTTACGAGGAGGTCCCTGAAACGTATCCTTTGTCCAACGTTGCAGAAGCGTATTGCCCTCGAGGAAGACTGCCTGTGTTTGTTGAAGAGGATTTTCGGATGGGTAGTAGATGTCATCAAATTCAGATGAGAACGGGACTACTCCTTCAATCCATTTTAGCTTGGCGTACGGGACACTATACATAAATCGCAGCTTTGAACGATGTTTCTCTGCAGAGTGTATAGGAAGAACGTAGAAGAAAGAAAGGAATAGGTTAAACCTGAATTGCTATAACCGAATTACTTTTTTCCCTTTCTCTTGCTTGGAGTTAATCAGTTGTGACAAGAGTGGAAATTGTCTTGTTTGAGAGGACGGCAGGTTGCGTAAGAGCTTTACGGTATGATGCAGATTAGTCGCTTGCATGAGTTCTTTGGGAAGAATGCCTCTTTCTGATACGGCGCCAATAAAAAGCTCAGAAAGCTTCTTTTTTTCATTGAGTGTGCGCTCCAGATGGAGGAGGAAAGCAAATAAGGAGAGCTCCGATGTTGGTGGCAGGTCAAGACTATATGAATCTTCTCCATAATAAACAGCTTCTGCACTGAGGCGGAGCATTTTCGCTATAATACGATTTTGAGACTCTTGATTTTGTGATTTGGCATATTGAGTCATCCGTAGAATTCTTTCTTTTGTATCGCTTATCGCTTGATGAGAAGCAATAACGCGATCTTGAAACACAATCCCTTCATTAATTGTCAGATCTCGAGAGGTAAGATATTGTTGAAAGTCTGAAATGCACTCAACCCCGAAGCCATATCGCGCATCATCTGGACTAAGTTTTTTTGCCATAGAGTTATCAATTGAATCTACTCGAAGTGTGACTCGTATGAGGTCGAGGTCTCGAATCCGCTGGCGATGATGTGGAAGACCTAACGCAGTCTGGAGTGCCAAGCGCGCTGCCCCCCCTTTGTATCCATATCCAGCTGGAGGTAATGGAAGATGTTTCATAGTAGGAGCTTCCAGCGTTACTCCCCACGGATGAATACTTCGCACTCGTGCCTCAGGAAAGTGCTGAAAGAAAAACTTTCTTTTGGACGCAATCCCACATTCCGAGGCATTAAGGTATTGCTCTCGTCCGAGAAGGATTGTCTTAAGAGCCTTAAACCGCGTGCGGTCTCTCATGGTGGCTCGTATGGCTTCAAGTGTTGCGAACGTTTCCATTATTACTGTTATGGAAGCGGTTGCATGGGGAGTGGCATCGAAAATGGCCGATAAATATACGTATATTCAGTTAGTTAGTGGCGTTTTTGCAGATAAATTGATAAGACAAAAGCATGGATGACAAGAACTACATTACCCCATCAGGATTGCGTAAGCTCAAAGAGGAGCTGAAGGCGTTGCGCACTGATGAACGTCCAAAGTTAACAGAGACTATTGCTTGGGCAGCCGCGAATGGTGACCGCTCTGAAAATGGCGATTACCTATACGGTAAGAAGCGGCTTCGGGAGATTGATCGAAGGATTCGTTTTCTTTTAAAACGCATAGAGAATGCGGAAGTTATTGATCCAGTCATGCAGTCTGGAAGTGATGTAAAATTTGGAGCAACGGTTACAGTTCTAGACGAAAATGAGATTGAAAAGACTTTTACAATAGTAGGAACAGACGAAATAGATCTTGAGCAGAAGAGAATTAGCTGGAAGTCCCCTGTGGCGAGAGCTCTTTTACGAAAAAGAGTAGGAGATGTTGTAACGGTTCGAATGCCGAAGGGTGATGAAGATTTAGAAATCGTTCATGTAGAATACACGAGGGTTGGATAGGCTACTCAACGATGACGAAATGAAGAATAGTAGGAGAACTCTGCAAAACTAGGTGGGACAGCCGAGAGATCACAGGTAATAAAAAAGCTTATCGATAGTGATAGAGAGAGTAGTAAGAACCTGATAGAAAATCATAACAACAAGGTCCCAACGGAATAGACTGAGTGCGAGAAGGAGAAGAATGAGAAGCGTTCCGACAGTTCTATAGATGCGTACTCTTTTTCGCTGCCGGCGGAGCTTAATAAGCTCTGGATGGAATTTATTCAGCCGCTTTTTTCTCACGTTTGGGTTTAACTGAGGTTGGTGCGAGAGGGCACCTGCCAATGCCTTGTAAACTGACTCCGCTGATGGAGGCCGCTTCGCTGGATTTTTATCCATGCACCTCATGATTAAGTCATGAAGCCAATTCGGACAATCTTCTCTAAACTCGAGGAGTGAAAGAGGCTCCTCTTCAATTTTTTTCCGCACGAGATCTGGCATATTTGAATAATCAAATGGGTATCTATTCGTGACGAGTTCATAGAGAAGGATTCCCAGAGCATAGATATCGCCCCGAGAGTCACACTTCTGAGTTTTAAGATATTCAGGGCTAAGATAGTGTATCGTTCCTACTACACGACCATCTTCAGTGAGTCGATGATTCGCTTTCATATCTGGGGAGTGGTTTTGAATGCTCTCATCCTGAGATTGAGGTTCGAGCATTGTTTCACGGATAGAAACTCCAAAGTCAGTTATTTTGGCAATACCATTTGAATTCAAGAGCACGTTTTCTAACTTTATATCACGGTGAACGATGCCAGCTTGATGAATTGCGTGTAACCCAAGAGCAACTTGCCTTCCAACACTGGTAATCTCTCGCCACGTGAGAGTTTTTTTTGATTGAGTGATGTCAAATAGAGATGTTCCATCCACGTATTCAAGGACCAGTCCAACGTAACAGCCCCAAGTAAAGCAGTCATAGAGCTTGATGACATAATCACTATCAATTTTGAACGCGATCCTAATCTCTTGATGAAGTCGCTGTTTCGTTGTTTCTTGATGAGGACCATCAATAAAGATCAGTTTTAGGGCTATATCCCGTCCGACCTGTAGGTCTTTCGCTTGGTATACCATACCCGATGTGCCGCGTCCGAGCGTTTTGATGATCTGATAACGGTTAATTATGAGATCATCAGCTTTAAAGACACTCATCACGTAGGCTGATTGTTCGCTAACTGGACCCATTTTCTTATTACGAATTTTTCGTATACCGATTAAAAAAGCGCTACAAAGTGCTCAGTGCCTGCTAAGAACGTACGCTATAACGTGAGGAAGCGCATCGTGTTTTCCTAACTATCGTCAGCTTGTGATAATATGTGAGAGTTAGGAGCCGTCATTTCACCAGGACGAGCTCTTTTTGCGAAAGAGAGCTTCGCGGAACAAGTTTGTATTGTTGGAACAGCAAGCGAGTGCGAAGGTAGTGCAATGAGTGTTTCATACATTATGTATGTGTGTTGCTAAATAATACGAGAGACGAGAATCGATTGACCTCACATTACAATACACTACCATTTGAGAGTTTCCCGTCACCGGAGAGGTCGCTAGAGAGGCTGTGGTGGACGGCAAGGCTGCGGGGAGTTTCAGTGCCCCGACCCATTCAGTCGAGAGTGCTCGAGGTGGGCTGCTCAACAGGTATTCACCTGATAAGTATGGCGGAACAGTATCCAACCATCGAGTTCGTTGGGATTGATCCCTGTCAAGAACAGATAGACCAAGCCAAAGATTGGGCAACGCAGGTGAAACGGCAGAATGTTAGCTTTTTCGCTGAGAGACTGGAAGTATTGGCAGACTCCTTGGGAACCTTTGATTATATTATTTGTCATGGGGTTTATTCTTGGATTCCCCTGAATGAGAGAGCGGCATTACTCCAGTCAATCGCAGACTGCCTCTCCGAAAAAGGAGCGCTGTATCTTAGTCACAACTCTATGCCTGGATGTAATGCTCGTTCGAGTGTTTGGCAAATGATGAGGACGATCGATAATCCTCATGCACCGATAGAAGAGCGTATCCAACATGCTCGAGAGTATTTGAAGTCCAGCGAGATGCGTGTAGTAGACGCGCATCGCCCTTATGGTATGCAGCTCCGGGAGGAGATTGAGCGGAATATAGCGCGTTCAGATAGTTTTATTCTTCATGAACTTCTCAATCCTGCTGCTGATGCCGAATGGATTTCGGAAACAATCGGCACTCTTCAACGTCTTGATTTTTTCTATGCAGGCGATGCTCATCCCCAGAGAAATCATGCTCTGAGTGAAGAGGTTCATTATTCAGAGCATACACCCCAAGAACAATTTGATTCCGTAGAGAGTGCGGTTCAATACTTTGATATTTTATATCCATCAAGCTTCCGCGGCAGTGTCTTTGTGAAGAATGGTGGGAGAGCGTTAGTCACGCCTGAAGCGAAGGCGCTTGATGGCTGTTACGTCAGTTCCCCCCTTGTGAGCAGTTCCGTTAAGGACGAGGATCTTTCTTCATTGCGAATGATCCCTTTTTACGGACCCTCCGAGGAAGTGATAGAGGTGAAAGCGCCAGCCTACAAGTACTTACTTGTTGAGCTTTCTCAGCTCTGGCCTCGTGGAATTTTGCTCTCCTCACTTTTTGAACGCGTGGAGAGTCGATGCGATATTTCCTCATCGGAACGGGAATATCTCATGCGAGAGTTGCTTAAGTTGTACTTCAGGAATCTACTTGAGGTGCACAGTGATGAGCTTTCAGTTGCAAATGTTCTTCCGGAGTCGCCAGTGGTGTCCCCATTCAGGAGGTTAAAGGCTGCGGGAGACTGGACGATCACACTCAGAGGAGAGTTGTATAAAACTGACGCTCTAGACCAGTTACTGATTCCCCTTCTAGATGGCACGCAGACAATGGACAATTGTAAACAGGCGGTGCTGAAGGCAGTTCATGCAAAAGAGCTGCAGATGAAGGGCAGAGAGGGAAATATAGAAGCGAATGAGATAGAGCAACTGGTACGAGAAGCAGTGGAAGAGCGTTTTGCGCAATATCTTGATCGTGGACTTTTTATTGCTGATTGTGAGCCAATAAAATAAGTCACTCGAAGAATCCTATCTTCAATGTCTGCTGCTCTTTTCAATGGTGTCTTTCCTTGGTATACCCTTGAGCTCAACCCTGTTTCCTGGATGTGACTACTGTGAGCGTTATGAAAGAGCCGACTTCATTTATTCAACTACTGGGAAACGGTTCTTCGAGATGCTCGTTTGAATTCTTTCCACCGAAGAGCGAGGAAGAGTTGCCGAAAGTAAAAGCAACGCTCCGCCGCTACACTGCTCAGAGGCCTTGTTTCATGACCGTTACGTATGGAGCGGGTGGTGGAACGAGGCATCTCACTCGTGAGTTAACGACCTTTATTCAAAAAGACCTCGGGATTCCAGCTGTTGCCCATCTGACTTGCGTCGGACATTCTCGAGAAGAGATTGATAAAATTCTGGACGAATATGAAACCCTCGGAATTCGATACGTATTGGCATTGCGAGGTGACCCGGATAATGAAGAGGGAGTGTTTAGACCTCATCCAGAGGGATTCTCATGTGCGCGTGATCTTGTTGCCCACATCCAACAGCGGCGAACATTTTCGATAGCGGTAGCTGGCTATCCTGAAGGACATCCTGAGGCTCAATCGCGTACTGAGGAGCTAGAGTATTTACGACAAAAAATAGAAGCGGGAGCTGAGATTATTTTGACTCAACTCTTCTTTGATGCAGATGCATATTTGGCTTTTGTGAGTGATGCAAGAGATGTTGGAATAACAGCCCCCATTATTCCAGGTATCATGCCGATCGGTAATGTGAAGCAACTTAAGAAATTTACGGTAATGTGTGGTGCCACTATCCCAGATAAGATTGTTGGTGACTTGGAGGATATTGCTTCCGATAAGGAAGCGGTAAGGGCGTACGGAGTGAAAGCGGCTGTGGAATTGTGTGAGGTCTTGATGGCAAATGGCGTTCCTGCAATCCACTTCTATACGCTCAATAAGTCGAAGCAAGTTGAAGCGATTTGCGAACAGCTAAGAGATAAGCGAATAGGGATAACGGGGAATAGAGAGGAATTTTAGTTTTTTGGGCATCCGAAGAAATTTCCTGTTGATCTCCAAGCTGCTCGTCCGGTGAGCACGTTCGGTTGTGATTCTATTTTTCCCGAGGACAGACAGTCCTAAGTTGCTGAAATTTCAATATAAAACCTCTACCAAGTCGATGCCTTCTCGTAACCCGCATAATTGTTTGCTGTAACTGCTAGGAATTTGCCATACCGAGCGTCTCAGTATCTTAAGAAGGGAAAAAAATGTAGAGTTATCATTCTCTTCTGAAAGGAGAGTC
>Ga0181593_10000507_pt1 | contig 34053 bp, 31 predicted proteins | sample 071ome_19_FD_133756 | JGI IMG/M metagenome (GOLD analysis project Ga0181593, IMG submission 133756) | Coastal salt marsh microbial communities from the Groves Creek Marsh, Skidaway Island, Georgia - 071413AT metaG (megahit assembly) | ecosystem: Environmental > Aquatic > Marine > Intertidal...
ATCGACTGCCTGCGCCGGCGGCTGCAAGGCCTACCGGTTGATGAACGGATTGATTTCGAGAAGCGCTAGAACGGTTCCGGGTTGAATGAGATCATTTCCAATGATTCCACGAACCGGTAAGCCCGCTCGGGCTCCAGCCGACTGACAACAATTGGCCAGCCCCCCGCGTCTCCACGGCCTCCGTCAAGAAAGCCTCGAACTCGCGCACGAAGGATAGATCCGAGAACAGTTTTTCTCGCGCGGCGATGCGTGATCTTCGGCACAAGTCCGCTCGATGTCCCGAGTCTTGGCCGAGCGATACGGCCTTGGCCGCGTAATCCGCGATCCGAGTAACAACCGGAGCATCGCTAATCTCCATCCGCGCATAGGCGGCGGCTACGATTCGGGACCGCATAAATCGACCGGGCCACGTCACGATGGGGGTTCCGTGGACCATGGCTTCATACATGGTGTTACCGCTTCCAAAATGGATGGGATCCAACAACACATCGACAACCCCCATAAGTTCCATGAACCGGGGAAATGACTGGCGCGGCAGGAATATCGATCGTTCCAGCAAGACAGGATAAAGAACAGCCCATCGATCCAGAAGTTGGTTGGTCTGAGCGTCCTGCTGAGCCGTCAAAAACACAATGTGACCGCCGGGGTCCCGCTCGGCGATCTCGGCCAGAACCGCGTCAAACTCCGGATGTAGCTTGAACAAGCTCTGAGGGCACGCGTACAGGACCCCGGTCTCGGGAAGACCGAAAGACTCGCGAGCCGCGACGGTGTCGAGCCCGATGGGCGGCTCGTAGCAACACGGCAGTCCCGCGAACTTCACCAGACGCTCGGTATAATACCGATCAGCGTGCTCCGGCTCTAGGACGGCGGAAGATATGAAATAATCCACTGTATCCAAACCGGTCGTGTTTGGATGCCCCCAAGCAACCGCCTGCACCGGCGCGTAACGCCCATGGGCGAGAAAATAGGTCGACGCCGACATCCCGATATCCGGAAAGAACAGCACGTCGAGTTCGAGCCCGGACAAGACACGGCATTGCTCATCCCACCCGGCGGGCAAGGTCAATGCCCGATCCACGACATTCTCTAGACGGGCTCGAAAATCATCGTCTCTCGCGCCCGGCGTGTGGATAAGGAAAATTTCGAACCGTCGGCGATCAATATGACGCAGAAGCCCTTTGTACAATTTTCCGATCGTATGGTCGGAAAAATACTCTGAAATGAATCCCACGCGAATACGGCGCCGCGTCGGATCCGGTGGCGCCCAATTCTCGATAAATTCCGCTCGGTAACCAAGGCCGGGCACGGTAGCCCGGAACATCCGGCGCAACGCCTCCATCAAGACGCGATCATCCTCATTGTGATAGGCCAGATAAAACACCGGCGTTCCGAGCTTTTCGATGGGGTTTTCCAGCATCATGGGAAGCCGTTCGAGGCGTTCGACCCCCTTTTCATATCGACGACGCCAGACGGTAATGTCCTCGATTGAGCGGGGGAGCGCGGGTAGTGTGAGTAGATCACGAAAGAGAAACTCCACTCTGTCGGGTCTTAAACAAGCCGCCCGTCGAAAGGCCAAGGCCGCGTCGAGGCTACGCCAACCGAACTCACTCGCGACGCCGTAATTGACCCAAACCCGCCAATCATCGGGCGCCTGGACGACCGTGTTTCGCAACAAATCCAGGGCTTCGCCGACCCGTCCCGACCGTCTCAGCAATTCTCCCAGGGTAAGTTTCTGTTTTATGTCGGCTGGGTCGATACAGATGGCTTTTCCAAGATCGACGATCGCCCCTGACAGGTCCCCATCCAAGCCTTTTATGGTCGACAGAAACGCGTGAAATCGTGCCTGTCCTGGCTCAATCACGCAGGCCGCCATCGCATCGCCTATCGCCGGTCGCAATTCCTTCGCGCGAGCCTTCGCGACCGCTCGGTTGGCCAAGCCGGCCGCGCTCCAATCCTCAGCCATGCACGCGCCTTCCGCGAAATTCACTCACTGTTGCTCGGTCTGACGCTCTCTGTCCCATGTCCGCCCCGCCAAACGCAACCATCCACGCGCGCCTCGGGACGAAGTTAGACGCTTTAGGGCGACCGCGTTTAGTCCTATGGTTCGCAATGACATGACACGCGATCCGACATGGGAATACAAATTGTTCCAATATGTGACCGCCCGGGCCTTGGCCGACCCGAACCGCGCGCTGCACTGCGCGTTTGAGCCTCTCGCCATAGAGCTGAAAAGCGACGGCCAAAGCACGTATCTCACCATAAACGAGAACGGCGCGGCCTTGAGCGATCAACCCGGCGGCGGCGTTGATTTCACTCTCGCGGCCACGGCGGCGGCTTGGAAGGAACTCGCGAGCCCCGAACCGAAACCCGGATATCAAACGCTTTCGACCATGCGCCGCACGCAGAACCTCATCGTCACCGGCGACATGGTGAAGTTCAACCGGCACATGCTGTTGCTTGAGATGCTGTTCTCGAACTTGAGTGACGAGGGCGCCGTCCACGCGCCGGTTGGCGAAACCCAGCTGGAACCGGTCACGGGCCGCTATCTGCGTCTGGATTTCGAGGGGCGGCCGCACCGGATTTATTTCGAGGAGGCGGGCCAGGGGATCCCGCTGATTTGTCTTCACACCGCCGGAAGCGATGGCCGGCAGTATCGCCATCTGCTGAACGACGCGGCGGTCACCGACCGGTTCCGGGTCATCGCCTTCGATCTTCCGTGGCATGGAAAGTCATCCCCGCCACCCGGCTTCGAGGCCGAGGTTTATGAACTCACGACGGATCGTTACGTCGCGATCGTCATGGCGATGGTCGATGCCCTGAAACTGGACAACCCCGTCGTCATGGGATGCTCGATCGGCGGTCGCGCGGTTCTGCACCTGGCGCTGCGTCACGGCGCGCGGTTCCGCGCCGCCATCGGCCTGCAATCGGCGCTGTATGCCGAGGATCGCAGCCTGGGGGACAAGGCGCCGGACAAGGCGCTGCACCGCCCGGACATTCACGGCGGCGCCCTTGCCGGCGCCCTGATGGCCGGCATGACCGCTCCGCAATCTCCCAGCGCAGAGCGGTGGGAGACCATGTGGCACTATATGCAGGGCGGCCCGGGCGTGTTCATGGGCGATCTGCATTACTATTTCACCGATGGCGATCTCAGGAACGGCCTTGCCGAGCCGTTGCGCGGCTCGCCCTGTCCGATCTATCTGCTCAGCGGCGAATACGACGCCTCCGCGACCCCGGCCATGGGCAAGGAACTCGCCGCCCTCATCGGCGCCGCCTATTTCAAGGAGATGAAAGCCGTCGGCCATTTCCCGATGTCGGAAAACCCCGACGCGTTCCGCGGCTATCTCCTACCGGTACTGGACATGATCGAGGCGGGGGCGGTTTGAGGGGCGACCCAAAGCGGAAGCAATCCGACGTAGGAGGAAACTGGTGGAGGCCCGGGGAGAAAACTCAACCGAGGTGGAAACAGTTTTCTTTTTGGGAAAATTGGTGGAGCCGAGGAGGATCGAACTCCCGACCTTCGCATTGCGAACGCGACGCTCTCCCAGCTGAGCTACGGCCCCACCGACGCGGCGGAAAATAGGGGGAGCTTGGGTTCGGTTCAAGGGAAATGTCACGGCGGCGAAACAAAATTCGGGAGCGGCACGTTCGGGGCCCTATTCCAACCACTCCCGGAAGCGCCCGAGACTATACCGACAAGCGCCGCGCTTGCTTGACGCCGGATCGACGCAGACACCCTTGCCGTCGGGCTTGCCGTTCTTGAAGACACCGGTGAATTGGTGGCCGGTATCGAGGAACAGCGTGCCCTGGCCCTCGCGGACACCGTCCACGAAATCGCCCTCGTAGCGCCAGCCGGCGGTGGGCGAGGCATAGGTTCCCCGGCCATGCCGCAGCCCGCCACGATAGGCGCCCTCGTGCCAATCGCCGTTGCGCCATTCCGAGCGTCCCTGGCCAGAGAAGACATCGGCCGCGAATTCGCCGCGATAAAGCCATCCTCGCGGCGAGGTCACCTCGCCCTCGCCGTGGCGCGCGCCGTCGCGCCATGCCCCCTCGTACCGCTCTCCGGATTTGTAGAGCCGGGATCCCTGGCCATGCGCGACGCCGTTCTCAAGGCCACCCTCGTATCGGCCAAACTCCGCGCCCTGGATAACACCGTCGCCGACGACGCGCCCGCCCGTCGCGAAACATTCGCAGGAAAGCTCTCGATCACCGACGCCGGCGCCCCCCTTCAAAACAGCGACGAGCCGGCCCGCGCCGTCGGCGCGCCCTCCATCACAGCCGCCTTGCCACTCAATCGACGAAACTCGCAAATCACCGATCCAGACCTTACAGCCCGCCTCATCGGCGGCCCATCCCGCCGACGCCGCCATTGCCGCTTGGGGCACAAGCATAGCGAACACCAAGACCGCGAGTGTCGCCGCGCCCGTGACCGCCTTGCGCGCCCCCGAGAAAATCCCTATCTCAGCCCCAGTGCTTGCCGAGCGGCCTCGCCACCGGTAGGATTCCGAGACGCCGCGCGACGGAGAGATAGCGCCGATGTATGCCATCGCAAACCTGCTCAACACGATCATCAGCCTGTATATCTGGTGCCTGTTCATCTTTGTCATTCTAGGATGGCTGGTCCAATTCGGCGTCATCAATACCCAAAACCGGTTTGTCTATCTGGTGATGGATTTCCTGTACCGGATCACCGAGCCCGCCTTGCGGCCGATCCGGCGGTTCGTTCCCAATTTCGGCGGTATTGATATCTCCCCGATTCTGCTGGTCCTGGTGTTGATCTTCATTCGGGACTTCGTGGTTGTCGACCTCATGAGGATGATCGGCTAGGACAGTGCCGTTCGAAGCCGGTCCAGAAGGCGTCAGGGTTCGGGTGCGCCTTAGCCCCGGCGCGGCCCGGGATCGGGTGGGCGGGGTCGCGGCGGATGAAAACGGTGTCGCCTGGTTGACAGCATCGGTCACTCAGCCTCCCGAGAATGGCCGCGCGAACAAGGCGTTGATTCGCCTGCTCTCCAAGGAGTGGCGGGTCGCCAAGTCATCCATCGCGGTGACCCATGGGCGAACGAGCCGGCGCAAGATTCTCAGCGTCACCGGCGAGACCGGGGCGCTATCGGTTAAACTCGCTGAGTGGCTCAACCGCCGGCGACGGGACGGAGCGTGAGGAAAGCATGACCGAAGCGGCGATCATCGACGGCAAGGCCTTCGCGGCCGGTCTCAGGGAACGGGTTGGCGCGGCGGTCGCCTCGCTCAACGCGGCGCACGGCAAGGTGCCGGGCCTCGCGGTGGTGCTGGTCGGAGAGGACCCGGCGAGCGAGGTCTATGTTCGGAACAAGCGTAAGCAAACCGCCGAATGCGGGATGCGCTCGATCGAGCACAAACTGTCGGCGGAGACCGACCAGGAAACCTTGCTGAAGCTGATCGCGGACCTTAACGCCGATGACGGCGTCGACGGCATTCTGGTTCAGCTTCCGCTGCCGGACCACGTGGACCCGCAGGCGGTGCTGGACGCCATCGACCCGGCCAAGGATGTCGACGGTTTTCACGTCATCAACGCCGGCAAGCTGGCGACCGGAGGCGATGCCCTGGTGCCGTGCACGCCAATGGGATGTCTGTTGATGCTGAAGGACCGGCTCGGGGATCTCTCGGGCAAGAACGCGGTGGTGGTCGGACGCTCCAACATCGTCGGCAAGCCGATGGCGGCGCTGCTGACGCGGGAGAGCTGCACGGTGACGATCGCCCATTCCCGAACCAAGGATCTTCCGGCGGTGTGTCGTGGCGCCGATATTCTGGTCGCCGCGGTCGGTCGGCCCGAGATGATCAAGGGCGACTGGATCGGCGAGGGCGCGGTGGTCATTGATGTCGGTATCAATCGCATCCCCGCGCCCGAACGCGGCGAGGGCAAGATGCGGCTGGTCGGTGACGTGGCGTTCAGCGAGGCCAAGGCGGTGGCCGGCGCGATCACGCCGGTGCCAGGTGGCGTCGGCCCCATGACGATCGCGGTCCTGCTCCGCAACACCGTCGAGGCCGCCTGCCGGCGCCGCGGCTGGGAGATGCCGGAGATCTAGGTTTCAGTATCGTTGGGCCCGCTTGCCGCAACGGGCAAGGCGTAGCGAAGAACGCCCTTGGCCTCGCGAAGATCGACGGGCTTGCCCTTGCGCAAGGCCTGGAGCTCTCCCGTGTCCTGGAGCATCGCCGCGGCGCGTCCGACATTACGCAACAAAGGTCGCCACTTTGCCGTCTCCGTCGGATCACCGCCGGCGCGACGGGCGATATCGATGGGCGCGATCGACTTGCCCGGCCCCGCTTCAGCCAACATTTCGCGCGTGATAGCCTGCAAGGTATCTTGATCGGTCTTGGTTCTCGTCATGTCGAGACCATATGCTGTTAAAGCCGCCTCGCGTCAACGTCCGGCGTGGTGGGGTCTGTCTGAATTGTCCGGAGTATGGGACGCATGACCGGAAGCATCGAAGCGCTGTTCCTCGCGGTCGTCGCTTTCGTCGGCGGGCATTTCCTGCTTGGGCTGCCGTCGGTTCGCGCCGCGCTGGTCGAGCGGATCGGCGAGCCCCCCTTCAGGGGTCTGTTCGCGCTTACATCCGCCGCCGCCTTTACCTGGATGCTGCTGGCCTACGGCGCCGCGCCCAGGGTGGAGCTATGGCCAAGTCCGGCATGGATTTTTTGGGTCCCGAACATTGTCCTGCCGATCTCCGCGATCCTCTTGGTTTGCGGATATACCGGCGCCAATCCGACCGCGGTCGGTCAAGAGGCGGTGTTAAGCGACGACCCGCGGGTGGCGCGCGGCATAGTCACCGTTACCCGGCATCCCACGCTTTGGGCGATCGGCTTGTGGTCGCTCTCACATCTTATCGCCAATGGCGACAGCGCGAGCGTGTTGTTGTTCGGGGGGCTCGCGGTGCTGAGTTTCGGCGGCATGACCGCCATCGACACGAAGAAACGAGCCGTCCTCGGCGCCGCCTGGGGGCCATTCGAACTGACCACGTCGGTGGTCCCTTTCCTCGCCATACTCCAGGGCCGAACCGGCTTTGATTGGGCGGGTATCGGCCTGTTTCGCGTCGCCGGTGGGATCTTGCTTTGGGCGGTGTTATGGATTGCGCACGTCTTCATAATCGGCGTTTCGCCGAGCCCATTTTAACCACCGAACCACAACCGGGAGTCCCAATGCGCGTCTATCACGGCCTGAACCATGCTCATCACGCCCCCAAGAGCTTTATCGCTCGGGGTCGGGTGACGGAATGCCCCGAACAGCCGCGGCGCGCCGAAATTCTTCTTGAAGCGGCGCGAAACGCCGGACACGAGATCGTCGAGGCGAGCCCACACGGATTGGAACCGGTCCGCGCGATCCATGACGCCGGTTATCTGGATTTTCTGGAACAAGCCTGGGAGTTGTGGAGCGCCCTACCCAATCCCGGCGGCGAGATTATCCCGAACGTGCATCCCGGTCGAAACATGAACGCCGCGCCGCAAGCGACGGTGGCGCTGGCGGGGCACTATCAGGCCGATACCGCCTGTCCGATCGGCCCCGGCACCTGGGAGGGTATCCTCGCCTCCGCCGATGTCGCGGTGAATTGCGCCGAGCATGTGATGGAAGCATGGAATGCCGGCGATGCCCGCGGCCATGCCTATGCCCTGTGCCGACCGCCCGGACACCATGCCTATGCCGACCAGGCCGGCGGGTTCTGTTTCCTCAACAATTCAGCGATCGCCGCCCAGATCTGCCGGGAACGCGGCGCCGAGCGCGTGGCGATCCTTGACGTAGACGTGCATCACGGCAACGGCACCCAGGGAATCTTTTACGACCGCGCCGATGTTCTGACGGTATCCCTGCACGGCGACCCAACCGCCTATTATCCGTTTTTCGCGGGCTACGAGCGTGAAACCGGATCGGGAGCCGGCGAGGGATGCAATCTCAACCACCCGCTGCCCTTCGGAACCGAAGATGACGCTTATATCGACGCGTTGAAAAAGGCACTGGATAGCATCGGAGCCTTCAACCCCGATATTCTGGTCCTCGCCCTCGGGCTGGATGCGTCGGTGGATGACCCGCTGGCCTTCCTGTCCATCACCACCGATGGCTTCGCCCGGATCGGGGAGACGATCGGCGGGTTTGGCCTGCCGACCGTACTTATCCAGGAAGGCGGCTACATTTCCGACAGTCTCGGCGCCAATCTGGCGGCGGTCCTGGCGGGGTTCGAAAGCGCTCGTTAGAGCCTCCACCCGCTCCTTGGTTCACCAGGTCGCGGTCACACGCGTACCTTGCCGAGGCTCGGGAACGGCGCTGATCGGGACATTCGTTACTTCCTTCAGCAGTTTTCTGAGGAACGCGTCCGCGTAGGATTGGTAATTCTCCGCGATCTCGACGAACGCACCGTTGCCGCCGATGATCTTCTGTTCGAAGTAATAGTTGAGCGTCGGATGTTCGTTAAGAATGGTTAGGCCGTTAATGGTGATGCCCTGGCCGATCACGACCTCTCGGGCGAGGCTCACGTCGGCACCCTGATTGTTACGACCGTCACAGGACAGATCGATCACCTGGCGCACGCCGTCAAAGCCGTTGTTCCTGAAAAGACTCGCCGCGAAACGAAGCGCGCCGGAGATCGATGTCGCCCCGGTTCGAATGGTTCGCGGCATCGTCTCCAACAACTCAGCCATGCGATCGGCGGCGCGGGGGCCGTCGATGACCATCCAGGGAATGTCGACGATCTGAAAATCAGCGCTCGCCCATTCGACCAGGGTGACCGCGATCGAGCGGTAGTGGCCGCCGCTGATCGCCTTGACAACGGCGCGGTCGCGAAAGGCCTGGGCCATCCCCCGGACCTGCAGCTCGAATTCCCGATCATCGACGCTCGCGGAGGAATCGACGGCAAGCACCAACTCCAGGTCAACCGGAACCTGCGCCCGCGCCTGTCCCGCTCCGATGACGAGCAAGATGGATAAACCGATCAGAAACTTCATCGCCAAGCGCCTCATGGCTTCAGCGTCGCACTCCCGCGCGTCGGATGCCAGCCCGGAACCGCTGCAAGCCGATCACCTTTCGGCTAGCGCGGCATCCGACAGTGATGGCGCGGACAGCACCAGCGGCACCTCGCATTCCGGAAAATAGGTCGGACCGCCATGTCCAAGCTTGCTTTCAAAAAGGAAGAAGGACTCGACCTCGAAAGGCTCCAAGCGTATCGCGGCATGGCTCGCGATATATGGCGCCGCCGCGGCGACCGGCATCCCGGAAAACCGGGCCAAGGTTACATGAGGCTTGAACTTTCGGCCTTCCGCGGGAATCCCCGCCGCGACGAGCGCGCTCTCGACCTTGCGTTGCAGCCCCGCCAGGGCCGGGTTTTCCCGCGCGCCCACCCAGATCGCTCGCAGGCGCCCTCGGGTCTCGAAACAACCCAGCCCCTCTAGGGTCAAGCAGAAGCTCGGCACCCGAATTCGAGACAGAGCGTAGGTGATCTCCTCCGCCGCGCCACCATCCACCTCCCCGATAAAGCGCAGGGTCAGATGAAAGTTTTCCGGCGCCACCCAACGCGCGTCCGGAACACCGTGCAACAGCAAGGAGAGCTTTTCACCCACGGCCTCGGGCATGGCCAGCGCGACAAACAACCGTCTCATCGCGGTACCCGGGCCAGCATCTCACGGACAGCCGGCAGGATACGCTCGACGATCACCGCCACCCCGTCCTTGGTCGGATGGATTCCGTCGCGCTGATTCAAGGCCGGCTTGCCCGCCACCCCATCCAGGAAGAAGGGATAGAAGATCACGTCGTGACGCGCCGAAAGATCCCTGTACACCGCTTCATACTCGGCGCCGTATTCCGGTCCCAGATTGGGCGGGGCCAGCATGCCGGCGAACAGGACCGGGAGTTTCATTTCTCCGAACCGCGCGAGAATGGCCTCTAGGTTCTCGCGCGTCACCTTCGGGTCGATCCCGCGCAGCCCGTCATTGGCGCCAAGCTCGAGAATCACCGCGTCCGGCTTGTCCGCCATCGCCCAATCAAGACGCGCCCGGCCCCCGGCGCTGGTATCCCCGGACACCCCGGCATTGATCACCCGAACATCCCGCCCTTCGACCCGCAGGGCCGCCTGCAGCTGCTCGGTAAATCCCTCTGATTTCGGCAGGCCATACCCCGCCGTCAGACTATCCCCCAGCGCCAGAACCTTGATCTCGCGTGCATCCGCCGGCGCGCTCCACGAAGCGAACAGGACGGTAATGAGAACAAGCGCGCGCGAAATGTTCCGCCTCAAGGGCGCAAATCGTTTGATCAGCTCGCCCAAGACCCCATATAGCTTTGACGTCCGACGCTCATCGCCGCTCGACCGAAGGTTCGCCATGACCACGACCACTCTTGAGCCCTCCCCTTCCACGCGCGGCGATACCCGCCCGATCATCGATCTAAGCGATGTCCGCCTAAACCTGAGGAGCGCGGCGGGTGAGGTCAATATCCTGCGAGGAATTAGTCTCGGGATAAACGCCGGCGAGATGGTCAGCATCGTCGGCCCCTCGGGCGCCGGCAAGTCGACACTGATGATGCTAGTTGGCGGCCTGGAAAGCGCCACGTCGGGACAGGTGACGGTTGCGGGCCATGATCTGTCCACCATGGGAGAGGACGCGCTGGCGGAGTTTCGCCGCGACCATGTCGGCATTGTCTTTCAGGTCTTCCGCTTGATCCCGACGATGTCGGCGATGGAAAACGTCGCCATCCCCCTGGAACTGGCGGGCGAGGACAACGCCTTCGAACGCGCCCGGGAGAGCCTCGGCCTTGTCGGCCTGGCCGATCGGGTCGACCACTATCCGGATCAGCTTTCTGGCGGCGAACAGCAGCGCGTCGCCATTGCCCGCGCCTTTGTCGGCAAGCCGAAACTGCTATTGGCGGACGAGCCGACCGGCAATCTGGATCGCGCGACAGGCGACGATATCGTCGAGTTGCTGTTCGATCTCAGGGAACGACACGGCACCACCCTGGTGTTGATCACCCATGACGAGGATCTGGCGAGGCGCTGTGACCGCATGATCCGCATGGCCGATGGCCGCATCGTCGAGGAACCCGCCGCGACCCTCGACGCCGAGCGGAAATCCGCGTGATGACCCAGCTCGGCCTCGCGCTCGGTCTGGCGCGCCGCGAACTCCGGGGCAGTCTCAAGGATTTTCGCGTTTTTCTGGCGTGTTTGGCGCTCGGCGTCGCGGCGATCGCCGGTGTCGGGTCGGTTTCCGACGCCATGCATACCGGAATCAGCAAGGATGCCCGGAAACTGCTCGGCGGGGATGTTTCGATCCGCATGACCCACCGAACCATGCCGGCGGAGGCTCGCCAGGTATTCGACGCGGCGGGACGCACCTCCGTGGCGGTGACGATGCGGGCCATGGCGCGCCCGAGCAATGGAGACCGCCGCACCCTGGTCGAACTGAAGGCCGTCGACGGTGCCTATCCCCTGATCGGAGCCGTGCAATCGACACCGGCGCTGCCGCTCGCCGACGCCTTGGCGGAACGCGACGGCACGATGGGCGCGATCGTCGACCCGTCCCTCGCACGGCGGCTTGGCGTCTCTATCGGCGACAAGCTGCGGATCGGCGAGCATGATTTCGAGATCCGCGCCGAGATCGTCAAGGAGCCGGATCGCACCATCCGCTTCGCGACCTTCGGCCCCCGGGTGATGATCAGTTCAGCCGCCTTGGAACGCACCGGTCTAATCACCGAGGGCAGCCTGGTGAACTATCATCATCGGATTGCTTTTCCGCCGGGCACCGATGTCGGGACCTGGACGGAACAATTCGATGATCGTTTTCCAAAGGCCGGCTGGCGTATTCGCGGCCTCGACAACGCGGCGCCGGGTTTTGATCGGTTTATCGGCAGGGTCACCCAGTTCCTGACCCTTGTCGGCCTGACCGCGCTGCTGGTCGGCGGCGTCGGTATTGCCAACGCGGTGCGCGGCTTTCTCGACCGCCGCACCGGTACCATCGCGACGCTAAAATGCCTGGGCGCTCCGGGAGGCCTGATCTTCATGATCTATCTCGCCCAAGTCATGATCCTGGCCAGTGTCGGGGTGCTGATCGGGGCCGCGATCGGGGCGGCGGCGCCACCGCTGACCGCTCATCTACTGGCCGGCGTGTTCCCGGTGAATCTGCCGCTCGGGCTGTATTGGAAACCGATCCTTATCGCCGCCCTGTTCGGCTACGTGACGACCCTGGCTTTCGCGGTTTGGCCGCTGGGACGCGCGCGCGAGGTGCGGGCCGCCCAACTGTTCCGAGCGCTCATCGTCCCGCCCGATGGCCTGCCGCGCCCCGGATACATCGCCTTGACCGCCGTCTCGGCGGCTTTCCTGGCCTTCATGGCCTTCATCGCAACCGACGACGCCAAGCTCGCCGGGTTCTTTATCGCCGGGGCACTTGTCGTGTTGCTGATTTTCGGCGGCGGGACGAGCCTGCTCCTGAAAATCATGCGCCACCTGCCGAGCCCGCGCCATCCAGGCCTCAGACTGGCGATCGCGAATCTGCATCGCCCTGGTAGCGCCACGCCGAGCATCATTCTCTCGCTCGGTCTCGGTTTGACGGTCTTGGTAACCGTGGCGCTGGTGCAAACCAACATGGCGCATCAGATCAACCAGCAGATTCCGAAACAGGCGCCGTCTTACTTCTTCATCGACATCCAGCCGCATCAGGTCGCGCCCTTCACCAAGCTCGTGGAATCCATCGAGGGCGTCGAGAAGTTGGAGCGCACGCCGATGGTGCGGGGCCGCATCGTCAAGGTAGACGGCACGCCGGTCGAGGACGTCAAGCCCGACAAGGACATCGCCTGGGCGGTCAATGGCGACCGTGGCCTCACCTATGCCGCGCGGATGCCGGAGGGCGCCAAGGTCGTCGCCGGTGAGTGGTGGCCTGAAGACTACCAGGGACCGCCGCTGATCTCGTTTGACGCCAATGTGGCCCGCGGCCTCGGGATCGGGCTGGGCGACACCATGACCCTTAATGTCCTGGGCCGCGAGATCACCGCGACCATCGGCAATCTCAGACATATCGACTGGGCGACCTTGGGGATGAATTTCGTGTTCGTCTTCGCCCCCGGCACCCTGGAAGCCGCGCCCCATAGCGTGATCTCCGCCGTCTACGCGGAACCGGGCGCGCCGGAGGAAGCGGTGCAACGCGCCGTCACCGACGCCTTCCCCAATGTCTCGGCGATACGGGTGAAGGACGCGCTGGACAACGCCAACCGCATTCTGGACGCGGTTTCCATGGCCGTGCGAACCACCGCCTCGGTGACTCTGCTGGCCGGCATTTTCGTGCTCGCCGGCTCCGTCGCGACGGGGCAGCATCGCCGGATCCACGACGCGGTGATCCTCAAGGTGCTGGGCGCGACCCGATCCCGGGTGGTGTTCTCCTACCTCGCCGAATACACGCTTCTGGGCCTGCTGACGGCGATTATCGCCGGCCTGGTCGGCTCGGTCATCGGCCGCTTTATCGTCACCGAGCTCATGCGTTCCGAATTCGTGCTGAGCCCAAGCCCCATCGTCATTACATCAGCCGTTTCCCTGGTCTGCACGATCGGTCTCGGCCTATTCGGGACCTGGCGCGCCCTGGGCATCAAGGCGGCGCCACTCTTGCGCAACGAGTAGAAATCGCAACCAAGAGCCGGGATCTTGCCCATCCTTGGTCATAAAGCCGCCGCAATCACCTGGCTAACTGCCGTTGCGAAATTGGAGAGCCGGTCATGTTGAAACAATCCTTGCGGGCTTTGGTCGTTTTTGCCTTGGTCACCGGGACCGCCGGCACCGCCGGCGCGACGTCGGAACAGCAACAGGCGGAGCGCAAGATCGAGGAAGGCGCCAAGGCCTTGCTCGAGGGAATGCAACTCCTGCTGAAATCCATCCCCTGGTACGGCCAGCCGGAGATGAAGCCAAATGGCGATATCGTTATTCCCCGGCGCGACGGACCGCCCCTGAACACGCCGCGCGAACAGTCTCCCGGGTCAAGGGACGATGATACGGAGACCAAGCGGCTCTGACGAAGGCGCCTGAACACGCGCGGTCGTTTTCCACATCCTGAAAAGCTGTTTCATCACGTCTTCCCACGCGCCGCCGTTAGCGGCATTCTTCACCAAATTTACAAAAAGCGTCGGCGGATACCGCCGCGATTTACAGGTGAGGAAGACATGGCGAAGAAACTCAAGATCCTCTCATTGGGCGCGTCCTACGGCTCCCTGCTGGCCACCAAGCTGGCCATGGCCGGGCATGACGCCAAGCTGATCTGTCTACCCGCCGAGGCCGACCTGATCAATTCCGAGGGCACCCTGGTTCGGATGCCGGTCAAGGGACACGAGGGCCTGCACGAGATTCGATCGACCGATCTGCCGGGCACGCTTTCCGCCGGCTCGCCCGAGTCCGTGACGCCCTCGGACTATGACCTCGCCGTCCTCGCCATGCAGGAGCCGCAGTATCGCTCGCCTGGCGTGCGCGAGGTGCTGGAGGGCTTGTCGGCGGCCAAGGTGCCGATGATGTCGATCATGAACATGCCGCCGCTCACCTATCTGAAAAGGATCAAGGGGCTGGATACCAGCGCCTATCGCGAGAGCTACGCCGACGCCACGGTCTGGGACAGTATCGACCCGGATCTGATGACCCTGTGCAGCCCCGACCCGCAGGCCTTCCGCCCGCCGGACGAGCCGGTGAACGTGTTGCAGGTCCGCCTGCCGACGAATTTCAAATCCGCCCGCTTCGCCTCGGACGAGCACACCGCGATCCTGCGCCAGCTCGAGGCGGATATCGAGGCCGCGCGTTTCACTGTCGGCGGCGCGCCGGCAGAAGTGCCGGTGAAGCTTCGGGTTCACGAGTCGATCTTCGTGCCCATGGCCAAGTGGTGCATGCTGCTGGCCGGTAACTATCGCTGCGTTCAGGCCGATGACATGCGGACCATCAAGGACGCGGTGCATACCGACCTCGACGAGACCAGAAGCGTTTATGAATGGGTCTCGGCGCTTTGCGTCGAGCTTGGCGCCAGTCCCTCGGACATGGTGCCGTTCGAGAAATACGCCAATGCCGCGCAGTCGCTGGTCAGCCCCTCCTCCGCCGCTCGGGCGCTAGCCGCCGGCGCGCCAAATATTGAGCGGGTCGACCGACTGGTCCAATCGATCGCGGCTGGTCGGGGCAAACAAAACGCCGCGGTCGACGCCACGGTGGCGCTGGTCGATGGCTGGATCGAGCGTAACCGCGCCAAGGCGGGCTGAACGACAGGCGCGGACACCGGCCTCAACACGTGGGTGTCGTTCAGCGGAACGAGGGAAGCGCGACATGAGATCCCCCCTCAACCCGCCCCGCGATCTCTCCGTTGCCGATATGGACGCGCTGGCCTTGGGTGCCTGGATCCTCGGGACGGGAGGCGGTGGCGATCCCTATCACAAGCTCCAGAACGTCAAGCAATTGTTCAAGGCTGGCGGCTCGGCGACCCTGATCGATCCGTTGGGCCTGGACGATGACGCCCTGGTCGCGGTTGTCTCGACCATGGGCGCGCCGCTGGTGGCCCAGGAGCGTATCCCCGACGCCCATCATGCCCTGCGCCCGGTTCGCGCCATGGAAGAGCATCTCGGCCGCCCCTTCGACGCGGTGATCAGCATGGAAATCGGCGGCGGCAACGGCGTGCATCCGATGATGGTGGCCGCCCTGACCGGCTATCCGGTGGTCGACGCCGACGGCATGGGCCGGGCCTATCCCGAGTTGCAGATGACCAGTTTCGCGGTCGCGGGTCTTTCCTGCGCGCCCTTCGCGCTGTCGGACATCCGGGCCAATGACGTGGTCATCTCGCAAGCCGTCGATACCGGCTGGGTGGAGCGGATCAGCCGCCGCGTCACCGCCGAATGCGGCTCGACCGCCGCGATCTGCATGGCGCCGCGCACCGGGGCCGAGATCAAGGCGCATGGCATTCTCCACACCGCGACCCAGGCCATCGCGCTCGGCGAGGCGGTGATGGCGGCCCGACAGGCTCATGCCGATCCAGTGACCGCGATATTGCAAGCCGGCCGCGGCCTGCGACTGTTCACCGGCAAGGTCATCGATGTCGACCGCCGGGCGACCGAGGGATTTCTGTGCGGTCTTGCCCGGATCGAGGGGCTCGGCGCGAATACCGGCGCGCATTTCACGGTTCATTTTCAGAACGAGTTCTCGGTCGGCTATCGCGGAGACCAAGCCGTTGTGATGACGCCGGACCTCATCTGCGTCGTCGACAGCGTCAGCGGCGACGGTATCGGCACCGACGTCATCCGCTATGGCCAGCGCGTGGATGTGTTGGCGCTCCCCGGCCCGGCCTGTTTCATGTCCCCCGAGGGCCTGGCGACCGTCGGCCCCCGGGCTTTCGGCTTCGATCTTGATTTCCGCTCCGTGTTCTCGGAAGACGCGCGATGAAGCGCATCGGCATCGACGTCGGCGGCACCAACACCGACGCGGTTCTGATCGATGGGGAGTCGGTGATCGGCGCGGTCAAGACCGCCACCACCGAGGATGTCACCAGCGGCATTCGCGCCGCGTTGCGCGATCTCGGCGCCACGGTCGAAGGGGCGGTGGGCGGAGGGGCGGTGGGCGGTGACTTGGACGACGTCGCGGCGGTCATGATCGGCACCACCCATTTCGTCAATGCCGTGGTCCAGCGCCGCGACCTCAACCGGACCGCCGCACTCAGAGTGTGCCTGCCGGCCAGCGCCACCTTGCCGCCGATGGTCGACTGGCCCGAGGATCTGGCGGCGATGGTGAATGGCGGCACCTATCTCGTCGCCGGTGGCCACGAATATGACGGACGCCCGATCGCGGCGATGGACGAGCGCGCGATCGCCGAGGCCGGACGCAAGATGAAGGCCGACGGTGTCGGAGCGGCGGCGGTCAGCGCGGTCTTCTCGCCACTGACCGATGCGTGCGAACGCCGCGCGGCGGAGATCCTGCGCGAACAACACCCGGAGCTGCGGATCACACTTTCCGCGACCTTGGGGCGGATCGGATTGCTGGAGCGCGAGAACGCGGCGCTGCTCAACGCCTGCCTGATGGATCTTTCGCACAGGACCATCGATGCCTTCGAGGCCGCGATCCGCGAGAGCGGGATATCCGGCCGGCTATACATCACCCAAAACGACGGCACCGTGGTCGACGCCGCCACCGCCCGTGATCAACCCGTCTTCAGTTTCGCCTCCGGGCCGACCAACTCCATGCGCGGCGCCGCCTTTCTCGCGGGGATCGAGGATGCCATGGTCGTCGATATAGGCGGCACCACCAGCGATGTGGGATGCCTCAAGGCCGGCTACCCGCGCGAGGCCAACAACGTGGTCAAGGTCGGCGGCGTGCGCACCCTGTTCCGCATGCCCGACCTGCTATCGATCGGGCTTGGCGGCTGTACCCTGGTGAACCGCGAGCCTTTGACCATCGGCCCGCGCAGCGTCGGCCACCGGCTTACCTCCGAGGCGCTGGTGTTCGGCGGAGAGACCCTGACCCTATCCGACGTCCTGGTCGCGGCGGGGGCTCTGGAGATCGGCGATGCGTCCAAGATCGCCCAGCTTCCAGGCACGCTCGTGCGTGACACCCTCGCCGAGGCGCATCGCATGTTGGCCGAGGCGGTCGACCGGATGAAGACCGAGGCGGGCGCGCCGCCGCTGCTCGCGGTCGGCGGGGCGGCCTTGCTGGCGCCCGAGGGCATGGCGGGGATATCCGAGGTGCTCCGCGTGCCCCATCACCCGGTCGCCAACGCGGTCGGCGCGGCAATGGCGCAGATCTCCGGCGAGGTGGACCATGTCTTCCGCGAGATGGAGCGCGATGAGTTGCTTGCCGAGGCCGAACGGATCGCGCGCGGGCGCGCCGCCGCGGCGGGCGCCGATCCCGCCACGATCAAGGTCGTCGATATCGACAGCATCCCGATGAGTTACATGCCCGGCCGGGCTGTCCGCGCGCGGGTACGGGTCGTCGGCGACATCGCCGCGCTGAAGCCCTAAACGGGTCCAGCAGACAGGCGTTATCGGTCCTCTCCCGGTTGCCGAACGTTCCGGCGCGCCGCATGATCCCACGAGTCGGGTGCCTGTCAGCGGAGTGGGCTCATGAATTTCGAGATTGATCTGGATCGGTTGAAAACCCTGTTCGGCGAGGGCGCCGGGTGCGAGGCGCCATTGGCGAAGTCGGGAGCCGGGGTCCGGTTTTTCGGGATTGATTTGTGGGCCGGGTTAAACGAGCGCCAAGTCAATTTCATGCTGGAAGCCTTGAGCCGCCATCGTCTTCTATGCTTTGCCGGTCAGGCTCTCGACGACGACGCGCTGGTTCATTTCGAGCGTTTCGCCAATCACTGGGGCGCGCCGATCCCGCATCCGAGCAATTTTCTCAGGGGCGGTAAACCGGCGCAGCAGGACGGCGCGAGCGATGGCGCCATCGAGCTTATCCCCTATGAGAAGCGCCGGGCGGCGGTCGCCGACACGACCCTGCCGGGTCAGGTAAGCTGCCTGCCGCATCAGTCACCAGCGGTTCTTGTCGCGACGAACCTGCTCGGCGCGGCGGAGACCGGCGGGGTTCGGATAACCAATGGCGAGACCTGGCACACCGATGTCGAGTACGAGCCGCTGCCGATCTATGTCTCGATGTTCCTGGTGCATCACATGCCGACCGCGCGCGACGCCGAGGGCGGCACCTGGGTTTCCAAACCCGATCCGAACGCGCCGGAACGGTATTTCGAAGGCTCCAGCGCGGAGCTCATGGCCTTGCGCCGGGACCTCCCGCTGAACGGCGGCACGGCCTATGCCGATACCGCCGCAGCCTTCGAGGCGCTCCCCGCCAAGGAGCAGGCCGACCTCGAGAAAATTCAACTTCGCCGCCGCTTGAACGAGGGGGACGCGGGATTTCTGGCGCCGCTGGTCCGCGTCGACCCCAGGACCGGCGCCAAATCACTGCATAGCCCGGTTTGGGCGTCACGCCCCCGGATCCGACCGGCCGTCGAGGTCGAGGGGATGACCTTGGAGGCCTCCCGCGCTTTCCTCGACCGTCTCGAGGCCCATGTCCTTCGCCCTGAGTTCCGTTACCACCATCAGCACGTACCAGGCGACGTGACGATCTGGAACAACTACGTGACCCTGCACGCCTCACCGCCGATCAAGACCAATATCGACCGGATCGAGGACGCCCGGCTGCTTTACCGTCTCAGCTCAAAGGGAGAGCCGGCCCCGGTCTTGCCGCGCCGAGACGACCCGGCTTGGCTGAACACCCATATCGCCGGTGGCTACTCCAGCGCCGCCGAGATCATCACGCGACCCGGCGGCTGAAGCGATGAACACGTTCACGGGAGGAGGCCCGGGAAAAGGCGCATGAAATTCGGTATCACGACCTCGAAAATCGATGAAATCGGCATCATCAGTCATGCCGAGAACCTGGGCTAAGATTTTTGCTGGGTCTCGGATACGCAAATGATCCGCTCCAATCCCTGGGCTGTTCTCGCCTTGGCGGCGTATCAGACCCAGCGCATTCGGATCGGCACCGGGGTCGCGGTGCCCGGGCTCCGGCTCGCGCCGGTCACCGCCAACGTAATCGCCACCATCAATCGGTTGGCGCCGGGACGCACTTTCCTCGGAATCGGCACCGGCAATACCGCGATGCGCGCGATGGGCCAAAGGCCGATGGGCGTCAAGGCGTTCGGTGAGTAATCCGGGTGGTAAAAGCCCTGATCCAGGGCGAGGAAGTGGAATACACCCTCAACGGTATCACCCATCCCATCCAGTTCCATAACCCGGAATTCAACTATATCGATGTCGAGCATCCGATCCCGATCCATGTCGGCGGGTTCGGGCCGAGGGCGCAAGCGCTGGCCGGCGAGTTGGGAGACGGCTTGATCACCGGTATCCCACGCGGCGGCGCCATTCCCCAGGCACTGGCCAATGTCCGCGAGGGCGCGGCGCGGGTCGGGCGCTCCCTGGACGGTTTCGAGACCTTCGCGCTAGTCAACATCCTGATGCTGGAACCAGGTCAAAAACTGACCGACGAGGCGGTGATCCAGCAATGCGGCTCGGCGATCATGGCCAATGTGCATTTTCTAGTGGATTGGGTGAAGGAAACCGGCAATCCGCCGCCCGATTACATGGCCCCGTTCTGGGACGAATATATCGACTTCCACACCAAGCGCGACACCGAACGCGCGCATATGAAGCTGCATCAGAGCCACTACAGCTTCCTCGACCCCGAGGAGGCACGGTTCATCACCCCGGAGATGATCAAGACCTTCACCATCGCCGGCCAGCCGGAGGAGATGGTCGAGCAACTGCGCTCCTTGGAGCGCCAGGGCCTCGACGCCATCAACTTCATTCCACCGCTGGACCAGGCCTATCGACTGATCGAGGATTTCGCCCGCAAGGTGATCGACAGGGTGTAGGAACCCGCGGGACCGGCTCTACCTAATCCGCCGCCGCCTGATGCGCGCTCGCGAGTTGTCGCGAAACCAAGGTCGCGTAGAGACCACCGGCGGCCAAGAGCTCGTCATGGGTTCCGCTCTCCATCAGACGACCTTCCTCCAACACGACGATCTTGTCGGCATCCCTGATGGTCGACAGACGGTGCGCGATGACGACGGTCGTGCGTTCGGCCTTCAAGACATCCAACGCCCGGCGCACCGCTGCTTCGTTGACCGCGTCGAGATGGCTTGTCGCCTCGTCCAGGATCAGGATCGGCGCGTCCTTCAGGAAAGCGCGCGCGATGGCGACCCGCTGGCGCTGACCGCCGGACAGGCTGTTGCCCCGCTCTCCAACCATGGTCTCCAATCCCTCTGGAAGCGTCTCGATCAGCGAGCCCAGGGCCGCGTGGTTAAGAGCGGCGTCCAACTCCGCCTCGCTCGCCTCGGGTCGGGCGATCATCACATTGGCGCGCAAGGTATCATTGAAGAGGTAGGTGTCCTGGGCCACCAGCGCGATACGCCCGCGTAAATCATCGAGCTTGTAGTCCCGCAAATCGGTGCCGTTGAGCGAGACACGGCCACTATCGGGATCCCAGAACCGCATCAGCAGCTGCGCCGTGGTGGTCTTTCCCGCACCCGAGGTGCCGACCAAGGCCACGGTCTGGCCGGACGGAATCTCGAAACTCACATTCTCCAACGCCCGGCGTCCCTGGCCGGGATAGGTGAAGCTCACGGCTTCCAGTGACAGCCCCGCCGCCCCGGCATGCACCTCCGGCGCGCCGGGTCCGTCGGTTACGGGAATGGGCTCGTTCTCAAGGGCGTAATACCGTCGGGTCGCGCCGAGGGTATCGGCGAGTTGCCGACCGATCTGGGCGATCTCGGAGACCGGCAGGAACGCCGCCATCGCCAGCAAGGTGATCAAGGGCAGAATGCCGGGGTCGATCGCGCCGGAACCGGCAAGCGACGCGCCGGTCACCACCACCGCCAAGCCGCCGAGCCCGGTAAAGATCTCCAACAAGCTCTGTTGCTTGGTCAGCTCGCCAAAGAACGGGAGCCGGAGGGCGATGTGATGATCGGCCAGGCGGTCGAAGCCTTCCGCCCGGCGTTTCTCGTCCTGGAAGGTCACGACCTCGCCCAGCCCCTGAACCGAATCCACGGCGAAGGCTCCAAGCTCGCCCGCCGCCTCGCGCGCCTTCGAGCCGAGCCGGTCGACCTTGCCGCGCATCAGGAACGGGCTCAGTCCAACCGCCGCCAGGAACGGGATTAGCGCCAGCGCGATCCACAGGCTTTGAACGCCGAGGAACCAGACGACGAGCGCCGGCACCAGGACCGCGACAAAGGCCGGAGCCACGGTATGGGCGAAGAAATACTCGATCAGCTCAATGTCGTGGGTGGCGAGACTCATCAAATCGCCGGTCCTGCGGCGCACGAGATAGGCAGGCGCCAAGGCATCGAGCTTGCGAAAGGCGTCGACCCGCATCTCGGCCAGCAGACGGAACGCCATGTCATGGGCGACCCAGGACTCGAGCCAATGGACGATCCCCGCCATCGGCGCCAGCACCCAGAGCCAGATCAGATACTGGTCGTAGGGCGTGCCGTTCTTCAGGTTGAGCACGATAAGCGCGCTCGCGACACCGACACCGATAAAGGCGAGCACCCGGACCACGCCGAAGATGAAGGTAAGACCCAACCGACCCTTCCAAGGCATGATCACGCCCATCAACGCGGTGACCACCTGGAACCAGTTCAAGCCCTCGGCCTTGATCACGCCCTCGGTCATCGGGCGCTTGGCCCCGCCCGGTGTCGAGTCCAAGGTCTCGGTCGCCGGCCTCTCGGCGGCGGCGGGGGTTATCACCACGTCGTCGACCCGTTTCGACTCCCGCGCTTGTTCCCGCATCAAGGAGGCGTAGACACCGCCCGTCTTCATCAACTCGGCGTGTTTTCCGGTCTCCGCGACCTGTCCCTGGTCGAGTACGATAATCCGATCACAGTCGATCACGCTGGACAGGCGATGCGCCAGGATCAGCGTCGTGCGTCCCTTCATCAGGCGGTCCAGCGCTTCCTGGATTACCGCCTCGTTCTCGGCGTCAACGGCGGAGAGCGCCTCGTCGAGGACCAGGATCGGGGTATCGCGCAGAACCGCCCGGGCGATGGCGACGCGTTGGCGTTGGCCACCGGAAAGCTTGATGCCCTTCTCGCCGATCACCGTGTCATAGCCCTCGGGCAGGCCGGAGATGAAGCCGTGGATATTGGCGGCCTTGGCGGCGGCGATTACCTCGGCCTCGTCGGCGTCGGGCCGCCCCATGCGGATGTTCTCGCCGATCGTGCCGTGGAACAGGAAAGTGTCCTGATTGACGACCGATATATCGCGCCGGATCTGCTCGAAACTCAGTTCCCGAAGGTCGATGCCGCCGAGGGTGACGCGTCCCTCCTCCGGATCGAAGAAGCGCAACAGCATCCGCACCACCGAGGACTTGCCGCAGCCGCTGGGGCCGACCACGCCGATCCGTTCTCCCGCCGCGACCGAGAAACTCAAGCCCTGATGCACCAGACGACGGGCGCCGGGATAGCGAAAGACGACATCCTCGAAAGCGATCGAGGGCTCCAGGGTCTCGGCCGTCGGATTGGCGGGCCTGTCCTCGACATCCGAGGTCGCGTCGAGGATCGCGTAGATCCCCTGGGCCGCCGACATGCCGACCATGCCCTGGTGCAGGACATTGCGCAGCTCGCGCATGGGCCGGAAGATCTCGACCCCCATCATCAGAATGATCAGCAGACCCGCCAGTTCCATCTCGCCGGTTCCGACCCGATGCGCGCCCAATACCAGTCCCGCCGCCGCGCCGATGGTGATGGCGCAGTCGGTAATCCCGCGCGAGAGCACGTTGGTGCCGAGAACCCACATGGTGCGCTGAAACAGATCCCGGGCCTTGAAGGCCAGGGAATCGGCGCGCGGTCCGCTCTGGCCGAAAGCCTTCAGGGTCGCCAGGCCCTGGATGGAATCCAGAAACTCGGCGGCGAAACTGGCGTAGGAAACCTGTCGGCTCTTGGAGTTCTTGACGTCGAAGCTGTGCCACGCGGCGGGAAGCAGCAGCGCCACCATCGCGAAACCGAACAGCACCGCCGCGACGGGCAGATCGATCCAGGCAACGAATGCGAAGATGAACAGAGGTGTCAGGAACGAGACCATCAGTTGCGGCAGATACTGACCGAAATAGGTCTCCAACTGTTCCACGCCGTCGACCAGCGAAAGCGTCAGCGCGCCCGAGCGTTGCTTGCCCGCATAGGCCGGTCCCAGCGCCGCGATCCGGTCGAACAAGGTGCGCCGAAGGTGCTTTTGCACCTTGGCGGCGGTTTCGTGCGCGACCATGGTGCGCCAATGCTCGAACACCCCGCGCAGGATCATGACGACGGCAATGGCGATGATCGGCGTGGTCAGCTCGGCCAAGCCGTCGCCGGCGAAAACCCGCCCGATCAGCCAGCCGAGCAACGCCAAGCGCGCGACTCCGAGCCCGGCGGCGCACAATCCGATCAGCATCGAGAAGAAAATGCGCCCACGCACCCCCTCGGTGAAACTCCACAAACGCGTTTCCAGATGCATGACGGACCCTCTCGGCGGAACGGACGGGGCGAGTATAGCGCCGCGATCGGCGAGGGGCACGCGATCGCTTCTAATCGGCACGGTTAGGCAAGCTTAACCGCCCCACGCATTTCCCTCCGCCAGCACCCATGCTAGGAAATCATCCAACCACAACCTCCACCGACGGAAGGCCGTCCCGATGAGCTGGTATATCCATCACGTGAACCTTGAAGCCCATGAAGTGCGGGAGACCGCGGCTTTCTTCCGCGACATCGTCGGCCTGGAGGAAGGCACCTGGACCTATCCCAAACACACTGGAAAGGTCGGTCACAACCCCGACACCCTCGCCTATTTCGGAACCGAGAACCGCGGGCTCCATATCGTGAAGGCGATCACCAGCTTCGCCGCCGATAACGGCTTCATCCATAACCCGACGATCGGCGGCCACCACGCGATCTGCGTTCCCGACGTCCTGGCGGTCAAGCAACGCCTGGAGGCGGCGGGCGTGGTGGTCTCCGATGCCGGTGTCTACGCCATGGCCGGGATGCATCAGATCTATTGCTATGATCCGTCCTCGAATGTGGTCGAGATCAACCAGGTCACCGACCCGATCGCCGGTGCCGGTCCGGTCGAGGGCGCGGTGCATCCGGTCCGCAAGGAACCCGGCGACTGGTACATCCATCACGTCAATCGCCAGGCCCATGACGTGCCCAAGACGGCGGCGTTCTACAGCGATCTCATCGGCATGGAGCCGGGCATATTCGAAACCCCGGGCGCGGACCAGGTCGGGGATTTCGACCGCTCGAACCAATCGCTGGCGGTATTCGGACCCGAGAACCGCGGCCTCCATCTGGTGCGCGGCATGGCGACCTTCCATGTCGACAACAACCTTATGCACAACCCCACCTTCGGCGGCCACGTGGCGATCACCGTGCCCAGCGTCGAGGCGGTGATGAAGCGGATGACCAAGGCCGGCCACCTCTATTCCGACGCCGGCACCTACGCCATGGCCGGCATGCATCAGGTCTATACCTTCGATCCATCGATGAACTTCATCGAGATCAACCAAGAGGTTGGCTAGAAGGCGAGACAGTCGCCCCTCGACTTTCGCCCCTGTCAACCGTCGCCCTGGCAAAAGGCAGGGCCAAGCACCGGAGATTGCCTCGGGAACCTGCCGTTGACTGGCGAACGCGGCCGACATAGGCGACCGGATACGCGGCGATATCGCGACACGGCCCTGCCTTTCGCCAGGGCGACGGGAAAGGATGGCGCGGGCGATGTTTTCGAACACCGCCCCCATCGTCTCCTCGGGCAGGCGGGGACCTCTTTCCGGTTGGCGCAAGGCCGGTTTGCCCCGGCTTTCAGAGACCTCCGCATGCGCGAAGGCGACGGAAAGAGGAATCCATTCGACTTTCGCCCCTCGACTTTCACCCCTGTCAACCGTCGCCCTGGCGAAAGGCAGGGCCCAGCGCCGGACGCGGCCAAGGCATCCTGCCGTTGACTGGCGAACGCGGCCGACACAGGCGACCGGATACGCGGCGATATCGCGACACGGCCCTGCCTTTCGCCAGGGCGACGGGAAAGGATGGCGTGGGCGATGTTTTCGAACACCGCCCCCTCGTCTCCTCGAGCAGGCGGGGACCTCTTTCCGGTTGGCGCAAGTCCCACTTTCCCCGGCTTTCGGAGGCCTGCGCGTGCGCGAAGGCGACGGGAACATCTCCAGCCGCGTTTAGCTCACCCCGTGTCCGCGATCTCCTCGACCGGCGGACGCAGGCGCCAGAAGGTGACCGGGGTCTCGAAGCCGCGAAGCAATTGGGTGTCCTCTGTGAGATACCGTCCCTCCAGCAGCGCCGCGACGGCGGGATCCTCGGTCATGGCCTGGCTCAACACGACCTCACCGGCCTCGCTCTCGTTCTGCAGGCGCGCGGCCATGTTCACGGTGCCACCGAAATAGTCGAGGCGATCATTCATGGTCACCGCGATGGTGGAGCCCACATGCACCCCGGCCTTGATGGCGATCGGCATGCTCTTGTTATCGCGGTTGAACGCGCCGAGCCGGGTTTGAATGGCGATGGCGCAGCGCAAACCATCCGCCGGGTCGGCGAAAGCCGCCATGACCGCGTCGCCAATAGTTTTCACCACGCTGCCGTCATGCTCGCGGACCAAGGTCGCGAGAAACTCGAAATGCTCGCGCACCAAGCCATAGGCCGGCGCGTCGCCGACATCCTCGTAGAGCGCGGTTGAGCCCTTCAGGTCGGTGAACAAGAGCGTGACCTGGGCGATCGATACCTCGTCGCCGCCCTTCAGCACCGCGTCCGAGAACAGGTGGCGAAACGCCTGCATCGTCGTCGCCCGGTGCGCGGTCAGGGCGTCGGAGGCCCAGTTGCGGGATTCGACCACCAAGGTCCGGCGGCGATCGTTCCGGTTCTCAAGGCGAAGCCGGCCCGGCGAGGACGGCGTGGCGGCCGCCCGGATGCCGTCGGACGTGAATATCAGCGCCGGAAAATCACCACCGGAATAGTCGAAATGCAGCTCGGGCCCGGTCTCCAGCGTGCGGGCCCGAAACGGGCCGGGAGCGAGGGTCGCGTCGACTTCCTCGACGGCACCGGCCTCCACGGTGACCTGGGCCTGGATATGCGGCGTGGTCATCGGGCCGAACAGACAGAACTCCCCATGCACGACCTGACGAACGCTCGGCGCGGGCTGGAAGGTCAGCTCGACATTGCGCGAGAAATCCCGGTCATAGGCAATATTGCAGGACGGGCAATGCGCGCCCTTCGGCAGTTCGTCGAGCGCATGAGTGGCCAGTTTCGCGCCTCGACATCGCGGACAGAGCAGATCCCAGCGGCTTTCCAGAAGGCCGTCCTTGACAGCCTCCAGACAAAGCTCGACCACATGGCGCTCCGGCACCTCCCAAAGCCGCGCGAGGGTCAGCGGACGGATCCGCATCAGGTCGATCTCCTGCGCGGTCAACAGCCATTCAGCCAGCCGAGCCCCCAATCCATGGCCGTAACGCGAGGTATCGATGCGGGCGATGGCGTTGTCGAGCCTTGCCCGGTGATCAGCGTCGGGCTCCAACGGCTTGCCCTCATAGGCGGTGACCCGCTCGCCGGCGGCCCAGCTTTCCACCTGCTCGGCGGCGGCGTTGAAGTCGCGCTCGGCGGCCTTGAAAAAACCGAGCTTGAGCAAGAGGTTTCCAAGCAATCCCTTCGGGACGACCTCCAGTGAATAGCGACAGACCGAGCCGCCATCGTCGGTATCCTCGAACCGGGCAATCACCTTCAGGCTCTTGAGCGGCCCCTTGCTGAACACGCGGAGGTGGCGGAACCACTGTTGGTGGACCCATTCCTGGGGGATATCCTCCCAAGCCAAGGCAACGGGTCCGATCCGCGCAGAGGCGAAGAACCGGATCGATCCGTCGGATTGCTTCTCCTCGCGGATATCGTGCTTCGGTAAGCCGACGAACTCGTTATAGCGGGCGGTATCGGCGATGGCCTCCCAGACCTTGGCGCGGGGCGCCTTGAAACGGCGCTCGAAAGCGTGGCTGACAATCGAACCCACCGCTCAGGAAACCTTTCGGGCTAAAAACTCGTCGCCAAGCGGGCCATAAAAGGCGGCGGAAAATCCCGCCGCGTCGCGCGCCTCGATATTGAAGGGCGGCTTGACCCCGCCCTTGAAATATCGACGCACCAGCGCCTGCCAGCAGCCAACCGGATCGCCTCCCTTTTGCCGGACGACGTGGTCGAACCAACGCTTGCCGACCGCCACATGACCGATCTCGTCACGATAAATGATCTCGAGAATATCCGCGCTCGCATCGTCGCCGACGGAGCGTAGCCGGGCGATCATCGCCGGGGTCACGTCCAATCCCCGGGCCTCCAGCACCAGGGGCACGACCGCGAGGCGCGCCAAAAGGTCATGCGCCGTCGCCGCCGCCGCCGCCCAGAGCCCGTCATGCGCCGGCAAGGCCCCGTAGGAGGATCCCAGTTCTCCGAGGCGCGCGGAAAGCAAAACGAAATGCTTGGATTCCTCATCGGCGACGCGAACCCAGTCATCGTGAAAGGCCCCGGGCAATCCTTCCCTCGAGAACCGCGCGACCATGTCCCAGGCAAGATCAATGGCGTTAAGCTCGATATGGGCCAGCGCGTGCAACAAGGCAATGCGACCGGCGGGAGCGGCGGAGATCTTGCGCTTGGGTAGATCTCGGGGAAGCAACAGCCGCGGGCTCTCGGGCCTGGCCGGACGCCCCGGCGGGGACGCCTCGCCGACATCACGGATCACCCCATCGCGCCATAGGCCGGCGAAGGTCCGGCCACGCGAGACTTTCTCCAAGGGAGCCGCGGCGCTCAAAACGTCGACGGCGGCCTCGCTAAGTGATGGAGCCGGATCGTTAGCCATGGGCCGAATTCTAGCAACGATCCGAGATGATCGCGAGCTTGGAAACGCCATATGGCGCGCGACCCCGCAACATTGGCTTGCGCGCACCATCGCGACAACGCTATCGATGGACGATAGCACAATCCAGCCCCAAGCTTGGGAGACCTATCGTGGCGACGCCCATCACTCAATCAAGCGTTTCCTTCGGGGAGCGAGGTTCGAGGCGGGAAATCGAGGAAGGCGTTCTTCTCACGCCGAAGTTCGATTCCGACGGGCTGATCCCCTGCGCGGTCACCGACCACCAATCCGGCGCGGTATTGATGTTCGCCTATATGAACGCTCAAGCGCTCGCCCTGACCATGGAAACCGGCGAGGCGCACTATTGGAGCCGGTCGAGGAGCGAGCTTTGGAAAAAGGGCGCGACAAGCGGTCATGTCCAAAAAGTCGTCGACCTTCGGATCGACTGCGACCAGGACGCGTTGTGGATGGTTGTCGAGCAAACCGGAGCGGCCTGCCACGTGGGATACAAGTCCTGCTTCTATCGCTCGATCCCGGTGGGTCCGCGCACGATCGGCGGCGCGGCGGCGCTTGAGTTCCAGGAAAGCGACAAAGCCTTCGACCCGGCGGTGGTCTACGATAAGAGCTAAACCGCGAAGCCAACCTGTATGGACCTCACGCCATGAACGAAACCGTCGAGTTGACACTGCCGGCGCTGGAAGTTCCTGACCACCGGGTGGAGACTCCAGCGGGCGCGATCAGGGTCCCGGGCATCAGGCTTCCCGAGAAGCGGGTTTCGGTTGACGCCGCCCTGGTGGCGAAACTCATTGACCAGGCCCGCGAGGCGGCAAGGCTGGCTCATGCTCCCCATTCCGACTTTCACGTCGGCGCCGCGATTATCATGGCCGACGATCCTGACGCCACGATCTTCAGCGCCGCGAATATCGAGAACAGCTCCTATGGAGTAACCGTCTGCGGCGAAAGAAACGCCTTGTTCGCGGCGGCGTCGAAAGGCTTCAGACGCGTCAGGTACCTGGCGCTGTCGACGGTGGATGCCCTTGATGCCCCTTTATCGGAACGCAGCCCCTGCGGCGCTTGCAGACAAGCGATCCGAGAGTTCACCGAGCACGATGTCGCGATAGACGAAGCCTTGATCCTGATCGATACGGGCGATCCGGGGGTGCTTTGCGACGTCATGGACATTCAGCGGCTTTTGCCGCATGGATTCACATTCGCCGGTTAGAAATCTCGCGACCAATGATGGAGACGAGGCTTGGCCAGGAGTACTCACACAATCCCGAGCCCACATGGCGCGCGTTTCTCGATCCCGGTTTCGGTGACCGACGATATCGACCCCGCTTTCCAGTTTCATGAATTGGACGCCGCGCGCGACTACTACGATGATCAGAGCTATGTCGTGTTCCGTGGTTTGGTCCCCGAGGATACCTGCGATGCCGCGCGCGCGACATTCGCCGAGGACGTTAAACCCTATCCCGGCTTCCTCTATCGCCAGGCCACCGCCCGCGCGCAACGCCACGTTTTCACCGCCGCGGGTCATATGCTGAACAGCCTGATCAACATCCAAGACAATCGTCGACCGCGGCTCCTCGGGTTTCGCGAAGCCGTGATGGCCGCGCTCACTCATGAACGACTTACGCAAGCGGCCGACGCTCTGCTTGGGGAGCGTGGCACGATCGTCCAAACGATGTATTTCGAGGGAAACCCGGTAACCTGGGCGCATCAGGATTCATACTATCTCGACGCTGAAACCCCGGGGCGCATGACAGCCGCGTGGGTCGCCTTGGAAGACATTCATCCAGGCGCGGGACGTTTCTTCGTATACCCGAAAAGCCATGAAGTGAAAGACGCGCCAAGCGATGGCCCCATGGACGTCGCGTATAACCATGATCGATACAAGGCGTGGGTGTTGGCGTTGATCGAGGCCAATAGCCTGGAATGCCGAGCGCCGGCCATTGCAAAGGGCAACGTGCTGTTCTGGAACTCAAGAACCATTCACGGCAGCCTCGAGACCACCGAGGCCCAAGCGAGCCGAAACTCGCTAACGGCGCACATCATTCCCCAGTCCCAAAGATTCCTACAGCTACGTAGCCGGATCAGGCCGCTTCGCCTAAAAAGCATTAACGGCGTTCGCGTGCATCACCCCAAGGATCAGGAACAGCTTGTTAATCGGCTGATTTTCGCTTTTGAGTGTCACTGTCCCTGGCTCGCCTACACGATGAAGGATATCGCGGTGAAACTTCTGACCCGCTAATCCTCTCGAGCCCTTATAACTTGGCATCCTTGCGCGCCTGATCCCTCCGACCCGCGCCCACGCCGAGCCGGGCCCAATCGAGCAGCTCTTCGTCATCGTCCAGGGCCTGATCGGGCAACGTATAATAAGGCATCGGCTTGCGGCCCTCGCGGGGCTGAAACGGTTCCATGCCCTCGGCCTCGAATGCCGGTCGGGTTTCATCATCGATCTTGATGTAGATCTGATCTCGAAACACCAACGCGCAGATCACGCCGTCGCAATACAGCGACAATCCGCTAAACAGCCGGCGCACTTCCAGCATGCCGAGCGGCGCCAGGCGTTCAAGGACATGGGCAACGTGTTCCGGCACCCGAGGCGGGGCCATCTCAGAGTGCCTTGGCCGCGTCCAGCACCTCCTCGACATGGCCCTTGACCTTGACCTTGCGCCAGATGCCGCGGACCACGCCGTCCGCGTCGATGAGAAATGTCGCGCGCTCGATCCCCATGTATTTGCGGCCATACATGTTCTTCTCGACCCAGGTGCCATAGGACTCGCAAACCGATCCATCCTCGTCGGCGCCGAGCGTGAAGGGAAGATCGTACTTCGCCTTGAACTTGTCATGTCGGGCGACGCTGTCCTTGGAGACGCCGACAATGGCCGCGTTGGCGCCGGTGAAATCCGGCAACGCATCACGAAAACCGCAAGCTTCCTTGGTGCATCCGGGCGTGTCGTCCTTCGGATAAAAATACAAAATCACGTTCTTGCCCTTCAAACCGGCAAGCGAAACTTCCCCGCCCCCGTCCGACGGCATGGTGAAATCCGGTGCCTTTTCGCCAAGTTCGATCGCCATTTTAATCTCCGTTCAGGGTGCGGTTCCCGTGCTCTCGCCGCGGTACACCTCGCCGTTGGCATCCAAACGCGCGGGATACATGTTCATATAATGCACAATTCTTGGTCGGTCATGATGGTTCTGTCGACTGCCATGCGGCAAGGCTCCATGCCAGATAATCAGATCGCCCGCGCGTCCCGCGATCGGATGCGGACCAAGCGCTTCCAGATCTTGGGCGTTCGGGTCCGCGCCCTCCGGCAAGCCCTCCAGCCATTCCTTCAGGCGATGATGAAACCCCGGCACCACCGAGAAAGCCCCTTGGTCCTCTCGGGTATCGGTCAAATACAAAATCCCTTGGGTTGCCAAGCGTTCGGGATAGCGAAAGTCAAAATCCCAGTGCATTGGCGGCGACTTGGAGGTTTCTCCGGCGCGGAGCGGCGCGCTGAAGCCGCAACGGTCCGTCGAGACAATAAGATCAGGGGTTCCCCAAATCTGCGCGAAAGCCTTGTGGACGCGCGCGGACCGTCGCATGGCGGACAAGGCCGGGTCCTGAAAGATCTGAAGCATGGTTTTGCGCGTCTTGCCCCGGTACCAGGTATCTGGGTCCTTCGGATCCCCGTTGACCTCGCGCCAGATCATCGCCACCGCGCGTTCCCGATCCCGAGGCTCGACCGCGTCATGCAACACCACGAAACCGTTTTCGCGCCAGAAACTCATGTCTTCCGGCGACAGCACGTCCTCCATCGCATCAACCGAGGCCAACCAGCGGCGCGCGGCGTCGGGATAGGGATCGCCCGTTACAACGGCGTTGAAGCGGTCAACCAATAGTGGGTCGGGTCGACCGGCCGTCTCCAGGACCCAAGTCGCCAGTTCATCCCAACTGGGCTTTGCCCCGGCGAGGTAACCAAACGCCTGCTCCAACCCCAAACCAAGGACGTCGAGCAAACGATGGTCGAGATAACCATCGACGACCGTCGCCGGCAATGGTCGCGGTCGTGCCGCCATTCGCGCCCTCAAACGTTCCAAATGCCGAACCCCGAGCGCTCCCACCACGAGGGAACTTGGCGCGACGGGTCCCGCCGGTTCAGCCATCCTTAGCTCCCTCCGCCTGAGCTTCGTCGCTCTCGACCAGTCGCTGGAACAGTGCGCGGACCTTGGCACCGGTTTCCTCGATCCGCGCTTCCAGCGCCGTGAAATCCTCGGTTCCTCCGATTTGAGCGAGCCTGTCTCGCAAGGACTTGGGCGCGGCCGTCGGATCAAAGGCGTCATCCACCGTCAGACGCAACAATGCCTGTAGGCCGCGAAACAGACCGACGGCATCGGCCAGCATCTCGGCATCCTCCGCATCCAAGGCGCCTATCTCCGAGAGCCTCTCGCAGGCCAAGGCCGTGTTTCCCTCGATGATCTCTGGATGTTCGTGGGCAAATCGGAGTTGCAGATGTTGAACAAGGAATTCGGCGTCCACCAAACCGCCGCGCCAATGCTTGAGCTGCCAGGGCGAGGTCGCGTCATGGCTTTGCGCCATTCGTCGCCGCATATCGCCGACCGCCGCGCGCAGGGCCTCGACATCCCTTGGCCGGCATAGGACCTCTCGAACCGCCGCCTCCACCCGCTTTCGGGTCTCGGGCGCGCCGGCAACGACACGTGCCCGGGTCAACGCCATATGCTCCCATGTCCAAGACGACTCGGCGTGGTATCTGCGGAACCCCTCCAAGCTGGACGCGACCGGTCCCTTGTTGCCACTGGGGCGCAACCGCATATCGACCTCGAACAAGCCACCAGCGGCTGTCTTGGTGGTCAAGGCCGCGATCAAACGCTGCCCCAAGCGTATGAAAAAATGGTTTCCGCCCAATGGCTTCTCGCCATCGGATTCCGTGTCGAGCGGGCAATCATGAAGGAATACCAGATCCAGATCCGAGCCGGCGGTAAGTTCCCGACCACCAAGCTTTCCCATCGCCAGCACGGCGAGCGTCGGCGCCTCGGAACCCGGCATTCGGCCATGGCGGCGCGAGAATTCCGCCTCGACCCGGGGTAACAAACAGCGGATCGCCGCGTCGACGATATCGGACATGGTGGCGCCGGAGCGATTGGGATCTATCTGGCCACGAAGCACCTGAACACCGACCTGAAACCGCCGGTCATTGATCCAGCGTCGGGTGGTGTCCAGGATTTCCTCATAGGAGTGCTCTATCTTGAGCTCTTCCTCCAACTCCACCGCGAGAGCGTCGGCGTTCGGTAGGCTGGTCGCGACATCATGGGTGAGCACACCCTCGAACAAGGACGGGTTTGCGCCCAGATGCGCCGCCAGAGACGGGGCCATGCCCATGATCTCGGCGATCATCTTGAGCAAGGGAGGGTTGGCGAGGATAAGCGAGAAAAGCTGCACGCCCGCGGGAACCGCCTCGAGAAAACGGTCGAACCGGCGGAAGGCATCGTCCGGCTGCGCGGTTTCCGCGAAAGCCGACAGCAAGGACGGCCCCAGATCGGTCAGCAACTGGCGCGCCCGTTCGCTGCGGGTCGCCCGATATCTACCGTGATGCCACACCCGAACCCGATCACTCACGGCCCCTGGATCGGTGAAACCCATCCTCTCCAGGGTGCGCAAGGTCTCCGGGTCGTTCTCCACACCGGTGAAA
>Ga0181593_10000510_pt1 | contig 34005 bp, 24 predicted proteins | sample 071ome_19_FD_133756 | JGI IMG/M metagenome (GOLD analysis project Ga0181593, IMG submission 133756) | Coastal salt marsh microbial communities from the Groves Creek Marsh, Skidaway Island, Georgia - 071413AT metaG (megahit assembly) | ecosystem: Environmental > Aquatic > Marine > Intertidal...
CCGCTTCGTGCTGCCCCACTACGCGCTGATGTAGAATCTCATCGAGGCGCAGCAGCTTTTCGCGTTCGCTTTCTACGAGTCTCGTAACCGGTATACCGCTCCAGCGAGACACAATTTCAGCGACCTCTTCTTCTGTGACCTCTTCACGCAGCAATCGACTGCCTTCCGCCTTCTGTTGACGCTCTTCTTCTTCTGCCAAAGCGCGTTCGAGGGCGGGCAGGCGACCGTGCTGCAGCTCCGCAGCACGATTTAGATCGTACGCGCGCTGGGCTTCCTCTATCTGACGACGGGTCTGCTCTATCTCTTCGCGCATAGACCGCACTAGACCAATATCCCGCTTTTCGGCCTCCCACTGGGCTCGCATTGCGTCGTCCCGCTCTTTAAGAATCCCCAGCTCTGCGCGCAGGGCCTCAAGGCGCTCTCGACTCGCCTCGTCTTTCTCCGTATTTAGGGCGGTCTGTTCAATTTCGAGCTGCATCACGCGTCGGGCGACTTCGTCGAGTTCGGCTGGCATTGAATCAATTTCCGTGCGAATCATTGCACAGGCCTCGTCGACCAAATCAATTGCTTTATCGGGCAGAAAACGACCCGATATATATCGATCGGACAGCAGCGCAGCCCCCACCAATGCGTTGTCCTGAATGCGCACGCCGTGATGCACTTCAAAGCGCTCGCGCAAACCGCGCAAAATCGAGATACTGTCTGCTACCGTCGGTGCTTCTACCCCAACGGGCTGAAATCGCCGCTCCAGTGCCGCATCTTTTTCAATGTATTTTCGATACTCATCGAGCGTTGTTGCTCCAATACAGTGAAGCTCTCCCCGCGCAAGCATCGGCTTTAGCATGTTGCCCGCATCGGTGGAACCTTCCGTCTTTCCCGCCCCGACAATGGTGTGCAACTCGTCAATAAAAAGGAGAATGCGGCCATCACTTGACTTGATCTCGCGCAGTACGGCTTTTAAACGCTCTTCGAATTCTCCGCGATATTTAGCCCCCGCCATGAGCGCACCCAGATCGAGCGAGAAAATGGTTCGATCCTTCATCCACTCGGGCACATCTCCGCGCACGATGCGCTGGGCTAAACCTTCGACAAGAGCTGTCTTACCGACGCCAGGCTCACCAATGAGCACTGGATTGTTTTTTGTCTTGCGCGAGAGAATGCGCACGACGCGGCGAATCTCTCCATCCCGACCAATAACGGGGTCCAGCGCTCCGCTACGGGCTTGAGCAACTAGGTCAAGCCCGTATTTTTCCAACGCATCGTAGGAGCTCTCCGGCGTATCGCTTGTCACCCGCTGTGCCCCGCGCATCTGATTAAGCGTATGTAGAAAGCGCTCGCGGTCGACGCCGGCTTCTGCCAAGAGACGACCCGCTTCCGTTGTCGCGCCCTCCTCCAAAAGGGCGAGTCCTATATGTTCTGCCGACAGATACTCATCTCTGAGGGCTTGAGCCTCTCCCTCTGCGCGCGTCATCAGTTCCTGTAAACGACGCGTGGGCCGCGTCTGTGCGCCGGGTCCCGACACGCGGGGCCGCTTGTCGAGAACGCGCTGCAGCTGCGCGCTCAGTCCGTCAGCCGGCACGGCCATTCGCCTGAGCAGGCTTGGTATGATACCGCCTTCCCCTTCCACGAGGACGGAGAGCAGGTGTTCGCCGTCCCACTCTCCATGCCCAAGTCGCAGCGCCATGCTCTGTGCTTCTTGGAGCGCTTCCTGTACTTTGTGCGTCATCTTATGTGTATTCATACAAGCCATCCTTTCCCATGGGACGATTCCATGCGCGGCGTCCCTCTACAGGTAAGCTGTGGCAAATCACGTACCATTCCAAAAGGCAGGAAATCTGTGTCCATATGACAGCAATCAAACTTCAAAGGTGTCACTTTGACTCGTATACACATAAAAAGAGGGCCGCTTAGAAAAGCGGCCCTCCCACACTCAAGCTATAGAGACGATTGCTATATGGCCGTAGCCCCTTCTTCATCCGCTCCAGTCGCGACCTGCTCGGCCCGCTCTGAAGCCCAATCGTCTATGCCCTTCATTACTAAATCAAACGTCTTGTCAATCCCGCCTTGCACATCGGGATCAATTTCTCCCAACCCTTCAAGCATCTCTTGGGCTCCAGCAAATCCCTCCTCAACTGCACCCTTTGTCATCGCGACAAAGCCCCCTACCTGCTCGCCTTCTTCGGTGCCTTCGTTGTTGGCTTGATACTGTCCGAAAAAGCCCGTAGCAAACTCGACAATGCGGTTGGCCGTAGCCTCCGGCGAAAAATCTACCCCGCTCTGAAGCAGACTGTCCACCGTAGTATCCATGCCCGCCTCTTGGAACATGGCATTCAACTTGTCGTTGAGGGAATCGTTGAGGACTCGATTGGCAAATCCCCCGTCGACCCGAATATTCACGTTGACGGCATCGACGAGTAGGCTCTTTGCCTCAGCCGATCCTCCGGCATCAGCCGTCGTTTTCTTCATTTGGAAAGTTGCGCGCGTCGCCTGCATAGAGGCAACCAAACTCTGACTCTGAGTATTGCCCACGTTCATAAGGGACATCCTCCTTCGTAAACCCACCCCTGGGGAGGGAAAAGTGTGTAAACCCGCTGTTCATACATATCGGCTGCACTTTTAGTTTCCCCAGCCTTTTTTTGCATTTTAGACAAAAAAAAGAGGGATGGCAGAAGCCATCCCTCTAAAAAGTGCCCAAAGGGGCACTACATTCGATTCAGACTCGCCCGTAGAAGGTTAATAGACCACCCGGCTCCCTGAGCAACGCCGGGCAAAAATCCTCCGCGGTTAACCAAGCCCGTTTCCATTAACGTCAAACGCCAACGCCCAACCGGAAAGGGGCCAAAGCTAAAGCCGATAGCCGAACTCTGTCCCGCTCGACCACCGCCGGATAGACCGAAACTGAGCGGAAACCAGTCGACGAGCCGGTATTCGACACCGAGCGCCAAACGCGGCGTCGATGCGATCCCAAAGCCGCTGCTAAACGCCTGATCAAACTGCCCGCTAACGGTCAGCTTAGAGATCGGGGTGTGCGTCACTCCAAGCCTTAGCATGGCCGGGAGCGTGAGAGAGAAGCTCTCCTCGCTAACTTTTTCATGGAACACCGTCTCTCCGTTTTCATCGACCGGATTGTCAAAAATTTCATCTAGTCCAGCTTTACCCGTAAAGCTCAAAGCGCGCAGACGGCTCGCCTGCACAAAGACGGAGTCCTGCTGCGATTCGATACCCCAGTCCATCGTATCAAGCAGGTTAATCAGCGCCAAACCAGCCGTCGTCTTACCGTCCTTAGTCACACCCGTCACGCCCAGATCAAGACCAAAACCGATCCCGCCACCAAAGCGCGTAATGGCATGAGCCCCGATATCAGTGCCGCTAATGCGGGTTTGAATACCACCGTCGGAACGCAGCACCTCACCAAAGCCGCCGACCATCCCTTTGAACGTAGCTCCCACCGCAAATTCGGAGAGGTAGCTCGACAGAGCGGCCGGCATGAGTGGCTTAGCGATGGCCCAACTGAATACGCCCACACCCCATCCCTGCCCATCCCACTCTGCAATATCGTAGCCAGGCGATTTGCCCACGGCCTCTCGATCGCGCGCAAATTGGTTACCAAAGAGCAGGAGATCAATCATATCGCGCGGCACTTCTCCTTCAACTCCCCCGCGCACATTGATGGCAAAGGCGCCACTCAGTCCTCCGGGAAGTGGAAACGCAATCCCCCCTAGGATAGGTATAAATACATCGCCGTCCGTATTGAATTTCAGACCGCCCGCATCGATGTCGTTTAAGATATCGCTCTTGTCGCTGTCCGAAATAAAATCACCGTTGTACTTATTGTAGTCGCTGATGCTGATACTGTTGTTTTCCAAGATGAAGGACATGCCCACGCCAGGCAGGGACAGCCGCGGTCCATCGCTGAGCGCTAGGTTGGCCGGATTCCAGTAAATGGACTCTGCGCCGCGCGCCATCGCACCGTAGGCACCTGCAATACCCATTGCACGAGGCTGCGTATCGCCGTATCCCGTAGCAAGCGCATCCCTACCAGTAAGCAATAGGACGAGCGCCAGAATCAATCCTTTAGTTTTCATCGCGATCTCCCCCTATTCTACCAGTGATGCATCAAGCAGGAGCTCAACTTCTAACCCCGCTATGATGTTGATAAAATCCGTGCCGAGCACTTCGACTTCTCCATCTGTCGCAGGAAGCGTAACCTGCACAGCGGAATAAAGCCGGCCACCGTCACTGTCTTCCAAGATAAACTTGACCACGTCGTCAGCATTGAGCGTGATCTCTCGACGCACCGTTTCGGTGCCGTTCGAATACCCGTTGGCATCGATCGGAGCGGCCGCAACCTCAAAGGGTTCGCTGCCCGCCTTGGGCACTGTGAGTATCGGATCGTCAAACACCGTCTCCGGCGTGCGCCCAACGTACAGGCGAACACCGACGCCCAGCGGAATACTGTTTTCCAGGTCCGTTATAACGCGAGCTCCTACAAAGTTGTCCTGTATCTTTTGACGCAGTTCCGAGTCGCGGAACGTAATGTCGCGCGCTTCATCATTAATCGGAGACCCACCGAGCAGCGTCAAACGCGGCGAAGTGCTGAATACCACGCTGTCGATACTGACCCACTGTGCCTGGGTAATGGACTCTTCTTCAATTCCATCGCCAATCCGAACAGACGAGGAAATCTCTATATCCGTTGGCAGCAGGTTGAGGAAATCGGTCAGATCTCTGGGTGAGATTGACAGCCGCGAGCTAATGGGATTGGCCGCATTACCGCGTTCAAATCGCTCTTCTACCACAATCTCACCGCGCTCGCCAAGGGAGTTCGTACCCGAAACGAGCAGCTCTATATCGGCCAGAAATCCGACGGCACTCGTGACAAAAATGTCGAGCGCCGTCTCGCCGAGGGCTACATTGTCCAGCCCATCTGGAAAGTCAACGGAGCGCCGTACGTCATCAAGCTCTAACCCAACCCCATTTAGCCTACCGTTGACGCGCTCAAAGACCAAATCCTCTGTAATCGCTTCAACTTTCAGCTCACCCGTCGAATACACCTGTAATGGACGGTCGGAGGAAAACGTGCGCACGGTATAGGACAGGCGCAATTCCAAGGGATTGAGCGGAGCAAATTCGTTGTCATTGAGGTCAAAACGCACTTCTTGGGTCTCACCCGGGGTCAGGCTATCCACGAGAAAAACTTTTGAATTCCCGCTGGGATCTTTCAGATCGTCCAGTCTGAGCTCAATGGCCATCACGATCTCAATCTCGTTGGTGACCCGTAAGACGAGCCCGCCCTCCTGTATGAGCGCGCTCGTGACCTGAATTCGATCGTCGGGGAATGCCAGCACCTGCGAGTCGGAAAATTCCTGCTCTGGGATCACGGCAAAGGCCTGCGAAACCACCAAATCACTCAGAAATGCCTGTATATTTAGACTGGGGTTTCCCTCAATCGGCACGTCCGTGCCCTCAACCGTGACACCGGTAACGACAATGGACAAATTGCCTGAAATTGACTGGCCTGCCAACGAAAAAACGCCAACTCCAGAGCCGCCATTGGCCTCTACGGCGCCCAGATCGACCGCATCGACTACGATGCCCCCGTTGCCCACGTCAATAAGGCTCAGACGCAACCCCTCAAGCCCGACTGGCAGTCCATTCTCGACGTCGATACCCAAACTGCCCTCTTCGATGGTGAGAGACGTCACGTTTTCCAGCGGCACGTCTGCAGAAACGTCGATGCTGGTCGAAGGCAGGAGGGGCAGCGTTGCGCCCGACTCGATGTCCTGCCCCAAAATCTCACCTAGCGCAACGCTAATGGCAGGCGCCTCTTGACCAGGTATATTGAGATTACCGATCTGCGTGCCAAAGCTGTTGGCAGTAGGTCGCACCTGCAGGCGATCACCAACATCAGCGCGTCCGACTTCACGACTAAAGCGGATATTCATACCGCCCGTGGCCTCATTGATCTGCAAAAAATCGCTGCGGTCACCGACGATATCGGCAATTCGCGTGCTGTCGTTAGCCACCGGAATGCTCAGAACAAATTCCGTGCTTGGTGCACTGGGTGTCTCCACGGCACAACCCGATGCTAAATACGCTAAGCATAAACTACCCAGCACTCCCGTCGTGCGGTTCAGTCTATGCCAAACGCGACTCTTGCGGGTCATCGCTTGTCTCCTTCATTTGTCATTATGCATTCTCAACAATGCGTTTTGTTGAACAATATAATTACACGGGCAGCGCGGCACTACTTCTTCCCAGCCGCACGGCGCAGTGCCGCAACCTTGTCCGTTTTCTCCCACACAAACTCGGGCAGCTCCCGGCCAAAGTGACCGTAGTTTGTCGTCTTCTGATAGATTGGGCGCTTGAGCTTGAGGCCGCGCACAATGCCGGATGGCGTCAGATCAAACGCCTGCTGTACCCAAACTGCAATCGACTCGTCTGAGTCTACACCCGTTCCATAGGTGTCCACCAAAACCGAAACGGGCTCGGGAACGCCAATGGCGTAAGCTAACTGCACCTGACAGCGTTCGGCGAGCTTGGCGGCGACAACGTTCTTAGCTACGTAGCGCGCCATATAGTGTGCGCTGCGATCTACCTTGCTGGGATCCTTGCCCGAAAAGGCACCGCCACCGTGCGGACACATGCCGCCATAGGTGTCGACAATAATCTTGCGCCCCGTCAGTCCGCAATCACCGTGTGGACCGCCCACGACAAAGCGCCCCGTCGGGTTGATGTGATACTTGGTGTCTCCGTCGAGCAGCTTAGCCGGAATCACCTTCTTGATCACCTGGTTAATCATATCGCGCTCGATGCGCTTGTGCGTAGCATTGGGACGGTGCTGGGTTGAGATAACGACCGCATCAACGCGCTTCGGCTTGCCGTCGACGTATTCAACCGTCACCTGCGACTTCGCGTCTGGCAACAGGTAGGGTATTTTCTTACTCTTGCGCAGCTTGGTCAGGTGCTGCAGCAGTTTGTGGGACAGCGTAATGGGCAGCGGCATCAGCTGACGCGTCTCCCGGCACGCATAGCCAAACATCATGCCCTGATCACCCGCTCCCTGCTCGGCGTGCAGACCTTCTCCCTCGCTCACGCCCTGTGAAATGTCGGGAGACTGTTGGTCGAGAGCGACGAGCACGCCGCAGGAGCGATAGTCAAAGCCGTACTCGGGATCTTCATAGCCAATATCGGCAATCGTATCACGCACAATCCGCTGAATGTCGACAGAGGCCTTAGACGTAATCTCGCCCGCTACGACAACCTGACCCGTCGTCACCATGGTCTCACAGGCTACGCGTGAATGGGGATCCTGCTCTAACATTGCATCGAGAATCGCATCCGATATCTGGTCTGCGACCTTGTCCGGATGGCCCTCAGAGACGGACTCAGATGTAAATAAATAGCGCGACATTGCATTTGCTCCCAATTGAGGTTATATGGTTTTCAAGAAGAAACTTCTGATAGGTCACTGATATTAAAACACCCCCAACGCCCCTTGAGCCGAGATTGAAATCCGATGAGTGAATCTTCTACGAGGGCGTTTTCAACTACGGCCTGCTCTCCAACGATTGTGTTGCGCACCATCGCACTGCGCACGCAGGCCCCGGCTCCCACCGACACATAGGGACCTATGACAGACGACTCTATCTGAGCCGACGGGTCGATATACACGGGGGGAACAACGACAAAACGACCGTCTGTAGCAGGAACGCTGTTCCCTTCCAAGAGATGGCGGTTTGTTGCCAACATCGTTTCTTTCGTACCGCAATCAAACCAGTTATCGACCGGGAAAGACTGCAAGTCGGCTCCCTCTTCGACCATCATTTGCAGCGCGTCCGTCAGCTGATATTCACCGCGACTTCGCTTTTGCCGGCCCAGTAGTTCGGCGAGACAGCGGTACAGATGCGACGAGTCTCGAATATAGTTTACTCCAACAATTGCCTGATCGGAGACGAATTCGTCTGGCTTTTCTACTAATCTTGTAACGCGGCTGCCCTCTCGGACAACTACGCCAAAACGACGCGGATCATCTACGCGCTTGACGCCGATCGATCCCGAACCCACGTCTGTCAGCAGGCTGGGCAGGTCGGCGCGAAAGATCGTATCTCCATATACCATCAGAAGCGGATCATCACCAACAACTGCACGCGTTAACGCAATGGCATGCCCCAGGCCCAATAGCTCTTTCTGCTCTACCCATTCAACCCGATCAAAATCGCGGCGCGATTGCACATAATCGACAATCAGCTCACCCATGTATCCGATGACCAGGACAATTCTCCGAACGCCCAAGGGTACTAATTGATCGAGGATATGGCCAATAATTGGCTGCCCTGCAACGGGTAAAAGCGGCTTGGGACGGGTGTAGGTATGAGGGCGGAGACGAGAGCCAAAACCAGCCACAGGCACAACGGCCCACAGGTCGCTCTTGTCAATCATGCTCTATGCTCCGATCGCATCCAGTACGGCAGTGATTCTCCAGCCACATCCTCAAGGTAGGATCTGACTTCCTCGCCGGTCTCCATGCTCAGACACGCGTCGGCCACGCGACGCGCCTGTGCGCTATCGGTCGAACGAATAATCTCTTTCACTTCTGGAATGAGCCCCGGACTCAGGCTCAGGCGATTGAGTCCCAAACCAATAAGCAGGACCGTAGCCAGAGGATCACCCGCCATTTCGCCGCATATATTGACCGGCTTCTCATAGCACACGCCCGCATCAGCAACGGTTTTTATTAGCTGTAAAACGGCCGGGTGAAACGGATCGTACAGAGAAGCGACCTTGCTGTTTCCGCGATCAACGGCCAGCGTATACTGGGTTAAATCGTTGGTGCCCAAGCTGAGAAAGTCACAGTGTGGCGCGAAGCGATCGACCATAAGCGCCACCGATGGCACCTCGACCATAACGCCCAGTTCGGCATCCTCGCTAAAGGGCTCCCCGCTTTCGCGCAGTTCGTCTTTGACTTCTTCCATTAGCGCACGTGCGCGCACCAGTTCCTGCGTGCCCGAAATCATCGGCAGGAGAATACGCAACGCACCCAAGCTACTTGCCCGGAGTAAAGCGCGTAGCTGCGTCTTAAATAAACCGGGCTCGTCTAGACAGATCCGCAGCCCGCGCCACCCCAAAAACGGATTATCTTCGGTCTTTACATCGAGAACGTGAGACAGCTTATCCCCCCCCAGATCAATCGTGCGGATGGTGACCGGGGCCGGTGCCATTGCTTCCACAATCTTTGCGTATGCTCGAAACTGCTCCTCTTCCGAAGGCAGGCGATAGTTTAGATAGAGAAACTCTGTCCGATACATTCCGACGCCGCGGGCTCCATTGTCAACCGCTAGTTCAATCTCTTTGGGCAGGTCAATATTGGCTAGCAGGGTAATGGAGAGGCCGTCCGACGTCTCAGCAGGAAGGGTTTTCTTTGCATCGAGATCGCGGCGATGACGCTGCTGCCGACGCATCTGTGAACGATATTCGCGCACGATGTCTTCACCAGGACGGATGTGAACAACACCACCGTTGCCGTCCACGATGACTTCGCTGCCAGATTCAACGCGGCGCGAACCGCTGTCCGTACCTAAAACAATAGGTATACCCAGTGAACGAGCGATAATTGCCGCATGCGAAGTCGTCCCCCCCGAATCCAGCACGATGCCTTTAACTTGCCGACGCTCTAACTGCACCATTTCCGAAGGCAGCAAATCGTGCGCAAACACAATCACGTTCGAACGAAAACTCTGCAGCCCGTGCGTCTCACCGCCGGCCAGTCGCACCAAGACCCGATTTTCAATATCGACCACATCGCTCAAACGAGAACGCAAGTACTCGTTCTCGATCTGGCGAAACATCTTTTTCATCTGCTGGAGCGTAACTGAAAAGGCGCGTTCAGCCGAGTAGAGTTTCTCGCGAATCCACTGTTGAGTCTGCTCTTTGATCTGAACGTCTTCTATCATAGCAAGCTGCGCGTCAAAAATCTGCGCGAGCTCCTCCCCCTGCTCAGATGCTACCATGCGTCGAATTCGACGAATATCATCGCCGGCCATGTGCAGCGTATTGAGGAAACGTTCTATTTCGGCATCTACTTGACTAGCGCTAATGCGCCGTCTGGATATAACGGTCGCGCCTTTGCGGTGGATATAGGCACGGCCCATGCCGACGCCCGGCGCCGCGGAAATACCCGAGAGCATATGATAAGACGCAGTCACACCGTATCCTCAAAGTTGCTCTGCATCAACGCAGCGATCTTTTCAAGAGCCTCAACCTCATCGTCACCGTCCGCCGTGATTGTTACTTCGGCTCCATTTTCCGCTGCGAGCATCATAACCCCCATGATGCTTTTGCCGTTGATATGCGCTACGTCGCCTTTGGACAGCGTGATCTCAGCGGCAAACTGCGCTGCTTCTTGCACTATAAGCGCAGCAGGGCGAGCGTGAATACCCAAGGGATTTGTAATAACAACGGTCTTATCTATCATTCCATCCTGTTCCGCAGATGACTAACGGCCTGTTACCACACAAGGCACCACCCAACGTTGTGCTCCATTATTTGTCACTCTGTGTGCTACGCCGCCAAGTCGCTTATTCAAAAGCGCAGGATCAACGCTCAGCAGCGTGTACGGCCGCGCTCACTTCGCTCAGCCGCGCGTGATCGTCTTCCACTAGACTGCCCGTCACGACAAACGATGCACCCGCTTCCACCTTGGCCCGCGCCGTCTCGGCGTCGCGTATACCTCCGCCCACGATTATCGGCAACGATATGTAATCGGCGACCGTGCGCACCATGTCGTCAGGCACCGATGAATCCGCGCCGCTTCCCGTTTCTAAATAGATCATTTTCATCCCGAGGTATTGGGCAGCGAGCGCGTGTGCCATTGCGATATCATTTTTTCGCCGCGGCAGTGGACGCGTAGCGCTCATGAACTCTACGGACGTCATATGCCCAGATTCAACCAACATATAGCCCGTGGGGATCGCCTCAACGCCAAACTCTCTTATCAGCGGAGCGGCGCGCACGTGCTCACCGATCAACAGCTCTGGGTTACGGCCGCTAATCATGGATAGGAAGAGGATAGCGTCTGCTGTAGGGACAACCTGGCTCGCGCCTCCGGGGAAACTAATTACCGGGATATTCGCGCGCGCCTTGATGCGGGCAAAGCACTCGGCATAGTGAGCAGTGAACATCAGGCTCGTCCCGACCAGTATGGCATCCGCACCCGCTTCAACGCTTAGGTCTGCGCGATGTTCAAGTTCTTCTACAGAGAGGCGATCTGGATCGAGCAGCGTCAGATAGCCCGCGCCGCGCCGCGCCCTAATCGAGAGCAAGTATTCGAGAACTGCATCCCCTCTGGAAAACAAGTGATTTTACCTTTAGCCCAGTTGCGCTGTAACTATTTCTGGAACGGCGGCCAACGCATCATCCATCTTTGATGTATCGCGCGCACCCGCCTGTGCCAAGTGCGGCTTGCCTCCGCCAGAACCGCCGGTCAGTTGGGCAACGCTGCGCACGATGTCGCCCGCTTTTAGTCCGCGGTCCTTTATGAGGTCCTCTGTGACTACGGCAATAAACGACCCTTTGCCATCAAATTCTGCCCCCAGCACGCCTACTCCAGACCCGAGCTTTTCGCGCAGACTGTCGGCCATAGCGCGCAGGGCAGGCACGTCTTCGACGTCTGTGCGACGTGCCACGACGGTGAAGCCCTCTATCTCCAGAGACCCGGACAGATCGTCGGCTTCAAAAGAGGCAATCCGACGGCGCAGTTCGTCGACGCTGCGTTCTAATTCGCGCTGACGCTCCAACAGGGCATCTACTTTATCGGGGAGCGCTTCGAAAGGTGCATTAATCTGCGAAGCCAAGCGCGCCAGTATATCTCGCTGCTGACGAACGGCAATCTCTGCTCCTCGACCCGTTAGCGCTTCCGCGCGCCGCGTGCCAGCAGCAATGCCGCTTTCGGCTACGACGTCGAAAAAACCAATCTCACCCGTAGAAGCGACGTGCGTTCCTCCGCACAGTTCTAAGCTGTAATCACCAATGCGCACTACGCGCACGCGCTGGTCGTATTTTTCGCCAAATAGAGCCTGAGCACCCATTTCCTTAGCCCGATCCAACTCTTCTTCAAACGTTTCGACCTCTATGTCTGCACGCACCTTTTCGTTGACCATTTCTACAACCTGTAGCAGCTGTTCGGGCTCAGTCGCCACAAAGTGAGAGAAGTCAAAGCGCAGGCGATCTGGGGTTACGAGCGACCCCATCTGTCCAACGTGTTCTCCGAGCGTCTGGCGCAGTGCTTCGTGCAGGAGATGCGTTGCCGTATGGTTGCGAGCAGCAGCAGCACGCGCTTCGGCATTTACTTTCGCGTGCACGCTTCCGCCCAAAGCTTCTGCTTCACCAGAAACGAGCTGACCGAGGTGAACGATTCCCCCACGCGCTTTCTGCACATCGGTAATAGCAACGGAGAAACCGTCTCCCTCAACGAGGCCCTGATCGCCGATTTGACCACCCGATTCGGCGTAGAATGGCGTCTTGTCGAGGAACAGCTGCACGCGACCTTCTTCGTTTATATCGGCGCGCACGACCTCAGACTCCGTCTCCAGTTCTTCGTAGCCAACAAAGTCCGAATGGGCCCCTTCGAGCGCATCACCAACGCCCTCGGTAGCGCGGAACCGCCCCTTTGTCGCCTGGCGTGCACGAGATCTCTGTTCGTCTAGCTCGCGCTCAAAGACTTCTAGTTCAACCACGGGGATTTTTCGCTCTCGTGCGATCAGCTGCGTTAGATCGAGTGGAAACCCATAGGTGTCATACAGCTGAAAGGCATCGCTACCGCTGATCTGCCCTTTGGCACTAAAGCGTTCGAATATCTCTAGACCGCGATCTAAGGTCTTGCCGAAGCTTTCCTCCTCTGCGCGCACAACCAGTTTGACGTGCTCTCTCTTCTGAACCAATTCCGGGAATACAGGCCCTAAGCTCTCGGCAACGTCATCCACAAACTGGTATAAGAAGGGATTGTTCTGATCCAACTGGCGGGCATAGCGGGCGGCCCGACGCAAAATGCGGCGTAAAACATAGCCTCGCCCTTCGTTAGATGGGAGTGCCCCGTCTGCAATAGTAAAGCTGAGGGCGCGAATGTGGTCGGCAATGACCTTCATCGGAACCGCATGCTCGCCGCTGTACTGCTTGCCGGAAAGATCTGCAATCCGGTGTATAAGCGGCTGAAAAATGTCTGTTTCGTAGTTGCTGGATACGCCCTGAATAATACTGCAGATACGCTCTAAACCCATGCCGGTATCGACGTGCTGGGCTGGCAGGGGGTGAAGCGCTCCCGAATCGTCCCTGTTGTACTGGATAAAAACCAGATTCCAGAACTCTTCATACGTATTGCCGTCGTCGTTTAGGAAGCCCTCTCGGCTCTGTGCGGCTAAGTCGTCTCCATGATAAAAATGAACTTCGGAGCAGGGTCCGCAGGGTCCCGTTGCGCCCATTTCCCAAAAGTTTTCCTTAGCCGGCAGGCGCACAATGCGTTCGGCAGGCAAATAAGCAGCCCACATTTCTTCCGCTTCTTCGTCAGCTGGAACACCCTCGCCCCCTTCAAAAACCGTTGCCCATAGACGCTCCTTGGGCAATCCCCACTCTTCCGTTAGCAGTTCCCAAGCCCAATCTATCGACTCTTTTTTGAAATAGTCGCCAAATGACCAGTTCCCCAACATTTCAAACAGCGTCTGGTGGCGCGGACTGTAGCCCACTTCTTCGAGGTCGTTGTGCTTACCGGAAACGCGCATGCACTTCTGCGTATCCGCCGCGCGCACATAGTCGCGCTTACCCAGCCCGAGAAACACGTCCTTGAACTGGTTCATACCGGCGTTCGTAAAATAGAGCGTTGGGTCATCCTGCGGCACAACGGGTGCACTGGGCACGCGCGTATGAGCCTTACCCTCAAAAAAGCGAAGAAAACCCTCCCGAATATCCTTAGACTTCATCCTCTTCTATTTCCTTCCAAACGTGTTCTATGGACTCCCATGCCGTCCTTCCATCATAGCCGCGACGCGCCAAAAAGCCCAACATCCTACGCTGCGCTTTGTCCCGCTCTAGCGAACGGTATCTCCACGCCTGTTTGCGCAAGAGATCAACTGCTCGTTCGGGATCTTCTAGCTGAGCCGAATACTCGGACAGCAATTGGTCGATCACATCAGCTGCAATTCCTTTTCTACGTAGGTCTTGGGCGAGTTTGCGCGCACCCGCAGCCCTATCTATACGCGCCTCTATCCACCGACGCGCATAGGCTCGATCGTCGACAAAGCGAAGGCGCTCTAGTTCAGAGAGCACTTCGGAGATCACCTCTTCAGAAAACGCTTTCTCCCTTAACCTCTGCGCCACTTCGTGCACCGTTCTTGCACGCCTGCTCAGATAGGCTAAGCCAACTTCGCGCGCCTCCTGATACGGCGTCTGTGCTTTTTTATCACGCTTCGTCTTCTGTCTCTCCATCTTCGCCATCTGCTTCGACCAATCCCAATTCTACGCACAGCTTCTGCTCAATTTCGTCTGCAATGGCAGGATGTTCGAGCAGGAAATTCTTAGCGTTATCGCGCCCCTGTCCCAATCGCTCGCCGTTGTAGGAGAACCAGGCACCGCTCTTGTCAACAAGACCCTTATCAACACCGATATCAATGAGATCACCTTCCCAAGAAATGCCGATCTGTTCCCCGTGAAAAATCAGATCAAATTCTGCCTCTCGAAACGGCGGAGCTACCTTGTTCTTAATGATCTTAACGCGAGTGCGATTGCCAATGTCTATGTCTCCATCTTTGACGCGCGCAATCCGGCGAATGTCCAAACGCACAGATGAGTAGAAGGGCAGCGCACGTCCCCCCGTTGTAGTCTCCGGACTTCCGAACATCACGCCGATCTTCATGCGTAACTGGTTGATAAAGATCAAACACGTGTGCGAGCGATTGATCGAACCCGTCAACTTGCGCAACGCCTGCGACATCAGTCGCGCGTGCAACCCCATGTGGGAATCTCCCATGTCACCTTCGAGTTCAGCCTGCGGCACCAGCGCTGCCACTGAGTCCACAACGATAATATCAAAGGCACCGCTGCGCACGAGCGTATCGACAATCTCCAGCGCCTGCTCTCCACTGTCGGGCTGTGATATAATCAGGTTTTCTGTGTCCACTCCGATACGCTTAGCAAAACTGACATCTAGCGCATGCTCCGCATCTATGAAGGCTGCCGTTCCCCCTCTCTTCTGAGCTTCACGCACCGCGTGCAGCGTCAGCATCGTCTTACCCGCTCCTTCAGGTCCAGCAATCTCTATGATCCGCCCTTTGGGTAAACCACCAATACCCAGTGCAGCATTTAACGCTAGGGATCCGGTAGAAATTGACTCAATCTGCGCAACGCCTCCCTGATCCCCTAAGCGCATAATTGATCCCTTGCCATACTGCTTCTCAATCTGCGACATGGCCAGTTCAAGGGCTTTTCCCTTGTCGCTTCCGCTGTCGTTACTCCGTCCGTTCGTCTTAGCCATCGTTCTCCCCTTCGTATGGCGTGAACTGAGCGAGGCGCTTAATGCTAATCACCCAGTCCAATTGCGAAAAAAAGCAGCCTCAGTATTAAGTTGCCGTATATGCCCGCCATCACGTCATCCGCAACAATACCCCATCCTCCCGGCAACGCCTCCATCTGGCGCGCTGGCGGCGGCTTGACAATATCCAATGCGCGAAACACAAAAAAACCAGCGATGGCCGTCCACCAACCCGCCGGTAGGAACGCCACCGTAACAAAGAAACCAATACCTTCATCAACAACGACGCGGCCGGGATCCTTGCCCCATTCGCGCGATGCAACGTCCGCCGTATAGACGGCCACGAAAAAGCCAACGACCAGCAGCAAACACCATCCGACAGCGCTCAAAGGTGGAGCAAGAGAAAAGTGAACGCAGTACAGGAGCGCAACGACTGCCGTACCCGCTGTTCCGGGCGCAATAGGGGCGTAGCCTGCATAACATAGCGTTGCAATCAGTTTATACAGATTATACAGAGCGCAACCTCTCTCAATTAATTCTGCGAATCCGCACTATTTGTGAACGTGCTAGCGCGAAATACGTAGTGCAAACCCGATAAAACGGTTAGCACGAGGACCGCGCCCATCAACCCGTTGGCCAACATCTTTATGATCGCGCCTTCAACCACGACGCCCATGTCGAGAAAGTGCTCCGTTACCTGCTGAATACCGATTAGCAGAAGCAGGAAGATAACGGCAAAAAGCTGCACCGCAGTCTTCCACTTTGCAAAGCGCGACGTGATCATTTGTCGACCACGGTACAATCCGTATATGCGCATAATCGTTATGACTACATCACGCGTTACAATGGGCACGACCAACCAAAAACTGACCAGGCGATCAAACACAAAAGCTACGAGTGCAGAAGTAACCAAGAACTTATCCGCTAGCGGATCTAAGAACCGTCCAATCGCGGTCTCCTGATCTCCTTCACGAGCCAACTTCCCATCGTAAAAATCCGTTAACGAAGCGATGGAAAAGACGACAAATGCCATGCTTTTCCAATACCACACGTCGGCAAAGAGCAGTAGGAGGAAAACCGGCGTCAGAACAATCCGCGAGAATGTCAGACAGTTTGGAAGATTGAGTATTTCGTGCCGATTCATATGCTTGCCCGCTCCCAATTATAGCGAAGACCGGCCAGCAAACGCGTGCGTCAACGTCACGCGGTCGGCCAAATCGAGATCGGCTCCTACCGGAAGGCCGCGCGCGGGACGCGAAACCTGAGCATGCGGAGAGAGCAGTTGATGTAGGTAGCTAGCGGTAGCATCTCCCTCTGGACCTGCATTAAGCGCGATAATAACTTCGCTAGCCTGCACGCGCTGCGCGCGCGCTACGAGTTCCCCAATACGCAGATCCTCGGGCGCGATGCCCTCCAGCGGAGACAGCAAACCGCCCAGCACGTGAAAGACGCCGCGGTGAATTTGGTTAGCTTCCAACACCAAAACGTCGCTCGCTTCTTCGACTACGCATATACATCGCTCGTCGCGACGCTCATCTCGACAAATCGCACAACGGTCGCTCTCTCGCTCTGTGAAATTAAAGCATTCGCTGCAGTACTGGATACCATCTTTCGCGGCGACGAGTGTATTGGCCAATACCTCGGCCTCTTCGCGCGGCCGCTTCAGCACGTGAAGGGCTAGGCGCTGTGCAGTCACACGGCCAATGCCCGGCAGTTTAGCAAAAGCTGAAATGAGATCTTCTAGGGGTGCAGGACCCATGAGTTCACCTCTTGCAGACGCATCTCAAACGAGTTCCCCGTCAAATGTATCCAAGATAGACTGTACAGTTGAGTCATCCTCAGGCATCTCTACTTTTTTTTTTTCACCGGCGTCTTCTTCTGCCCCGCCTGCAACGACGCAGTTGAGACGCAGCACGTCGCCTAATCGCTCTGCACAGATCGCTTCTATGCTCTCTCTGTTCTTTACAACCTGAGCCATGGGAAACCGGTCGTCTGCAACAAAACCCAGCTTAATCGACTTCCCTTCAAGGGCTAACAAACGGGCTCCTTTCAAAAAGATTGCCAGCGCGGGCTGAACCCCGCGAACGGCGTCGATAAGCTCATCCCAACGCGCAGACAGTTGTTCAAAGCTGAGGCTACCCCGACTGGAATCATCGGCCGGCGGCTGTAGGGTCTCTTCTGCCGTTGGTGTCGACACGACCGGAGGACGCGAGGGAGACGATTCCGAGGCAGGCAACACAGCCTTCTCCGTTGGCTTTGGCGCGTCAACTTCTCTATCGGGTGCGGGTGGCTCAGGGCGAACACTTGGGCGAGATTCCCGAGCGGTCGTAGGCGCTGGACGCGAGAGATTCGAAGCGGTCGGCTTTGCACCTACAGAAGGACGCGTTACAGCCCCCTCTTCCAGTGCTTTAATTCGCGTCAAGAGCTCACCAACGTCAACGGCCCGCCCCATGAGAGCAAAACGAACAAGGGCGAGTTCCAAGCGAAAACGCGGAGATACAGAGCGCTTTAGCTCGCCCTCTAAGTCCATGAGCACCTGCAACATGCGCATGACATCTTCGGTCGCAAATGCGGCGCCAAGCGTCTCGTAGTTTACTTTATCTTCCTCGGCTACGTCTAACGTAGCCGCCGATTCCTGCACCTTTGCCAATAAAACGTGGCGCAGCAGTTCGACGAGACCGTGGGTAAATTCCTCGACCTCTGCACCGGCCTCCACGGCGCGATCTAATGCATCTATCACCCGCGCGGGGTTCGCCTCGACAACCGCTTCCATTATTTCGAAATAAATGGATCGATCAACGAGGCCCAACACCTGTTCGACTACGTCCGCAGAAATGCCTTCTGCGTTCAGAGACACAACTTGATCAAACAGGCTCTCCGCATCGCGCAGCGCCCCATCGGCGCGATTGGCCAAGAGAAAGAGAGCGCGTTCGTCCGCTACAATACCCTCTCCATCGGCTATAACGCGCAGGTGAGCCGCAATCTGCCCCGCTGCAACGCGGCGAAAGTTAAATCGCTGACAGCGAGAGAGAATAGTATCGGGTACGGCTTGGACTTCGGTCGTAGCAAAGATAAAAACGACGTGGGCAGGAGGCTCTTCTAAGGTCTTCAGCAGTGCGTTAAAAGCCGCCGTCGAGAGCATGTGAACTTCGTCTATGATGTAGATCTTATAGGTGCCTTCAGTCGCTGCGTAACGCACGACTTCACGCAGTTCGCGGATGTCCTCAACGCTGTTGTTGGACGCACCATCGACCTCCAACACGTTCATGCTTGTGCCGGCTACGATACTCTGACAGGATTCACACGTATCACACGGATCGGCGCCCTGTCGATCAGAACAGTTGAGCGCTTTAGCCAGAATGCGCGCAGTCGTAGTCTTACCGACTCCACGCGGTCCGCACAGCAAATAACACTGGGCAATGCGCTCAGACAGAATGGCATTCTTCAGCGTGGTAGTGATATGGTCCTGTGCCACCACCTCGTCGAATTTACGTGGGCGCCACTTGCGCGCTGTTACTTGATAGGCCATGAATGTCGTCAGAAGTCAACGTGAGGGGGAGGGCCTTAGAACCACAATGATTCGTGCCGAATCCCTATCCGCAAGCCCCTCTCGGGGACGCGGAATAGAGACTCTGCAATAAAAAGGCCGTGCACCCATCTTCGACCTCAACCTCCTATTTTCCCTGCGTCAGTTAGCTCCAATCGGACCACTCTGCGGCACACACCGAGAAATTCCTACCGCTGCTACCTTCCGGTCCTGACGGGGTTCAGAAACTCCGCGTTGCGCAGAATCCGATCATCAACGCTACTTATCGCTGGTCGAATGGGAGCGTTAAGCCCTCTGGATGGGAATTCAATCCCGCTATAGCGGATTGCGGGTACAGGGCACCGCTATCTCCCCATCTAGCACGACCTACAGAAAATGGTGGAGCAGATGGGGATCGAACCCACGACCTCCAGATTGCGAACCTGGCGCTCTCCCAATTGAGCTACTGCCCCACGCATCATTCATGGCGGAGAGAGAGGGATTCGAACCCTCGGTGACGCTATAAACGCCACACACGATTTCCAGTCGTGCACCTTCGACCACTCGGTCATCTCTCCGCAATACGGAAATGTGACATGGCGGAGAGGGAGGGATTCGAACCCTCGGTGACCTTACAGCCACAACGGTTTTCGAGACCGCCCCGTTCGACCACTCCGGCACCTCTCCACTATTTCTTTTTCTGACGAAGACGAGCAAAAAAGGCCTTTAAAAGCTCGGCACTTTCGCTTTCCAACAAGCCACCTTGCACCGCACAGCGATGGTTGAGTCGCTCGTCTTGAACGACGTTGCGCAACGTGCCACACGCTCCACCTTTAGGATCAAAGGCCGCAAATACAATTCGCGGAATACGAGCGAGGACAATAGCTCCTGCACACATGGCACAGGGCTCTAATGTCACGTACATCGTCGTTTGTAGAAGTCTCTTGTCACCCGCCGTTTCCACGGCCTGACGCATCGCCAGCATTTCGGCATGCGCCGTTGGATCACCAGATCTTTCAATCTCGTTTGCCGCCTGTCCCAGTACTCCTGCAGGACCGACAACAACCGCTCCGACGGGCACTTCTTCGTTTTGGCCCGCCTCTTCGGCCAGTGCCAGCGCACGCCGCATCCAGTGTCGGTCTGCGCAGTCGGAAGGCACGAAGCGTGCACTTTCGCCTGTGGGCGAAAAAGCCATCAGCACGAGCTCAGAAGGTTAGAAATATAAAGGCTGTACAGCACAAGATCAAGGCTCTATCAGAACTGCCGCTCATAGTGCTTGCGGTTGAGTAGAGGGGTCTCTCGGCGATGCCAGTACGTCGCTTGACCAGAAGATCGCTTACGGTCAAGTGGATCGTATCGCACTATGCGCATGACGCCGCCGATCAGCGTAAATAGCGTGTAAAATATAAGCGCTAGGAGGAGATGCGTGTTGACGATTGACAGTAAACGCGCGAGGGCCATCCAGACGAAGAACAGCGGTTTGAGCAAGGTGGGTAACACCAATCCCACCCCGACAAACCCACCGGCAACCATCCAGGCAATCTGCATGCCTTCAGTGCGATAAGTATACCAGAGCACACCGCTTAAGAGCAGCGCAGCAACGGCCATAACGAAGGCGAAGTTTCGCAGGTCTTTCCTCTGAGGCGTGGAAACGCCCCACCACCCCTCACTCCGTTCAGTCAAGCTCAAACTCCTCTCGCCAATCCACTTCTTCTTCCCATTCGGGCTGCTCTTGCTTGTCTAGCACGTAGTTTCCCAACACCAGATAGTCCATCTTCGTGCGCATAAAACAGCGGTACGCGTCTTCAGGCGTGCATACGATCGGCTCTCCGCGCACGTTGAACGAGGTATTCACCACAACGGGATAGCCCGTTATATCTTGGAAGGCCTTAATTAGATCGTAATAGCGCGGATTGTCTTGGCGACACACTGTCTGCACGCGAGCTGAGTAATCGACGTGCGTAATCGCCGGCATGTCCGAGCGGGACACGTTGAGTTTTTCAATACCGAACAGTTGCTGCTCGCTATTGCTCATCGCAATCTGCCTCTCCTCTTTTACGGGTGCAACCTGTAACATATAAGGCGAATCCGCATCAAGCTCGAAGAATTCGTGCACGTACTCTCGCAGCACGGAGGGGGCAAATGGGCGAAAGCTTTCGCGAAATTTAATCTTTAGGTTCATCACTGACTGCGTTTCTTCTGAGCGAGGGTCGCCCAATATGGAACGTCCTCCAAGTGCCCGTGGTCCAAATTCCATGCGGCCCTGAAACCAGCCAACGACCTTGCCCTCAGCCAAAATGGCGGCTACGCGCTTGGGCAAATCATCGTCCTCCATACGGTGGGCAACTGCACCCTGTTCTTGGACAAAAGAGGCGATCTCATCGCCGCTAAACTGCGGTCCCAACAGAGCGGCCTGCATCGCATCACTTCCGGCGGGAACGGTGCGTTCATTTTCTAAGTATCGATACCAGAGAGCCAGCGCAACGCCCAGTGCGCCACCTGCATCACCCGCTGCCGGCTGTATCCACATGCGTTCGAACGGACCTTCGCGCAAAATACGACCGTTCCCCACACAGTTGAGCGCAACGCCACCGGCCATGCACAAGTTCTTGGACCCCGTCTCGCTATGCACCTGACGAGCGATGCGCAACATAACTTCTTCGGTGACAACCTGACAGGAACGAGCAATATCCATCTCGCGCTGTGTAAGCGGAGACTCGGGCTGACGAGGCGGTCCCTCAAACAGACTATTCATCGCTCCACTGGTCATCTTCAAACCTGAGAGGTAGTCAAAATAGCGGGTGTTGAGCTTAAACGACCCATCGTCCTTTAGATCGATGACGTTATCCAGTATTTGTTGCACATACTTGGGTTCGCCGTAGGGGGCCAATCCCATCAGCTTATATTCACCCGAATTGACTTTAAAGCCAGTAAAATAGGTAAACGCCGAGTAAAGTAGGCCTAGAGAATGGGGAAAACGCGTTTCGGCAAGGGTATGAATTTCGGAACCTCGCCCGTGCCCGTAACTAGTCGTCGTCCATTCGCCCACGCCGTCCAGCGTCATAATCGCCGATTCCTCAAAAGGCGATGGGTAGAAAGCGGAAGCCGCATGAGACTCGTGATGCTCTCCAAAGAGCACGGGGACTTCGCACTTCAACTCTTCTTGGATAATGTGCGGTATCCACAGCTTCTTTTTTATCCACACTACCATGCTCTTCCAGAACAGGCGGATCCCCAGAGGTGCAGTGGCCAAATGGGTTTCCAACAGGCGTTCAAAGGTGAGCAGAGGTTTGTCGTAAAATCCGATGCAGTGCAGATCTTCAACGTCTATACCTGCTTCGCGCAGGCAGTATGCGACCGCATGGTGCGGAAACTCGGCATCGTGCTTTCTTCGCGTGAAGCGTTCTTCCTGCGCGGCGGCGACAATAGTTCCATCGCGAACCAAACACGCAGCGCTGTCGTGATAGAATGCAGAAATGCCGAGGATATAGGTGCTCAAGGGGGATATACGCCTTGACAGAAGCGGTGATCGTAGCGTTGATTATTGCTTCTAAAAGCTACCAATTCCATTAAAAAATATCAAGTTACGGCCCATATGGAGAAGCTATCTTTCCTCTCGGAGGAACACGTTCGACGCATTCAAAAAGAGCACGGTACGCCCGTGTTTGTCTACGATCAGAACACCTTGGAGTCGCAGGCGCAGAAAGCACTGGACTTTCCCAACGCATTCGGCCTTACGGCACGCTATGCCATGAAAGCCTGTCCCAACGTCGCCGTCATCCGCATACTCAGCGATCAGGGACTGCACATCGATGCCAGCAGCGGCTACGAAGCCCGGCGCGCCATACGAGCCGGCGTCCCCCCTGCTCACATTCAGATTACGGCACAGCAGCTTCCCTATGACTTGAGCGACCTAGTCAACCAAGGCGTGCTCTTCAACGCCTGCTCATTGCACCAGTTACGCACCTACGGAACGCTGTTCCCAGGGGGTGAGGTATCAGTGCGCGTCAATCCAGGTCTCGGTTCGGGCCACAGTAAGCGCACAAACGTAGGAGGACCTTCTGCAAGCTTTGGTATCTGGCATGAGCACATGGATGAAGTCGTGAGGATTGCTCAGGAATTCAACCTCCGTATAACGGGCCTGCACAGTCACATCGGTTCCGGTAGTGACCCCGAAGTATGGCAGCGCTGCGCGCGTCTAACACTAGACGTGGCAGCTAGCCTGCCGGACGTTGTGCGGGTCAGCCTGGGAGGCGGCTATAAGGTCGGCCGTATGGAGGGTGAACAGTCCACGGATTTGCAGGAAGCGGGCAGGCCGATTGTGAGCGAGTTTGAGCGCTTTGCGCAGGAGCACGGCCGACAGCTCCATTTAGAAATCGAGCCCGGCACGTTCTTTGTCGCCAATGCCGGCGCTCTCATCGCCAGCGTCATGGACATCGTCGACACGGGCACCGATGGATACCGCTTTCTAAAGATAGATAGCGGTATGACGGAAGTTCTGCGTCCCAGCTTGTATGGCGCTCAACATCCCATTGTCGTCGTGCCGCGCGAAGATGAAGAGCGAGCACCCGTTGAATACCTCATCGCAGGACACTGCTGCGAAAGCGGCGACGTTTTAACGCCGGAGCCAGACAACCCCGAAGGCCTGCAGACGCGTCTACTCTCAGAGGCGAAAATAGGCGATCCCATGGTCATAGGGGGAAGTGGTGCTTATTGCGCAGGTATGGCCGCCAAAAACTACAACTCGTTTCCCGAAGCATCCGAAGTCGTGCTGGCGCGCGATGGCAGTCTGCATCTAACGCGCAAGCGCCAAACGCTGGACCAGGTGCTAGAAAATGAGGAGCTACCTGCGTTCCTAACGTGATCCGCGCAGTTTGGGATCTAAGGCATCGCGCAAGCCATCGCCCAGTAGATTGTAAAGCGTAACGGTCACAAAGATCGCCAAGCCCGGCATGAGCACGAGCCACCACGCCGCGGCATTGCTGCGCGCACCCGCCAGCAAGGATCCCCACGTAATCGCTTCAGCCGGCACCCCAACGCCCAAAAAACTCAGCCCCGACTCTGCCAGTATCGCTCCCGCCACGCCGAACGCAGCCGGAATAAGAATCGGCCCTACCGCGTTGGGCAGAATGTGCCTAAACATAATGCGGCTATTAGAATAGCCTAAGCTACGGGCTGCAGACACGTAATCATAACTACGCACCTGCAGGAACTGCGAGCGCGTCAGGCGCGCAATACCCACCCAGCTAGTCAGGCCAATTATGATCATGATAAAGAACAGGCTGGGAGGAAAAAAAGCGGCCGCTGTAAGGATCAGGAAAAAACTAGGTATAGCGGCCCACAGTTCAAAAAAGCGCGATAAAACGAGATCGACCCACCCACCGAAATAACCCGCAAGCGCTCCTAGAAGGAGACCGATACACATCGATATACCAACAGAAACCAGACCAATTGTCAGCGCATAGCGGGATCCGTGCACTAGGCCAGACAGCACGTCTCGCCCTAAACGATCTGTTCCCAGCCAATGCTCGCGACCAGGAGGGGCGTATTTTTCAGCCAAGCGGATCTCACCGGGACCGTATGGAATAGGTGGAAAGACGATGACATCCGTTTTGAGTTTCTTAAAGTTGCGTCGACGCTTGAGTTCTTTGGGCCAGTCCATGACGCCTAAATTAATAGCATACTGGCGAAATGCCGGATAGTAGCTCTTCCCTTTGTATTCCATGTAATAAGGTTTATTGCCGGCAATGAGATCTGCTGTCAAAGCCACAAAAGCAAGTAACCCGATACACCACAGACTCACTAAGGCCGGTCGATTCTTCCTGAACTGGCGCCATACGACTTGGCCGTATGACTGGCTCATATTGAGCTCACCTTCGTCCGTTCCGCGTTCTTTTTCGCCTGTCTGACTCATGATTGAGCCTGCGAAAAATCGATCCGCGGATCGACGGCCTTAAGTAGGATATCCGCTACTAAAATGCCCAACAGAGAAAGCCCGGATCCAATCGTGAACAGTGCCATAGCAACGGGGTAATCTCGCACGAGAACCGCTTGGAATGCGAACAGGCCCAGACCAGGAATGGTAAATATCGTCTCGATAAATACGGATCCTGCGATCATTCCCGGCAGCAGTCCAGCCATGAGCGTTACAATGGGAATTAATGAATTGCGTAACACGTGGCGCACGACAACAACCTGAAAGCGCAGCCCCTTTGCCTGCGCCGTGCGCACGTAGTCTTGGCGCAGATTCTCTAACATAGTCGTGCGCATATAGCGAGAAATGCCGGCAAAGCTGGAATAGGTCGACGCTAATATGGGCAATATCATATGGTGCGCATGATCGGCCAACACGCGCCAAGCGCCCCAGGTCTCGTCGACCTGCATAGACTGAATTCCGGAAGCCGGAAACCAGTATAAGAATTCTTGATTACAGAAAAACAGAATCAACAACATGCCTACCCAGAATGACGGCATAGACCACAGCATAAACGTGCCGGTTGTAGCAACTCTATCCACAAGCGAGTTCTGGCGCACGGCCAATAAAACGCCTAGGGGAACGCCTATTAAATAGGCGATGAAAAAGCTTATCACGTTGATCTCTAACGTGATGGGCAAGCGCTCGAGGATATGGCCAATAACGGACTGCTGGTCTTTAAAGGAACGACCAAAATTGAGCGAGACGATACGCCACGTGTCGGCGCAGTACAGCTCAACACCCGCCCCTCTGTATTCGTAATTGTTCTCTGGAGAAAAAAGAGCGCTCTGCCAGAAGTCACTCTCGATAAACTCGTCTACTCTCTCGGGATTAACGCGTCTAAATTCGCCCAAGAACGCGTCTCTGTACGCCACTTGTTCCATACTCTCTAGCTCAGACCGCTTGGCCGCCGTTAGACCGTTTAATACTGAATCGGCCATGAGCGCTCCACGTTCAAAGCCGTCTAAGTCTTCGACGCGCAGGACGATATTGGAGAGCCAATTCAAATACTGGATATGGAGCGGCTTATCCAAGCCTAACTGGCGCCGCAGTTCCTCGCGCGTTTTATCCGCGTCAGCTCTGCGATCCGTGGAAATACCCTCGCCGCCTGCTCCCCCAGAACCGCCCCCCAGAAATAGATCGACCGGATCTCCGGGAGCCATATGCATAATCAGAAACGATAGCAGTGATATTCCGAGCAGGGTGGGTATGGCTAATAGGAGCCTCTTTATGGTGTATTGAAGCATGAGAGGTAAACGCGATATCCTTTTTTACTCAGTGAGCGCCTGTTCGCGCGCATACGCTTCTTTACTCTGCTCAATCTGTCCATTTATAGCATACATCCGCCCTAGCTCACGCCAAACCGACGCATTATTCGGCATGCGAACGGAAAGCTGCTCAAAAAGGGGCAGCGCCGAATCAGCATCATTCAGTGCTATATGGGTAATGGCGAGATTGTATAGGGCGTCGTTATCACTCGGGTCGAGTTCAACCGATTTCGCATACGCAGCCAGCGCTTCTTCGTAGCGTTCTTGTTGCCAGTACAAATTTCCCAAATTGTAGCGTGGATTAGCAGCATCTGGGGCAATGGCGATCGCCTGTTTATAGCTCTGTTCAGCACCTTGCAAATCATCTGTATTAACCTGTGCGACCGCCAGATTTATGTGGCCTTCCAAATGATTTCCATCTATTTCCGTCAGGTGATTGAGTACATCAACCGCTTCTACATAGCGATTCTCGTTGAGCAAGAGGACGCCCAAGCTGTAAAAGGAATCTACATCGTCACTCGCCTGATCCGTTATGTGCCTGTAGGTCGCAATGGCTTCTTCTGTCTGGTCAGACTGGTAATACACATAAGCCAAATTACGCCACGCCTCTAAGCGATCTGCATCGATGCGCGTGGCCCGTACGAATGCCGCCCGCGAACGGTCCAGATTCACTGAATCACCTTGTGCAAAAGCAACGCCCTCATTGTATGCCCGAGCCCAATAATTCTGGCGCAGCACGTCGATCTCTGCTTGAAAAGCGCTCCCCGATGCCGCCTCGAACTGGGCGACCATTTCCTCATATGCTCCTTCGGCACCGTAGAGCTTACCCAGCAAAAAATGGGCTTCTGCATTTTCTGGCTCGGCTTCAATAGTAAGTAGAAGCTGTTCCTTGGCCTTAAGCGGCTCTTCCTGTTTCAAGTATAGTTTCGCAGCCGTCATAGTAGGGCTCTGACAGGCAGTTGAAACGACGAATAGTGCTGCAAGAAGCAGATTAAGAAAATGCATGGGTAACTCCTCTCGATACAACGACACGGGGACTGTCAGATGGGCTCAGCTTGCGTCCAACCGGTAAAAAAGTATTTGGCAAGCTATAAAAGTCAACAGGGGTGTGGTTACCTGCCATACAAAACAAAACGCCGCACACAACAGAGTGCGCGGCGTTTTGATTGCTCAGTAAAAAAGACTATGCGCTAGAAATCCAACTTAAACGCAAACGTGTTCAGCGCATCGAAATATTCAGCAGCAGTATAGGCATAGTCCAACTGCACATCCCGGCCTGCGATGCCTAAGTTAAGTCCAACGCCAAAGCTGGTGCCGAATATATATGTATCGTCATCGGCACTGGCAGGTAAATCAAAGCCCGCACGAAGCGATACCATATCGTTATACGTGTATTCAGCACCCACACGATATTCATCGTAATTGTAGTTCTGATGCTGGAACAACGTGTTGAGGCTCAGTGCACTGTCGCCCATCGGCATATTATAGCTCAAGCCGATTTCGAACAGAGACGGCAGATCAGCAGAGCTGGCCTCCACCCGGTAAAAAGAACTCGGGCGGCGCAGACCGTTGACCTGACCGGAGTAGAGCAAACCCGATCCACCGTAGGTCATACGCGTACCGATATGCTTGATGCTAATACCCAAATCGAGTCCCTGAACGGATCCGAGATTCTCGTATTGGGCGCCAGCGCTAAAGGATACCCCACTAGCGCTGGTCCGTCCCATGCTTTCGGAAACAAAGTGAACCGTAGCACCCATGCGGATGCGGTCGGTCAAGCTGTTAGCATAGGTCGTTCCCAGGACGAAAAACGTCGGCGAAAATGTACCACCCGTACCGTCGGGAGCAGAGGTCGTCGTTACGGCAATATCGCCGGCCGACAGAGCCTTCATGCTAACGGCCAAGTGACCGAACGAACCCAGATTTGCACCAACCGCAGCATAGTTTAGCTGCATGTCGGCCAAGTAGCTGGTCGTCTGCGCCAAAATGGTCGCCGCAGACGTCGAGCTGGCTAAGCCAGCGGGGTTCCAGTGCAACGCCTCAATGCCAGTAGAAGCCGCAGCAGATGACCCACCAAGCGCCATATCGCGTGCCCCTACGGGAATGAGTAGCTGAGACGCCGCACTCGTGCCGACGCGATTGCGTCCCTCGGCTTCCACTTGAGACGAGCTCCAGAGGAGGCCGACCAGCGCCAGTGCCAGCGCAAATTTGTCAGTAATACGCATTGTATTGATCTCCTATCCGATTTCCACGTCTCGTTTAATAGCTCTCCAGGAACTGCTGTTCCTGGACGATGGCGATTTTCAACACTTTCTCTACGCCGGCATCTGGCATATCGACATGAGCGATATACAACCCGCTCGCGACAGGCAAATTATTGTCGTTGTCGAGATTCCAGGTATAAAACTGATCAGCGCTGTCTTTCATCAGTGTCCGCACCATATTGCCAGCAACGTCGAAAATTCGAATCGTTGCCTTCTGGGGCAGATGGCTGAAAGTGACAAAGTGCTCGTAGCGTGATGTCTCCATCGTGTTGAGGCCATAATAAGGATTGGGGAAGACGTTCACCTTCTCCAAATCTGCCTTTAACAGCGCTTCGTCTGATGAAGTACCAGGCACTGTGAACGTGAACACATCGTCTGCCGTGTTAACGTGGTTGGCTGCTAAGTAAAACGTGTCGCCGTCCTGCGGGAACCGAGTTTCTACCCTGCGGTTAGCAAACACGATATACATGATCGGCAATCCCTCGGGCCGGATACCGCTCTCTGCATCGTTAAGCGGCAACAGACCGTGATCGGTGAACAGAGGATTGTCTGTATTGGCATCGTACTCATCGTCGAAGATGAACAGCCACTCGCGCGGCCCACCGCCAGCGATATTGCTGGCAGTGCCATACCAAGCGGGACCATATGCTCCGTTGACCAATCCACCTGGCTGGTTGTTTTCGAGGAAGCCGATTGACAAACGACGCGGCGGATCGCTTTCGATGTCCCACGCAGAAAGCGCGATGGGCACGCGATCCTGATAGACGTAGATACCGGGGCCTGACGTGTTGACGATATACTTGCTCCAATCGTACGGATTGGACGTCGTCGTCATCGCATCAAGGGCCGGCACTTCGCCTCCAGCTCCACGCAGATAGCGGTAGGCCATCGTAACGTTTTCGTTGTTCAAGTCGACCGGTTTATACTGATCCTCACCGTCTTCCTCGATTACGCTAGTAAATCGCACTTCCACAGTCCGCAGCTCTGCCGGCGTCACAGATGTCGGCTCGAACCACTGGTTGTTAACATCGCCCGTCATGGCACCGCTAAAACCCTCGGCACCCCAATTTGCCTCGGCCCACGTCCACCAACGCGACGCGCTGCTGTGCGAGGTCGCCTCGACAAAATCAGCGACAGATCCACCGTTTTCGGCCTTCCAAGCGGGATACGTGATGCCCGGTGCACCCCAGTCCTTCATGCCGTTGGGCGGACCGCTGACCATGACTTCAAAGCCTTCGGCTCCCACATAAAATGCCTGACCGGACTGATCGGCGTTCGTCAATAGATCTTTGCCAGCCGTCTTGTTCTGCAGCGTCCACTGAACGCCCCCGGCACCGTCATCGGCATAGGAGAGTTCGTATGAATCACCCGTAGTGCGCGTAGGATCAACTACGTGCACCGAGACCGTACCATCACTGGCACCGCTGGGATGATCGGCATCAATCATCGCATCGGCCGTCGTGCCATAGCGCACACCAGGAGCCGGCTGTTGAGGAACAAGAGAAAGGATCTGCGGCGGACTTTCTAACGTAGTCGTTGCCGCATTCTCGTCTTTGTTGTGACTGTAAGCCGTCACGGCAAAGTAGTAGCGCTGACCGTTTACCAACGGACCGCTGCGCACCGCATCCTGCGTAACTTTCAGGTTTCGACGCACTCCGAAGTCGGTTCCGATTTGCAGCGGCACGTCGAGGATAACGCCAGAAGCGTCGTCCAAGTCAATGCCGAGAATGGTCGTAACGCCATTTTCCAAGTCGAACGTACCGAGCTTGACGCCCTGTTCTAACGTAGCCTCGGCAGAGGGCAACTGATAGACGTTGTATCCCTCAAACTCCAGCGTGCCGTTCGTACCTTCTTCTGTGGCAGCAACAGCGTTAGCGTTAAATCCCCAGTCCAAGACGACGGCCTTGTCCAATTCAGCCGCACGAACCTGCGGTGCGGTTGGGGGCGGCGGAACCTGGAAAAAGCTGTTATATGCATCCTGCACGAACAGGTCGTTAAACTTCAGCTTGGAGATACTGCGAAAGCGATCGCTGCCCAAACCACCGATGAGTGCAACCACCACTTCCTGCACATCACCCAGCTTCATAGTGAAAGGACCTGTGTTCAAGACGATACGGCGATCACCGGGAGGCAGGGGAACGCCATCGTTCCAGCCCGTAGCACGCGTTGGATCACCGTCCAACGTGAACTTCGTATCCTCACCCGTGATGGGGTTCGTATACGGAACGGGATTATCTACATCTGGCTGAGGCTGAAAGCCCTGCAAGAGATTATACCATTCAAGCGTTCCGTCGTATTCGCCCAAGCTCGGGTCACTGATTGAGCTACCTGCGGCAAAGTAAACGAAAGACGTCATCGGCAGGTTCTTGTACCCACTGATCGTATCAAAGTCAAAGATGGCCTGCGCGCTGGGATCCAATTCCTGCGTCACGTTACCATCGTCATCGGTTACGTCAACTGTAACAGGGACGACGGGGCCCTGCAAAAAGTCGTAGCCAGCGGCGGGTGGTGCCAGACCGAACGCAGCGAAATACGAATCTTCGTCTTCACCGTTGTAGACGTATCCCAAACTCAGATCAACGTCACTACCGGCGAAGTCGTTACCGTAGTCACCTAAGTCTGGGTCAGACCACTGGGCGACATACATGTCTTCGATAACAGCGTCATCAGGCGTGGTCTCCGTGCCCTCGTAAGAGAAGCGGAATTTCTTGAAGATCACGTCGCCCAGCGCATCCGTGCGAGCATAGGCCCACATCGTAACCTGAATTTCCAAACCGATTGGCGGCGAACCATACAGCGAAGTCGCCGCACCTGCATCGAGGTCGTTCATTACAAACCAGGCGACCTGGTCGGCGTTGTTTGCACAAACGTCCGGTGTCTCTACGCAGTTCGCATTGCGAAAAGAGGGCTGATCGACGTTTGGATCATACGATCCGTTGCCGTCCATATCGTAGTAAGGAGCGCCCCAAGCAGCCGGCCAATTCATCCAGTCATACTCGTACTGCGTGCGCAAATCTGCCACGTCAGCATCGGTCACATCGGAGAGGCCCTTAACGAGCATTTCCGCTGCATCCTGACGCAGATCGCCCGTTTTATAGTCCATGCGCACGCGATAAATGCGCGCATCGGTGGCATCGGCAACTCCTTTGCTAACGATCCTTCCTGGCACAGTACCGATTTCATAGGTCTGTCCACCCACGCGCAGTGCCGGCTCAACGCCGTCTCGCACGTAGCCGCCAAAGATCAATCCATCGGCGAAAATGGTGTAGTCCGTGCCTCGTGGAAAGCTGACACCGGAGTTACCCGTTAGTGGATCGCGTCCCGACCAACCGTCGCTGCGAAACCACATCGACATATTGTTTATGTTCATCAGCGCTGTTTCGCCGTTGAACTGTTCGCTCTGAGCGACCTTTGCGGCGCCGCGCGGTGATTGCGGGGCGCGCGCTTCGGCGATGGCGATGAAGGCGACCACCGACATCAGAGCGGTAAGCTGAATTATACGATTCATCGCGCTCGTCCTCATATTGGTTTCCATTGATTTCAACGTAGTATTCACCATGTTTAGAAGTCCAAGCTGAATCCGAGGTGAACCTGACGCGGCTGAGAATACAAGTCGCCTCCTTGGTTCGCCCAGTAGTGTTCGCGATTCTGCAGGTTAATCTTCTCGAACATATCAACGAATGCTTCTCCACGCGCAGCAACGATCTGCTCACTCAACTCAGGCGTCGTCAAGAAACCGTCGTCTGTGGCCGTTCCCGTGCGTCGGTAAACGTTGATCACATTTTTGCGGTTAAACAGGTTGTCCGCTCGTAGGAACACCTTGATTCCACGGTCGGAGCCGATGCTAAACCGCTTCGAAACGCGTAAATCCGTCTCGAATATCCACGGCGTAGTAGACGAGTTGATCGCCTCAAGAGGCTTGCGCGAACGCGGATCGAAATCGTCCATGATCGCACCATCTTGCGGACCGCGCTGACCGAGTGAACCACCCACCAGCGTGTAATTGTGGCCGCTTGAGAAGGTAAACAGCAGGCTCGTGTTTAGACGATCGAGCAAGCTGCCCTGACGCTCGACGCGATAGTCCATTAGTAGACTACCACTGTGCCGCTGGTTAAAGTCGAGCGGCATGACCAACGTCGGCAAGTTCGTCTTGTTTTCAACGCCGGATACAGCGGTCAGCGTCGATGAACCCGTGCCACGCGCATCCTGCAACGTGTAGTTAAACTCGGTGAGAAGACCGCGCGTGCGGCGCACCTTCAACACGAACTCAATACCGCGCGTGGTGGCAAAGTCACCGTTTTGCAAGAAGTTGTAACCGCCGGAAGCACCTTGCGAAAGGGGAGACACGGCCTGATTACGCAGCTGGATCTGTCCTTTGACGTCGCGGTAAAAGCCCGTGATGTCAAAAGAGGCGCGATCGGTAAACTGCTGTTCGAAGCCGATCTCATACTGCGTCGTGTGCATGGGCTCTAAATCAAACGCCGTCGGCGCATTGATAAAGTTCTGTCCGCCCGTCTCAAGCGCCAAACGCGCTCCACCCGTCAGGGCCTGACGCAGTGCCGGCATCTGTGCGAACTTGCCGTACTGCACGTGCATTACCGTGCGATCGGTCACTGGAAACGAGAAACCAAGACGCGGGCTGATTTTCGTGTGCGTCTTGCTCGGCGTCATATACGTTGTGCCGTCTTCGGAGATTTTCAGCGTGTAGTTATTTTCGTCGCGATTGATCGTAGCTAAACCGTTCTCGTCTTTGACGATATCCCATGAGTCAATATCGAAATAGTCCAAGCGGATACCCGCATTGACGATTAGGTCTCGATACTCAATCTTGTCTTGCAGATAGGCCGATCCCATAACGGGCTTGCGGGGCGCTTCCAAATCTCCGCCCAACGACTTGCCGCCGTCCTGTTCGCGACCAAACTCGTCATAGCCGAAGAAGTCGCCACGGCTATTTTGACCAATCAAGCGCTGAAGATCCTCTAACTTACCCGCAGCCTGAGCTGCGCTGATCATTTCATCAAGCAGTTTGCCTTCGCTTATGTCGCCCCGATAGTAGCTCTCGTAGACAGCTTCTAGTTCGGGGTGCGAAAGGTTAATCTGGTTGCGAATAGATCCGAGACCACCGATTCCATAGCGACGAATTTCCCACGCTTGATACTCAAAACCGGCCTTGATCTGATGCACATCACCCTGATTGGTGATGCTACCCGATAGTCCTACGTATCCGTCGGTGCTCTTACCGTATCCGGCCATGGTAGCGCCGGGACGCGTGAAGGGGAAACCGTTAAAGTCGTAGCTTCTGGGACCAGATCCTGCCCGCGTAAACGCGACAAAGTCTTCACTGATGCCCGAAACTGCCGTGCTGTCACTGTAGAGAAGGAAGTTGTCCTTGAAGTATGGATCAAAACTCTCAGACTCGTTCTTCAAGTAAGAGAGCGTAACATCATACACTGTGC
>Ga0181593_10000513_pt1 | contig 33925 bp, 27 predicted proteins | sample 071ome_19_FD_133756 | JGI IMG/M metagenome (GOLD analysis project Ga0181593, IMG submission 133756) | Coastal salt marsh microbial communities from the Groves Creek Marsh, Skidaway Island, Georgia - 071413AT metaG (megahit assembly) | ecosystem: Environmental > Aquatic > Marine > Intertidal...
CCCCGCCACAGCCCATGACATAGCCCGATAGCGCCCCTTTCATCACGGTTTGCACAAAGTCTTCCCACAAAATATGGGTAGATACCGCAAACCGCGCGGCAATGGCGCTGGGTGGGGGCAAAATAACCGAGGGCACGTTGAGCCCCCGCACAAGGCATTCCCACATCACCACGATTGTCAGGCCAAATATCACCGGCACAGCCAGCCCCGTGCCCCGCGACCGTGGCAGCCGCGCTAAACGGGTATTGGCCCAGATCCCCAAGCCCCAAGCGGCCAAAGCTGCAAGAACCCAAGCCATTATGCCATTCCCATGCGTTTCAGGGTGATGCGCTGCGCCAGCCCGATAAGTGCCACCAGCGCTGCGGCCAAAGCGGCGGCCATGATCAGCGCGCTCCAAATCTGGATGGTTTGGCCATAATAGCTGCCCGCCAGCAGCCGCGCCCCAAGCCCGGCCACAGCCCCGGTGGGCAGTTCGCCCACAATGGCCCCCACCAAGCTGGCGGCCATGGCAATTTTCATCGAGGTGAACAGATAGGGCATAGACGAGGGCAGGCGCAGGCGCCAAAAGGTTTGCGCCGCGCTGGCATTCCATGTGCGCATTTGGTCTAGCTGCATCTGATCAGGGCTGCGCAAGCCCTTTACCATGCCCACAACCACTGGGAAAAAGCTAAGATACATGCTGATAATGGCCTTTGGCAGCAGGCCGGAAATGCCCACGGCGTTCAGCACCACGATAATCATTGGCGCGATGGCCAGAATGGGAATGGTTTGGCTGGCAATGACCCATGGCATCACGCTCATGTCCATGACGCGGTTGTAGACAATGCCGATGGCCAGCCCAATACCCAGCGCAGTGCCCAAGATAAAGCCCAGCAGCGTGGCCGACATGGTGACCCAGCTATGATAAATAAGGCTGCGTTTCGAGGTGATCTTTTTCTCGACCGTGGTGTTCCATATCTCGGTGGCCACTTGGTGGGGGGCGGGCAATTTGGGTTTGTCTTGCGCCCATGTGTCGGCCACCAATGCGCTAAAATTAAGCGTGGTTCCAGCGCGCTGGGCGCGGTCATAGGCCCAATCGGCATTCAGCCAGACGGCGGCGGCATACCACAGGGCCAGCAGCGCTGCGACAACGGTTAAAACGGGCAGCAGGTTACGCATGCTTGCCCCCCCTATGGCAGGTGTTGCGCTTAATCGTCATAGGCATGACCCGCGCGCAGGCCCTCGCGAACGCGATGGGCGATTTCCAAAAATTCAGGGGTGTCGCGAATGTCTAAGGGGCGTTCGCGGGGTAGCGGGCTTTCGATGATATCGGTAATTCTGCCGGGGCGCGGGCTCATCACCACGATGCGGGTCGACAGATACACCGCCTCGGGGATCGAATGGGTGACAAAGGCAATGGTCTTGTTTGTGCGCGCCCACAGCTGCAGCAATTGTTGGTTCAGGTGGTCGCGCACGATTTCATCCAGCGCGCCAAAGGGTTCGTCCATCAGCAAGATATCGGCGTCAAAGGCCAATGCCCGGGCGATGCTGGCGCGCTGTTGCATGCCCCCCGAAAGCTGCCAAGGGAATTTCTTTTCAAAGCCAGACAATTCCACCAGCTCCAGCACCCGCTGCACCCGCTGGGCAATATCAGTTTTGTCATAGCCCATAATTTCCAACGGCAGTGACACATTGCGCCCGATGGTGCGCCATGGATACAGCCCCGCTGCCTGAAACACATAGCCATAGGCGCGCGCGGCGCGTGCGTTTGCAGCCGAAACACCATTGACCGTGATGCTGCCACCGGTGGGATGTTCAAGATCTGCCATGCAACGCAGGAAGGTGGTTTTGCCACAGCCCGACGGGCCGATGAAGCTGACAAAATCGCCCTTGCAGATATCAAGATTGACATCCTTTAGGGCATGCACCGGCCCATCATTTGTTTGAAAGGTCAGGTTCAGGCCCTTGGCGCTGATCGCGATATCGGTCGTCAAACCGGTTACTCCCCGCGTTACTGTGATGTCGCGGCTCGGGCGCCGCGCTCTGTTATTATTGTACCGCTCTGCACCCGGGTTGTGCACCCGGGTGCAGCAAAAATTAAATGCCGGCGGGAATGTTCAGCGGATCGCGCTGAATCATTTTGGGGGCGTTTAGCTCTTTCCATTTTGACAGGGCTACGTTTGCGCTGGGGAAGGCGGGGCGCGGCACAAACCGGCCACGGCCGGGGTTTGGCTGGCTGTTTTGACCCCAAGCCCAAATCACCTCGCCGCGCGACAGGGTATAGCGGGCCTGCGCGGTAACTTCAAAACCCTCGAACACATTGTAATCGAGGATCGAGTGGTGGTTGGCCGCCGAAATGGTTTTGCTGATCTTTGGGTCCCATACCACGATATCGGCGTCGGCCCCTTCGACGATGGCGCCTTTCTTGGGGTAGATGTTTAGAATTTTCGCAACATTGGTCGATGTGGCCGCCACGAATTCATTTGGGGTTAACCGCCCGGTTTCCACCCCATGCGTCCACAGTACGGCCAAGCGTTCTTCCAACCCATTCGATCCGTTCGGGATGACGCGGAAATCATGCCTGCCGGCGCGTTTTTGTTCGGTGTTAAAGGCCGCATGGTCGGTGGCCACCACCTGCAACGAGCCGGCCTGCAAACCCGCCCACAAACTGTCTTGGTGGTCTTTCGAGCGGAAGGGCGGCGACATAACGCGCCGTGCGGCATGGTCCCAATCTTTGTTGAAATATTCGCTTTCATCCAAGGTCAAAAACTGGATCAGCGGTTCGCCATAGACGCGCATGCCCTTTTGCCGTGCCCGGCGGATGGCCTCGTGGGCCTGTTCGCAAGAAACATGCACAATATACAGCGGCACGCCGGCGGTATCGGCGATGCAAATCGCGCGGTTTGCCGCCTCGCCCTCGAATTCGGGGGGGCGCGAATAGGCGTGCCCCTCGGGGCCGGTGATGCCTTGGTCAAAGTATTTTTGCTGCATCTCGGCCACCAGATCGCCGTTTTCCGCATGCACCATGGGCAAGGCGCCCAGTTCTTTACAGCGCTTGAACGAGGCGAACATTTCGTCGTCCTCGATCATCAGCGCACCTTTGTAAGCCATGAAATGCTTGAAGGAATTCACGCCCATATCGACGGCGTCTTTCATCTCGGTGAAGATGGTTTCATTCCAGCCGGTGATGGCCATGTGATAGCCGATGTCGGCGCAAATCTGTGGTGCGCTTTTGCGGTGCCATTCGTTAATGGCGTTTTTGATACTGCCATCGGCGCCGGGCAAGCAGAAATCCACCAGCATCGTGGTGCCGCCACAGGCCGCAGCCCATGTGCCGGTTTCAAAGGTTTCAGCCGCGGTTGTGCCCATGAAGGGCATTTCCAGATGCGTGTGCGGATCGATCCCGCCGGGGATGACATAGGCGCCTTCGGCGTCGATATATTCGTCGCCAACTAGGTTTTCGCCGATCTGTTTGATCGTCTCGCCCTCGATCAGAACATCGGCTTTCCATGTGCGGTCGGCGGTGCATACCATGCCGCCCTTGATGACTTTCGTTGCCATTTTGGCCTCCTTGATCTGCCGGGTGGGGGTGGCGTTAGGCCACCACACCCGCCGTTTCCAGAACCGCATGCAACAGCACATCGGTGCCTGCGGTTGCCCAGTCTTTGGAAATTTCCTCTGCCTCGTTATGCGACAGCCCATCAACGCAGGGGCACATGATCATCGCTGTTGGCGCCACTTGGTTGATCCAACAGGCATCGTGGCCAGCCCCCGAAATGATGTTCATATGCGCGTAGCCCAGGCTTTCTGCCGCGCGCCGCACCGCCGCGACACAGCCCGCGTCAAAGGCCACGGGATCAAATCCGCCTACTTTTTCAAACGCGACGTCCAGCCCCATTTCATCGCAGATTTTCTGGCCCTCAAGGCGCAGGCGGTGTTCCATATCTTGGATCACCGCCAGATCGGGGCTGCGAAAATCGACGGTGAATACCACTTTGCCCGGGATCACGTTGCGCGAATTTGGATAGACATCGATATGGCCCGCCGCGCCCACCGCATGGGGGGCATGCGACCATGCGATTTGGTCGACCAATTCCAAAATGCGCGCCATGCCAAGCCCGGCGTTCTTGCGCAGCGGCATCGGGGTGGATCCGGTGTGGCTGTCTTTGCCGGTGATGGTGATTTGTGTCCAGCTCAGGCCTTGGCCGTGGGTAACCACGCCGATATCTTTGCCCTCTGCCTCTAGGATGGGGCCCTGTTCGATGTGCAGCTCGAACATCGCGTGCATTTTACGCTGGCCAACGGGTTCTTCGCCCTGCCAGCCAATGCGGCGCAGCTCGTCGCCAAATAATTTGCCATCGGCGTCTTGGCGGGCTTTGGCCCAATCTTCGGTGTGAATGCCGGCAAAAACCCCGCTGGATAGCATCGCCGGGGCAAACCGTGTGCCCTCTTCGTTGGTCCAGTTGGCAATGGCAATGGGATGGCGGGTTTTGATGCCCATGTCATTGAGGCTGCGCACCACTTCTAACGCGCCTAACACGCCTAACACGCCATCATATTTGCCACCTGTTGGCTGCGTATCCAGATGGCTGCCCATGTAGACAGGCAGGGCGTCGGGGTCGGTGCCGGGGCGGATGGCAAACATGTTGCCCATCGTGTCTAGCCCCATGTCGCAACCGGCCTCTTCGCACCATTTTTGAAACAGCGTCCGGCCCTCGGCATCGGCATCGGTCAGGGTTTGGCGGTTATTGCCGCCGGCCACCCCTGGCCCGATTTTTGCCATTTCCATCAGACTGTCCCACAAACGATCCCCGTTGATGCGCAGGTTTTCACCAGGTGCTGGCATAACATCTCCCTTATTTGGCCGGTCTCTTTTTTACCATTTGGTAAAGTCACGATTGCCGCTGCCCATTCGGCTGTCAAGATTCGTCTTGGACATAATGGGGCCAACGGGCTATCTGAGGGCAGATATGATCAAATCTGCAGCAATAATTTTATACCCATGAGCGAAGCCCCCCCCACCGCGCCAAAGCGCAGCCGTATTCAGCAGCGCAACCGCAAGCGCATTCTCGAGGCGGCGCTGGACGTGTTTTCGCAGCATGGGTATCGCGGCAGTACGCTAGACCAGATCGCCGAGGCGGCAGGCCTGTCAAAGCCCAATATTCTTTACTATTTCAGCGGCAAAGAAGAGATCCACGTCACCTTGTTGGCGCGGCTGATGGAGGCATGGCTGGACCCGCTGGAACAGATGAATGCCAACGGCGACCCGCTGACCGAATTGCTGGGCTATATTCGCCGCAAAATGGAGATGAGCCGCCTTTACCCCCGCGAAAGCCGCCTGTTTGCAAACGAGATCATCCAAGGCGCGCCGCGTATGGGGGGCAACCTTGAAACCGGGTTAAAGCCGCTTTTCGATGAAAAATGCCGCCTGATCCAAGATTGGGTAGATGCCGGGTTGTTGGCCCCTGTAGACCCGGCGCATTTGATTATTTCGATCTGGGCCACCACCCAGCATTATGCCGATTTCGAGGCGCAGGTCCGGGTTTTGATCCCCGATAACGAGGCCGCCTGGACAGCGGCGCAGCAGCATGTGGAAACCATGTTCACCAAGCTGCTGGCGCCCTAAGCCCGGCTTATTCTGCCGCCACCCTGTTGGGGTTGTTGGGGTGGGTTGTCCAATTTCCATAGTCTGCCTCGACAATCTTGCCGGTGCGCGGGTCGGTTGTGCCGGGGGCCATTTGCTCCATCGTGATGCAGTTTTCCACCGGGCAGACATTGATGCACAGGTTGCAGGCCACGCATTCGTTGTCTTTCACGGTAAAAACCCGATCTTCTGACATGGCAATGGCTTGGTGGCTGGTATCTTCGCAGGCGGCGTAGCAGCGGCCACAGCTGATGCACAGATCTTGGTTGATCTTGGCCTTGCTGATGTAATTCAGGTTCAAATGCTGCCAGTCGCTGGTGTTTGGAACCGCGCGGCCGACCAAATCGGCGGGGCTGTGCATGCCTTTGCTATCCAGATAATCTGACAGGCCCGAAATCATTTCCTGAACGATTTTAAACCCATAGGTCATGGCGGCTGTGCACACTTGAACGTTGCCTGCCCCCATGGCCAAATATTCCGCCGCATCGCGCCACGTGGTTACCCCACCGATGCCGGAAATGGGCAGGCCGCGTAAATCGGCGCTGCGGGCAATTTCAGCCACCATGTTCAAGGCAATGGGTTTCACCGCTGGCCCGCAATAGCCGCCATGCGCACCTTTGCCATCGATCGTGGGCTCGGGGGCGAACAAATCAAGATTGACCGAGGTGATAGAATTGATCGTGTTGATCAGCGAGACCGCATCGGCGCCCCCGGCCTTGGCCGCAGCGGCGGGTTTGCGAATATCGGTGATGTTTGGCGTAAGCTTTACGATACAGGGCATGCGCGTGTTTTGCTTTACCCAACGCGTGACCATTTCGATATATTCGGGCACTTGGCCCACGGCGCTGCCCATGCCGCGTTCGCTCATGCCATGGGGGCAGCCGAAATTCAGCTCGACCCCATCTGCGCCGGTTTCTTCGACCAGCGGCAAAATGGCTTTCCACGCCTCTTCCACGCAGGGCACCATCAGCGAGACAATCATCGCCCGATCGGGATAATCTTGTTTGACGGATTTGATTTCTTGCAGGTTCACATGCAGGGGGCGGTCTGTGATCAGCTCGATGTTGTTCAACCCCAGCAGCCGCCGATCAGCGCCCCAAATTGCGCCATAGCGGGGGCCGTTGACATTTACCACTGGCGGGCCGTCCTCGCCCAGCGTTTTCCACACCACGCCGCCCCAGCCGGCCTCAAAGGCGCGGCGCACGTTATATTCTTTGTCTGTCGGTGGGGCCGAGGCCAACCAAAACGGGTTTGGTGATTTGATGCCGATGAAATCTGTTGTCAGGTCTGCCATGTCTCAGCCCTCTGCCGTCAGGGTTGCGTGGATGTCTTCTGCCGCGTCGCGCCCCTGCGCCACAGCGGTTACTGTAAGGTCGTCGCCACCTGCGGCGCAATCGCCCCCGGCCCAAACGCCAGCCATGCTGGTGCGGCCCGTGCCGGTGGTGGCAATCTTGCCTTTTTCGATGTCGGGCAGGCCGGTGCCTGCCAGCGTTTGACCGATGGCTTTGAACACCTGATCTGCGGCCAAGCGGAAGGTGTCGCCGGTGGGGGTTAGCGTATCGTCGGTATAGGCGAATTCGATCTCGCGCACCGCCCCGTTGCCCAGCACCCGAACCGGGATGGCGTTGGTGATGATGCGCACCCCCTTAGAGGCGGCCAGATCTTGCTCGAAGGGGCTGGCATTCATCCGCGCGCGGCCCCTGCGATACACCAGCGTGACATTCAGCGCGCCCAGCAGTTTGGCCTGAACGGCGGCGTCAATCGCTGTCATGCCGCCGCCAATCACCACAACATCGCGGCCAATGGGCACTGCGGCCAGATCGGTTGCTTGGCGCAAATCGGCGATGAAATCGACCGCATCCAGAACGCCAGTTTTTTCTTCGCCCTCAGTGGCCAGCGCGTTTACCCCGCCAAGGCCGATGCCCAAGAACACGGCGTCATAGTCGGCCTGCAGCCCCGCCAGCGTGATGTCGCGGCCCAAGGCCTGCCCGTGCTGCAGGGTGATGCCGCCAATGCCCAGCAGCCAGTTTACCTCGGCTTGGGCGAAATCATTGGTCGATTTATAGCTGGCGATGCCATATTCGTTCAGCCCCCCCGCTTTTGGGCGTGCATCGAAAACCACCACATCGTGGCCTTTCATGGCCAAACGGTGCGCACAGGCCAGCCCCGCCGGACCGGCCCCGACAACGGCAATACGCCGCCCCGTCGGGGCCGCCCGGGAGAAGGGATGACCGGCTTTGGCCTGTAATGTGTCGGTTGCATGGCGCTGCAGTTGGCCAATAACCACCGGCTTGCCCTCGGCGGTTTCGCGCACGCAGGCCTGTTCGCACAGCGTTTCGGTGGGGCAAACGCGGGCGCACATGCCGCCCAGAATGTTTTGCGACAAAATCGTTTTGGCGGCCGCTTCGGGTGTGCCTGTGGCGATTTGGCGGATGAACAGCGGAATATCGATGGCAGTGGGGCAGGCGGTAACGCAGGGCGCATCGTGGCAGAAATAACACCGGTCAGCGGCAACCTGCGCCTCGTGCTGGCCCAAGGGCGGGTGCAGATCGGCAAAGTTCTGGTGCAAGTCGTCACTGTGCAACCGCCCTGCGGCGATACCCGGTGTCAGTGCATTTGCAGACATGGGGCCATCCTTTTTTAGGTTTCGTTGATCTCAGGATGCCACGAATCAAAATTTTATCAATCGGTAAAATTATGAATCGCAAAAGCGCCTGCTAAAACATTGCAAATTTGGGCGGCTGGGGGCATATTTTGCCGAAAAAAGGGGCAATTGAGCCATGTCTAAGCGCCATGTCTAGCCGGTTTCGCCACCCAGAAATATTGGCGATTGCCCGCAGCGAAGGCAAAGTGGTGGTCGAGGATTTGGCCCAGCGCTTTGGTGTCACGCTGCAAACCATCCGCCGTGACTTGGCCGATTTGGCCGAATCCGGGCAGCTAGAGCGGGTGCATGGCGGGGCGGTGTTGCCCTCGGGCGTGGCCAATATTGGCTATGCCGACCGCCAGCAGATGCACGCGGCGGCGAAAGAGGCCATTGGCCGTGCCTGCGCGGCCGATATTCCCGATGCCTGCTCGTTGTTCTTAACCATTGGCACCACGACCGAGGCCGTGGCCCGCGCCCTGTTGACCCATCGCGATTTGTTGGTGGTGACAAATAACCTGAATATTGCCAATATCTTGGCGGCCAACCCACAGATCGAGGTTGTGGTGGCCGGTGGCCGGTTGCGCCGTGCCGATGGGGGGCTGGTTGGCCCCACAGCCGTGCGCCTGATCGAGCAATTCAAGGTCGATCTGGCTGTGATGGGCTGCTCGGCCTTGGACCAAGACGGCGATATGCTGGATTTTGACAGCGCCGAAGTGGCAGTCAGCCAAACCATCATTGCCCAAGCCCGGCAAAGGGTGCTGGTGGCCGACCACAGCAAAATTGGCCGCAAGGCCCCAATGCGGGTGGCACCCCTGTCACAAATGGCAAAGCTTTACACCGAAGCCCCCTTGCCCGCCCCCTTGGCGGCAAAATGCGCCGCGTGGGGTACGCAGATTGTGGTGGCGCCGCCTGCCGCGTGAGGGCCGCGTTAGTCGCAGCGCAACACGGCCATGTAAAACCCATCCATCCCGCCCAGATCGGGCCAATAATCGGGGCGCAGGCGCAGCCCGCCTTCTTGGGTTTTCCACTGTGGCGCAAGGCCGGGTAAATCCAGCGCTTGGGTGTCTGTGCGCAGCCCGGGGTGGCGGGCCAGCGCCTCGTCTATCTGGCATTCGCCCTCGTCGGGCAGCAGCGAACAGGTGCAAAACACCAGCCGCCCACCCGGCGCCAGCAGCGAAAGCGCATGGTCCAGCATTTCGGCTTGCAGGGCAATCAATTCGGCAAAGCCGCTGCCATCCTTGGCATGGGGCAGGTCTGGGTGGCGGCGAATGGTGCCCGTGGCCGAACAAGGGGCGTCCAGCAAAATTGCATCATACTGGCCCTTGTGCGTTAACGCATCGCCGGTTTCCACGCGGGCCTGCAGGCCGGTGCGGGCCAGATTTTCCTGAACCCGTTGCAGGCGGCTGGCGGAAATATCCAGCGCGGTCACATCGGCGCCGGCTGCGGCCATCTGCAGCGTTTTCCCGCCCGGTGCCGCGCACATATCCAATACCCGTTCGCCGGGTTTGGGGCGCAACAGCTGCGCAGGCAGGGCGGCGGCGGCGTCTTGCACCCACCAAGCGCCACTGTCAAAGCCCGGCAATTCTGAAACCTGCACGCCCTGTTGCAGGCGAATGCTGCCGGTGGGCAGCAGCTGCCCCCCCAGTGTTTCGGCCCAAGTGGCGGCATCTGCCTTGGCGGTGATGTCCAAGGGTGCACCGTTTAGATGGGCGGCTTCTATCGCGGCTATTTCGGGCGCCCCCCAGGCCTGCACCAGCGGCTTGCGCAGCCATTTTGGCAGGCGGGGCACCCGCAGCAAGGCCCAGTCTTGTGGCCCGGTTTCCGCCACTTTGCGCAGCACGGCATTCACCAACCCCTTAAGGTGCTGGCCGGTTTTGTGGCGCGAGATGATGCCGACGCATTCATTCACCACGCCATGGGCATCGCCGCCGGTGCAAATTTCGGTGGCGCCAAGGCGCAACACATTCATCACCGCCAAGGGTGGCGGTTTGCGCAGGTGATGGGCCAAAACCCTGTCGGCCCGTTCCAGTTGGCGCAGGGTTTGGCTGGCCAAACGCTGGGCGCGGGCGCGTTCGGGTGCGGGCAGCTTTTGCACGGCAGGGCTGGCCAGCAATTCGGCCATAAGGCGCTGTTCGCCCAGAACTTTGTTGAGCAGGAAAACAGCGCTGCTGCGGGCGGTGTGTGGGGGGTGTGACATGGTTCGCCTTGCCTGTGTGGGTTTGGGGCGTATATCAGGCCCGTGAAGTGGAAGGAAGAACGCCATGACAAATGCGCAAGATGACACGCCCATCACGGATGGTTCCGCCCCCCAGGCCGCATTGCCACCCGCCGCCCGCCGTGCCCTGGCCGAAGCCGAAGAGCGGCGGCGCCAAGCGGCGCTTGCGGCCAAAGAGGCGCCCAAGGAATACGGTGGCCGCGATGGGCTGGACCCGGCCCGTTACGGCGATTGGGAGAAAAAGGGCATCGCCATCGATTTCTAGGGCATGCAGGCCCTAAAGATAGGCGATCCCCAGCAACACAAGGCCCAGCACCACGCGGTAAACGACGTAAGGCGTAAAGCTGACGCTGCGCAACAGCCGCATCATCAGCGCCAAGGCCAGCAGCGCCGCCACAAAGGCAAAGGCCGCGGCGATGGCGCTGTCGCGCAGCAACTGGCTGTTGGCTTGGCCCACCACATCCAGCGCCAAAAGGCTACCGCTGGCCATGATGGTGGGAATGGACATCAGCATCGATAGCTTTGCCGCGTCGTGGCGGCCATAGCCCAGCATCCGCCCCGCGGTAATGGTGATGCCCGACCGCGACACGCCGGGGATAAGCGCCACAGCCTGCCACAGCCCCATTTTGATGGCATCACTAAGCGACCAATCTGCGGCTTGCCGGGTTGTTGGGCATTTTTGGTCGGCCCAATACAGCAGCAGGCCAAATAGCAGCATCGTCCAGCCAATCACCGCCACGCTGCGCAATGCCTCGCTTAGGCCCGAGATTTTTAGCACCAGCCCAACACCAATGGCTGGAAGCGTGGCGATCATAAGCAAAAACGCCAGCCGCGCGCCGGGGGTGTCGATACGCCCGCTCAACATGCGCGGCACACCTGCCAAGCCCATGCGCACATCGGCCCAGAAATAAAGAATCACCGCCAGCAGGGTGCCCACATGCACAGCCACATCAATGGCCAGCCCTTGGTCGGCCATGCCGGTTAGCCCCGGCAGTAGAATCAGATGACCAGACGAGGAGATGGGCAGAAATTCTGTCAGGCCTTGGATTATGGCGACAATCAGCAAGTGGAAAATGGTCATGCAGGCGCGTCCTATGTTCGGGCGTATTGCTAAACCCTTTATAAAAAAAGGGAAAGGATGCATATAGGTCCATATCGGACATAAAAACCGGGTAAATCGCCGGCGCGAAGACGGGGTGGGGCAAAAAAATCTGAATTTAGGTCAGCATTAGTTACTTTTCATTCTCCAAAGACTGGAATATAGCTGCGCGCAACTGGACCCAAAGCGGAGGCTAGCATCATGGCCAAGCAACCGATGTTGAAATTTGTAACCGTGCAGCGCGATATGCCGCAAAAGCGTGCCGCCGAGGCGCGCAAGCAAGATTTCAATGAAATCTATGCGGAATATGCAGCGGAAAAAGCCAAAGAGCAGGCCAGCCGCTGCAGCCAATGCGGTGTGCCGTATTGCCAATCGCATTGCCCGCTGCACAACAACATCCCCGATTGGCTGAACATGACAGCCACGGGCCGCCTGCGCGAAGCCTACGAGATTAGCCAAGCCACCAACACCTTTCCCGAGATCTGTGGCCGCATCTGCCCCCAAGATCGCCTGTGCGAGGGCAATTGCGTAATCGAACAATCGGGCCACGGTACCGTGACGATTGGTTCGGTTGAAAAATACATCACCGACACAGCATGGGAACAGGGCTGGGTGCAGCCTGTCATCCCCGCCCAAGAGCGCGAACAATCGGTTGGCATCATCGGGGCGGGCCCCGGTGGCCTTGCGGCGGCCGATATGCTGCGCCGCGCGGGCGTGCAAGTGACCGTATACGACCGCTACGACCGTGCTGGCGGCCTGCTGACCTATGGCATTCCAGTGTTCAAACTGGAAAAAGATGTGGTGATGCGCCGCGTCGACCAGCTGGCGCAATCGGGCGTGGAATTTGTGCAAAATTGCAACGTTGGCGAAGATATCTCGTTTGATGCCATTCGTGGCAAACATGATGCTGTGCTGATTGCCACAGGCGTTTACAAAAGCCGCGATCTGGGTGGGCCAAACGCCGATGCCAATGGCATTGTGCGCGCGATTGACTATCTGACCGCCTCGAACCGTCTGTCTTTTGGCGATGCGGTAGAAGATTTTGACAGCGGCCTGTTGAACGCCCAAGGCAAAAAAGTGGTGGTGATCGGCGGCGGTGATACCGCAATGGATTGCGTGCGCACCGCCATTCGCCAAGGCGCCACCAGTGTGAAATGTCTTTACCGCCGCGATCGGGCGAATATGCCGGGCAGCCAGCGGGAAACCCTGAACGCCGAAGAAGAAGGCGTGGTGTTTGAATGGCTATCCGCGCCCAAGGGGTTTGTGGAAAGCGGTGGCAATGTCACCGGCGTGTTGGTGCAGAAAATGCGCCTTGGCGCCCCCGATGCCACCGGCCGCCAATCGCCCGAACCGATCGAAGGTGCCGATTACGTGGAAGAGGCCGATCTGGTCGTCAAGGCGCTGGGCTTCGAGCCGGAAGACCTGCCCAAGCTTTGGGGCGTGGATGGGCTGGAGGTCACCCGCTGGGGCACCATCAAGGCCGAATTCACCACTGGCCGCACCGCGCTGGATGGCGTGTTCGCCGTGGGCGATATCGTGCGTGGTGCCAGCCTTGTGGTTTGGGCCATCCGCGATGGGCGCGATAGCGCGGCCGCAATCCTAGAGTATTTGAACGCCGCCACCGCAGTGGCCGCAGAATAATTCCCCCGGCCCGCATAGGGCCACACCAACAAGCGGCGCGGGCAAATCGCCGGCAGACCGCGGCAGATGAAGGGTGAAAACCATGACCAAATATGACGCAGCTTGGGTTGCCGCAGAAGAAGCCAAGCGCCAGTGGTTGGCCGAAAACGGCCTGTATTCGGCCGACGAAGAAAAGGCCAACTGTGGTGTGGGCCTTGTGGTGGCGGTGGATGGCAAGCCCAGCCGCAAAGTGGTGCAATCGGGGATTGATGCGCTTACGGCCGTTTGGCACCGCGGGGCTGTGGATGCCGATGGTAAAACCGGCGATGGCGCGGGCATTCACGTGCAGATCCCCGTAAACTTTTTCTACGACCAAATCCGCCGCACCGGCCACGAGCCGCACATGGACCAGCTGATGGCGGTGGGCCAGGTGTTTTTGCCGCGCACCAATTTTGGGGCGCAGGAAACCTGCCGCACGATCGTGGAAACCGAAGTGCTGCGCATGGGCTATTACATTTACGGCTGGCGCCATGTGCCGGTGGATATCAGCTGCTTGGGCGAAAAGGCCAACGCCACCCGCCCCGAGATTGAGCAGATCTTGATTTCCAACTCCAAGGGCGTCGACGAAGAACAGTTCGAGCGCGAGCTTTTTGTCATTCGCCGCCGTATTGAAAAAGCCGCCGCTGCCGCTGGTGTGAAAGAGCTGTATTTGGCCTCGCTGTCGTGCCGCTCGATTATTTACAAAGGCATGATGTTGGCCGAACAGGTGGCCGTGTTTTACCCAGATCTGATGGACGAGCGGTTTGAATCGGCCTTTGCCATCTATCACCAGCGCTATTCCACCAACACCTTCCCACAGTGGTGGTTGGCACAGCCCTTCCGCATGTTGGCCCATAACGGCGAGATCAACACGCTGAAAGGCAATGTGAACTGGATGAAAAGCCACGAAATTCGCATGGCATCCAGCGCGTTTGGCGATTTGGCAGAAGATATTAAGCCGATTGTGCAGCAGGGCAGCTCGGATTCTGCGGCGTTGGATTCGGTGTTCGAGGTGCTGGTGCGTGCCGGGCGTTCGGCGCCCATGGCAAAAACCATGCTTGTGCCTGAATCGTGGTCGAAACAGGCGGTGGAACTGCCCCAAAGCTGGCGCGATATGTATTCCTATTGCAACAGCGTGATGGAGCCGTGGGACGGCCCCGCAGCGCTGGCCATGACCGATGGCCGCTGGGTTTGCGCCGGGCTTGACCGTAACGGCCTGCGCCCCATGCGCTATGTCTTGACAGGCGATGGGTTGCTGATTGCCGGGTCCGAGGCGGGCATGGTGCCAATCGACGAGATGCGCGTTTTGGAAAAAGGCGCGTTGGGCCCGGGCCAGCTGTTGGCTGTCGATATGGCCGAAGGCGTGCTGTATCACGACCGCGAAATCAAAGATAAATTGGCCGCCAGCCAGCCGTTTGGCGAATGGGTTGGCAAGATCAACGAGCTGGACGAAGCGCTGGCCAAGGTGACAGAAGCGCCGATCTACAGCGGCGAAGAGCTGCGCCGCCGCCAAGTGGCGGCTGGCTATACCATTGAAGAGCTAGAGCAAATCCTGTCTCCCATGGTGGAAGATGCCAAAGAGGCCGTGGCCTCGATGGGCGATGACACCCCCAGCGCGGTACTGTCGACAAAATACCGCCCGCTGTCGCATTTCTTCCGCCAAAACTTTAGTCAGGTCACCAACCCGCCCATCGACAGCCTGCGCGAATACCGCGTGATGAGCTTGAAGACGCGCTTTGGCAACCTGAAGAACGTGCTGGATGAAAGCAGCGCGCAAACCGAAATTTTGGTGCTGGACAGCCCCTTTGTTGCCAATGCCCAGTGGCAGCGCGTGACGCAGGCGTTCAATGCCGATCTGGTGGAAATCGATTGCTCGTTCGAGCCGGGCACCATGGCGCTGCAAAAGGGGCTAGAGCGTATCCGCGCCGAGGCCGAAGATGCGGTGCGTTCGGGCGCAGGGCATCTGGTTCTTAGCGACCAAAACCAAGGGCCGGGCCGTGTGGCCATGCCCATGATCTTGGCCACCAGTGCGGTGCACAGCCACCTAACCCGCAAGGGCCTGCGTACCTTCTGTTCGTTGAATGTGCGCTCGGCTGAATGTATCGACCCGCATTATTTTGCGGTGCTCATTGGCTGCGGGGCCACGGTGGTAAACGCCTATTTGGCCGAAGACAGCATCGCCGACCGTATCGAGCGCGGCCTGTTGGATGGCCCGCTGACCGAAGCCATGGCGCGCTACCGCGAAGCGATTGACCAAGGGCTTTTGAAGATCATGGCGAAAATGGGGATCTCGGTGATTTCCTCGTATCGCGGTGGCCTGAATTTCGAGGCGGTGGGCCTGTCGCGCGCGATGGTGGCCGAATATTTCCCCGGCATGACCAGCCGCATTTCCGGCATTGGCCTGTCAGGCCTGCAGAAGAAGGCCGAAGAAGTGCACAGCTTGGGCTGGAAAACCAACGGCACGCTGCCGATTGGCGGCTTTTACAAGGCGCGCAAATCTGGCGAAACCCACGCGTGGGGTGCCGATACGATGCATCTGCTGCAGACGGCGTGCAACCGCGCCAGCTATCAGATGTGGAAGCAATATTCGGCCAAAATCCAGTCTAACCCGCCCATTCACTTGCGTGATCTTTTGGCCATCAAGCCATTGGGCAGCGCGATTGCATTGGAAGAGGTGGAAAGCATCACCTCGATCCGCAAGCGTTTTGTCACGCCGGGCATGTCGCTGGGCGCGCTAAGCCCCGAGGCGCACAAAACGCTGAACGTGGCGATGAACCGCATTGGCGCAAAATCGGATTCGGGCGAAGGCGGCGAAGACCCGGCGCATTTTGTGCCTGAACCCAATGGCGACAACCCCAGCGCCAAGATCAAGCAGGTGGCATCGGGGCGGTTTGGCGTAACTGCCGAATACCTGAACCATTGCGAAGAGCTGGAAATCAAGGTCGCCCAAGGCGCCAAGCCCGGCGAAGGTGGGCAGCTGCCCGGCATGAAGGTGACAGACCTGATTGCCCGGCTGCGCCATTCCACCAAGGGTGTCACGCTGATCAGCCCACCGCCGCATCACGATATCTACTCGATCGAAGATCTGGCGCAGCTGATCTATGACCTAAAGCAGATCAACCCGCGCTGTAAGGTGACGGTAAAGCTGGTGGCCTCTAGCGGTGTGGGCACCATTGCCGCCGGTGTGGCCAAGGCCAAGGCCGATATTATCTTGATCTCGGGGCACAATGGTGGCACCGGGGCCAGCCCCGCCACCTCGATCAAATATGCGGGTTTGCCGTGGGAAATGGGGCTGACCGAGGCGCATCAGGTGTTGTCGATGAACAACCTGCGCGATCGCGTGACACTGCGTACCGATGGTGGGCTGCGCACAGGCCGCGATATCGTGATGGCCGCGATGCTGGGGGCCGAAGAATACGGTATCGGCACCGCGGCGCTGATCGCGATGGGCTGTATCATGGTGCGCCAGTGCCAATCAAACACCTGCCCCGTGGGCGTGTGCACCCAGGATGAATCGCTGCGCGCCAAATTCACCGGCAATGCAGAAAAGGTGGTGAACCTGATCACCTTCTATGCCCAAGAAGTGCGCGAAATTCTGGCCTCGATCGGGGCGCGCTCGATGGATGATGTGATTGGGCGGGCAGATTTGCTGAGCCAAGTCAGCCGTGGCGCGGCGCATCTGGATGATCTGGATTTGAACCCGCTGTTGATTACCGTCGATGGCGCGCATGAAATTCGCTACGATCGCAACAAGCCGCGCAACGAGGTGCCCGACACGCTGGATGCCGAAATTGTGCGCGATGCCGCGCGGTTCTTGGAAGATGGCGAGAAAATGCAGCTGTCTTACGCGGTGCAAAACACCCACCGCACCGTGGGCACCCGGGTGTCTAGCCATATTGTGCGCCGCTTTGGTATGCGCAACGCGCTGCAGCCCGATCACCTGACCGTAAAACTGACAGGCAGCGCCGGCCAGTCGCTGGGTGCGTTTGCCGCCCCGGGCCTGAAAATCGAGGTATCGGGCGATGCCAACGATTATGTCGGCAAGGGTCTATCGGGTGGCACATTGGTGGTGCGCCCCCCGATGAGCAGCCCGCTGGTGGCCGCCGATAACACCATTATCGGCAATACGGTTCTTTACGGTGCAACCGATGGCTATTTGTTTGCCGCCGGTCGCGCAGGCGAGCGGTTTGCCGTGCGCAACTCGGGCGCCAAGGTGGTGGTCGAGGGCTGCGGCTCGAACGGGTGCGAATATATGACGGGCGGTTGTGCCGTGATCTTGGGCAGCATCGGCGCCAATTTCGGCGCCGGCATGACCGGTGGCATGGCCTATCTATACGACCCCGAGGGCCAGGCCGAAGCGGTGATGAACCTAGAAACGCTGGTGACCTGCCCGGTCAGCGTGCCGCATTGGGAAAATCAGCTCAAAGGGCTGATCGAACGCCACGCAGCAGAAACTGGCAGCCAAAAAGCGCAGTTCATTTTGCAGCATTGGGACAGTGAAAAGGCCAATTTCATTCAGGTTTGCCCGAAAGAAATGTTGCGTCACATTCCCCATCCGCTGAGCCTTGAACAGGGTGCGATCCCGGCGGAATAAGTGGCCGCACCTGTTATCACGGCATCCCCGCGGCCCCTGTGCCGCGGGGTTTTGTTTTTCACACAGGGGCCGTGGGGGGGCGTGGGGCCAGACTGGCCCTTTTCGCGCCCTGCCTGCGCGCCTATGCTGGGGCTGAGATGGCACAAAAACGTAAAACACCGCGCAAAAGCACCCCGCGCCGCACCGCCGGCGCCGCAGCTTTGGGCCTGCGCCAACGGCTGGTGCGCCTGTTTGGCTGGGCGTTGGCCGGGTTTGCCGGCTTGGCCTGCCTGTGGGTGCTGGCCTATGCGCTGATTGCGCCGCCCACCACCCCCTATATCATGGCCGAAGAGCGGCGCTTGGGCCGCGATGTGGCGCATGTTTGGGTGGATGCAGACCAGATTGCGCCGGTGATGCTGCGGGCGGTTGTGGCGGCGGAAGACGCCAATTTTTGTGGGCATTGGGGGTTTGATATGGCGGCCATTCGCGCCGCGCTAGAGGCGGGCGCACAGCGCGGTGCCTCGACCATAAGCCAGCAGGTGGTCAAAAACGCCTATCTTTGGCACGGGCGCGATTGGCTGCGCAAGGCGCTAGAGGCGGTGCTGACCCCAATGGTGGAACTGGTGTGGAGCAAGCGGCGCATCCTAGAGGTTTATCTGAACATCGCCGAATTTGACGAAGGCGTCTTTGGCGTGCAGGCCGCAGCCCAGCATTATTTTGGCACCACGGCGCAGGCCCTAAGCGCCACGCAAGCGGCGCGTTTGGCCGCCATTCTGCCCGACCCGAAAGGCCGCAGCGCCGCGAAGCCCAGCGCCTTTGTCAGCCGCCGCACCACCGCGATTTTGGATGGCGCAGAAACCATACGCCGCGATGGCCGCGCGGCCTGTTTCCAACCATAAGCTTGGCGCAGGCGCCGCGCGGTTTTGCGCAATTGGGTAGGCCAGGTTTTCAAGCATTGAAAATTCGGGCGTGAGGCGGCATTGAGGACAGGCTGTGCAAAAGGGTTGAATCGGGGGCATTGATGGCCAAACTTTACCACGTTCCGCTGTCGCCATTTTGCCGCAAAGTGCGGTTAAGCTTGGCGGAAAAAAAGATCGAATGCGAGTTGGTCGAGGAACGCTATTGGGAACAAAGCCCCGATTTTTTGCGCCGTAACCCCGCCGCCAAAGTGCCCGTATTGAAGATAGAGGGCCGCGTCATGGCCGAAAGCGCGGCGATTTGCGAGTGGTTGGAGGAAAAATTTCCCGAGCCATCTTTGATGCCGCAAGACGCCGATGCCCGCTACGAGGTGCGCCGCCTTGTGGCGTGGTTTGACGACAAATTTCACAGCGAAGTGACCTCGAAGCTGCTTTACGAGCGGGTCAATAAAAAGATGATGAAGCAGGGCTTTCCCGACAGCAGCAACGTGAAATCGGGCGCCCGCGCGATCAAATACCATTTGGATTATCTGGCATGGCTGTTGGACCATCGCCGTTGGTTGGCGGGCGATGTCATGACCTTGGCCGATTTTGCAGCCGCGGCGCATTTGTCCTCGCTGGACTATATTTCTGATGTCGATTGGAACCGCAGCCATTCGGTGAAAGATTGGTACGCAAAGATCAAATCGCGCCCGGCCTTTCGCTCGATCTTGGCGGATCAGGTTTCGGGCTTTCCACCGCCGCCCCATTATGCGGATCTTGATTTTTAAATGGAGCAAAGGGGGGCGCCGCCCCCCAGCGCCTGCGGCGCTGCCCCCCGGGAGTATTTTGGCAAGATGAAAGGCGCGCTGGAGCAGGAGATAAAGGCGCAGGCGCTGGCCGAAGGCTTTGACGATGCGCGTATCTGTAGGCCCGGTGATGTGCCCGAAGTGCCCCAGCGTTTGGCGGCATTTTTAGAGCGTGGATATCATGGGCAGATGGGCTGGTTGGCCGAGCGCAGCCACTGGCGGGGCAATCCGGTGGCGTTGTGGCCCGAGGCGCGTTCGGTCCTTATGCTGGCGGAAAATTATGGGCCCATTGCAGACCCGCGCGCGGTGTTGACGGCGCGCGAGCGGGGGGCGATTTCGGTTTATGCGCAAAACCGGGATTATCATGACGTGGTGAAAAAGCGCCTAAAGCGACTGGCACGATGGATGGTGGCGCGTGCGGGTGGCGAGGTGAAGGTGTTTGTGGATACGGCACCGGTGCCTGAAAAGCCGCTTGGGCAAGCGGCGGGGCTGGGCTGGCAGGGTAAGCACACAAATTTGGTGAGCCGCCGTTTGGGCAACTGGTTTTTTCTTGGCGCGATTTTCAGCACGCTGGATTTGGCGGTAGATGCGCCCGAGCCGGACCATTGCGGCAGTTGCAGCGCCTGTTTGCAGGCGTGCCCCACCCAAGCCTTTCCTGCGCCCTATCAGCTGGATGCGCGGCGGTGCATTTCTTATCTGACGATCGAGCATCATGGTCCCGTTGCCCCCGAGCTGCGCGCCAAGTTGGGCAACCGGATTTATGGCTGTGACGATTGTCTGGCGGCCTGTCCTTGGAACAAATTTGCCAGCGTGGCACGCGAGTTGCGCTATCATGCGCGCCCCGATCTGCAGGCGCCCGATTTGGCCCAGTTGGCGGCGCTGGACGAGGCGGGCTTTCGGGCGCGGTTTGCGGGCAGCCCGATCAAGCGGATTGGGCGCAACAGGTTTGTGCGCAATGTGTTGTATGCCATCGGGAATTCGGGCCAAGCTGGCCTGCTGCCGGTGGCGCAGGCGTTGTGCGAAGATGCCGACCCGGTGGTGGCTGACGCAGCGCAATGGGCCGTAGAGCGACTGATTGGTGACGCAAATGGGCGCGCCGCTGCCGTGGCGCCGCTTTAGGGCGGGGACAGCGATTTGGGGAGTTGGGGCGGATGAGCTTGTTATTGGGCGTGGATACGGGTGGCACCTATACCGATGCTGTGTTGATCCGCGACGAGCGGGCGGTGATTGCCAGCGCCAAGTCCCTGACCACGCGCCATGATTTGGCCCAAGGCATCGGCGCGGCTGTGCGCGCGGTATTGACCCAGGCGCAGGTGGGCCCGGGCGATGTGGCCTTGGCCTCGCTTTCCACCACGTTGGCCACCAATGCGCTGGTCGAGGGGCAAGGGGGGCGCGTTGGGCTGATCTATATTGGTTTTGATGCCCGCGACCTAGAGGCCCACGGCCTGCACGAGGCGCTGCGTGGCGATCCTTGTCTTGTGCTGGCGGGCGGGCACAACCACGCAGGCGGGCAGGCCCATCCGCTGGATGAGGCGGCGCTGGTGGCGTGGCTGCAGGGCGAGGGCGCCGATGTTTCGGCCTATGCGGTGGCGGCGCAATTTGCCACGCGCAACCCCGGCCATGAATTGCGCGCCGAGGCGTTGATCCGCCAGGTTCAGGGCAAACCGGCCAGCCTGTCGCACCATCTATCGGCCAAGTTGAATGGGCCAAAGCGGGCGCTGACCGCGCTGTTGAATGCGCGGTTGATCGGGATGACGCACCGTTTGATTGGCCGCGCCGAGGATGTTTTGGCAGAGATTGGTATTTCTGCGCCCCTGATGGTGGTGCGGGGCGATGGGGCGCTGATGTCGGCGGCACAGGCCAAGGAACGCCCGATTGAAACCATTCTTTCAGGCCCTGCGGCCAGCATTGTGGGGGCGCGGTGGTTGACCGGGGCACAAAATGCCTTGGTCAGCGATATTGGTGGCACCACCACCGATGTGGCTGTGTTGCGCGATGGGCGCCCGGCCATTGACCCGGCGGGCGCCGAGGTGGGCGGTTGGCGCACCATGGTCGAGGCCGTGGCGATGCGCACCACGGGCTTGGGCGGGGATAGCGAGCTGCGCATGTTGGATGGGTTGGCGGGCCAGCTAAGCCTTGGGCCACGGCGGCTGTTGCCGGTGTCTTTGGTGGCGATGCAAGCGCCAGAGCTGGTGCACGAGGTTCTTGATGCCCAGCTGCGCAGCACCATGCCGGGGGAACATGACGCCCGGTTTGTGCGCGCGGTGCCGGGGGTGGATGCGCAGGGCTTGGGCGAGCGCGAACAGGCGGTTCTGGCGCGCGTGGGCGATGGGGTGCAGCCGGTATCTGCGGTGCTGAAATCGCGGCTAGAGGGGCAGGCGCTGGCGCGGCTGGTGGGCCGTGGGCTGGTGCAGGTTGCGGGGGTGACGCCATCGGATGCGGCGCATGTTTTGGGGCTGTTAGAGGCGTGGGACAAAGCCGCTGCAGAAAAGGCGCTGCAGCTTTTTGGGCGCCGTCGCCGCGGCACGGGCGAAATGTTGGCCCCAAACCCCACCGATCTGGCGCGCATGATTATTGACCAACTGACCGAACAAACCTGTTTGGCCCTGCTGGAAAGTGCCTTTGCCGAGGAGCAGCCCGGGTTTGGGTTGCCGCCCGCAGACTTGGCGCGCCATGTTTTGCTGGCGCGTGGCCTGCAGCGCCATGCCGGGCTGGTGCGGCTAGAGGCGGGGTTGAACGTGGATGTCATTGGGCTGGGGGCCTCGGCGCCCACGTATTACCCAGCGGTGGGGCGGGCGCTGCATGCGCGGATGATTTTGCCCGAACATGCCGGCGTGGCCAATGCCATTGGGGCGGTGGTGGGCCGGGTTACGCTGCGCAGGGCGGGCACGGTGACAGCCCCATCCGAGGGGAAATACCGCGTGCATCTGGCCACCGGCCCCCAAGATTTTATCACCCCCGAAGAGGCGATGGCACATTTAGAGGCAGTGCTGCGCGCTGAGGCCGAGGCCGAAGTGCGCGCAGGCGGTGCCGAAGGCGTGCAAAGCACCGCCACCCGGGACGAGCGCCGCGCGGTGGTCGAGGCGCGCGAGGTGTTTTTAGAGGCCACGATCACCGTCGAGGCCACGGGGCGCCCGCGCGTGGCGGCCTGATTATTCCACCACGCCCACAATGGGCCCCATGCGAAAACCAATATCCGAGCGCCCCAAGGCCGGGGCGTGCAGCCGCGAGATTGTGCCATCGAAATACAGCGCATTGGGCGTTTTCAAAACATCGCGAAACAGGGTGGCCATCTCGTAAAATGTTACGATGCCGTTCGAGATGACAAAATGCGCCCAGCGGCCATCGGCGCTGGTGCCTACGCCATTACGAATGTTGCGCCATGTGCTGTTTTCCAAAAACCGCGGGTGCAATGCGCCGTTGATCACCAGCATTGGCCCCGATTGGGTGGCATAGCGGCAAGCCGGGGCGCTGCGTTGAAATTCCAGCGTTTCGATCACATCTGCGCGGCCATTGCCCACGCAGAAGATGCCATTGGGCAGCATGCCAAAATTGCCCGGCCCTGCGCTGTCTACCACGCGCATGCGCTGCTGGCCATTTTCCACATAATGGCCCACGGGCGTGCGATTGGGATGATACATGCCGGCGTTCATCGCAAAGGCCAGCAGGCGTTTGCCCGTTTGCTCTAGATGCTGGCTTAGGGCTGAAAAATGGCCAAATCGCTGGCCATCGGGCGCATCCAAAAACAGTGCGATCTGTTCGGCCTGCGCATCCACGCTGCACAGCGTGAAACTGATGTCAGCATGGGTAATGTTTTGGCATTCAACCGCGCTGGCCGGGCTGGCGCATAGGGCAAGCAGGCCCGCCACGATATGGCGCCACCGGGTCATTCGGGCTGCGGGTCTTCGTCCGTTTGGGCAATGTCGCGCTGCACGGTTTCATCGGAAAACAGGCGGCGGGTTTCATCCAGACGATCAAAGGTTTCGTCTAGACGGAACCGCAGATCGGGGGTGAATTTTAGCCCAAGCTTACGGCCAATCATGCGGCGCAATTCGGCTTTGTTGCGGGCCAGCATCTGCAAGATCGTATCTTGGCCTTGCCCGCCCAGCGGCAAGACATAGGCAGTGGCAATCTTTAGATCTGGCGTGCATTGCACCTCGCCTACCGTAATCGATAGGCGGTTGAGCTCGGGGTCGTGAATATCGCCACGCGCCAATACCTCGGACAGGGCGCGCCGGATGGTTTCCGACACGCGCAATTGCCGCTGGCTTGGCCCAAGGCCTTCGTGAAATTTGTTCTTTGCCATGCCCCGCACTTACGCCTTTGTGGGCCCTTTGCCAAGATGAGTTGATTTCGCTATGAACCCCCAAGCGAAATGGAGAACGCAAACATGACCGACCTGCCGGGTATTGTGATTACGGGCGCCTCGGGGCGCATGGGGCAAATGCTGATCCGCACGGTTTGCGACAGTGCCAAGGCACGATTGGTGGGGGCCATCGAACGGCCGGGCCATGCATGGGTGGGCCAAGATGTGGGCGTTGCCATGGGCGGCGCGGCGCTGGGCGTGACGGTCAGCGATGACCCGCTAGAGGCGTTTGCAAAGGCGCAGGCAGTGATCGATTTTACCGCCCCCGCGGCCACGGTGGAATTTGCGGGGCTGGCGGCGCAGGCGCGTGCGGTGCATGTGATCGGCACAACGGGGCTGGAAAAGGACGATTTGGCGCGCATCGCTGCGGCTGCCCGCCATGCCGTGATTGTGCGCGCAGGTAACATGAGCCTTGGTGTGAACCTATTGGTGCAATTGACCCGCAAAGTGGCTGCAGCCTTGGACGAAGATTACGATATCGAGGTGATCGAGGCCCACCACCGCCACAAGGTCGATGCCCCTTCGGGCACGGCCTTGATGTTGGGGCAGGCTGCGGCAGATGGGCGCGGTGTGGCGCTTGATCGTGCCAGCGACCGGGGCCGCGACGGGATGACCGGGGCCCGCCGCCGCGGCGCCATTGGCTTTCACGCGATTCGCGGTGGCGACATCATTGGCGAGCATGATGTGCTGTTTGCCGCTGATGGCGAGCGTATCACGCTGCGCCATGTGGCCAGTGACCGCTCGGTTTTTGCCCGCGGGGCGTTGCGCGCCGCGCTATGGGGCCAAGATAAGGCACCTGGCGAATATGATATGATTGATGTTTTGGGGCTGTAGCGGCGGTTCACCCTGTTGTGAGTGATCCAACGGCCCTGTTTTCGTGTATAAGGCAGGTAACCATTGCAGGAGTTTTTGCCATGCCGTTGTGGGCTGTGCTGCTGACCAGTGCTTTTGCCACGCTAAGCCCCGCCCCGGCCGTGGCCGAGGGGTTTCAGCCGGTGCGCGATAAGGGCGATTTTCTGTCATTGATCAATGGGAAAAGCCTGCGCAGGTTCGGCATCAGCTTGCAAGTGCGCGACGATGGCCAGATCGAGGGGCGCGCCATGGGGTGGCCTGTGACCGGGCAATGGAACTGGCAAGATGGTTATTTTTGCCGCGAAATGAACTGGGGTGGCACCGATATTGGCGCCAACTGCCAGCTGGTTGTGGTGCAGGGGCGCACCTTGCGGTTTATCGCCGATAAGGGCACGGGCGAATCTGCCGATCTAAAGCTGCATTAACCGGCCCAAAGGCAAAAGGCCCGCGTGGTTGCGCAGGCCTTTTTTATGGATGGCGCGGCTTGGGATTAGGCGCGCAGGTTCTTGGCCGAATCCTTGATCGCCGCGTATTGGCCCGAGGGGCGATAAGACCACATATATTCTGGCAACACGGCGGCAATGGCGGTGGGCTCTATGCCCAAATCCTGCAGGGTTTTGGCCCCGGGGGCGACAATGTTATCCGATTGCAGGCTTTTCACCTGATCGCGCGTGATCATGGTGTTTTTCACCAGCCCGCCGGTTGCGGCCTGAACCATATCCAAGGCAAATGCCATCAGCCCGGCCACCGGGGTGGGGATGTTTACGATGGGGCGCCGGCGCTGGATGACGGCCAGCATCTGCTGCATCAGGGCGCGGAAACTGGCCACATCTGGCCCGCCCAGTTCGAACGTGCCGCTGGCCTGCCCGGTCGCGCCCAGCACCGCAGCAGCGGCCACATCATCCACATATACCGGCTGAAACAGCGTATCAGCACCCACCAAGGGCAGCACGGGCGCATTCGCGGCCATGGCACCAAAGCGGTTAAAGAACCCGTCTTCATTGCCGAAAATCACCGAGGGGCGCAGGATCATGGCGTTGGGCATGTGCTGCAGCACGGCCTGCTCGCCCAATGCCTTGCTGCGCTGATACAGGCTGGCGCCGTTCAGATCGGCACCAATGGCCGAGATATGCACCATATGCGCCACGCCCGATTCTGCCGCGATCCGCGCGATTCTGGCGGCGCCTTGGTGTTGCACGGCATCGAAATTGTTTTTGCCAGTGGCATCGAACGTGCCCACGCAATTTACCACCGCATCGGCGCCCTGCAGGGCCGCGCGCACGCTGGCGTCATCGCGGATATTGCACAAAACCGGCTCGACCTGACCGGGCGCGCCATAGGGTTTAACATGCATCGCCTCGTTGGGGCGGCGCACGGCCACGCGAATGCGCCAGCCCTGTTGGGCCAACCGGCGTGCGATATACCGCCCAACAAAGCCTGAACCGCCGTAGAGTGTGACGAGTTTTGACATGGCTGCCTCCGGCACTGAAAATCCTGGCCCTACCTATACTTTTGATGGTGAGGAAACAAGGCGATACGGCGAATTTGCGAAAACCATAAAATCGCCGTTGACACCGCCTGCGCCCAGCCTTAAACGCCCATCTCACGACACCTGCCCAGGTGGCGGAATGGTAGACGCGCTAGCTTCAGGTGCTAGTGTCTGTATGGACGTGGAGGTTCGAGTCCTCTCCTGGGCACCATAAAAAACCGCCTTTAGCCACGTGCTGAGGCGGTTTTTTTGTGTCTGTCGAAGCAGATATTGGTTCATTGGACCTGTGCAAGTTTGTCCGTAGGTGTTTGTTTTTAATTGAATAAATACACGTAAGCTTTTCGGGCACGGTTCCTGCCATGGGCACCAGCCCTAAGTTTATTCAAGGTGCGTTGGCGCATCGGTTGGCGCAGATGATGGACCCAGATCTTGACCCTGAAAAGCAGATGTTGCCTTGGATCAACCCGGCGTTTTCTGACATTATCGCGGCCAACAAATGTGGGTTTCTCGATAAATCAGGCACCCGCCAATATGGCGTGATGGAAGAATTAGGTCGCGCGTGGCGCGAGGCGCGGCATATCGAAAAGACTGTGATTGATGGCAAAAGCATTTGGGTGGTTACACCGAAATAGCCTTTGGTTTCGCTGCTGTGGGTGACGCACCGTCATATTTTTGAGCTTTGCTTTACAGTGGGTCATCGTGCCCCCTATCCTTTGCTTATCAAAAAGGGGGTGCGGCATGAATGGTGCGGAAAGTCTGGTTCATACGTTGGTGAATTGCGGGGTGGATACGTGTTTTGCCAACCCGGGCACCAGTGAAATGCATTTTGTTGCGGCGCTTGACCGTATTGCCGGTGTGAAATGTGTTTTGGGTCTGCAGGAAAACGTCGTTACAGGCATGGCCGATGGCTATTTCCGGATGGCGCGCAAACCGGCGGCGACATTGCTGCATTGTGGGCCGGGGTTGGCCAACGGCATGGCGAATTTGCACAATGCCCGACGCGCGCGCAGCGCTGTGGTAAATGTGGTGGGCGATCAGGCCACCTATCACCGGCCCCACGATGCCCCCCTGACCGCCGATACCGAGGGCATGGCGCGCACGGTGTCAGATTGGGTGCGTACCACCACGGCGGCTGCAGATGTGGGGCGCGATGCGGCGCAGGCGGTGCAGGCTGCGATGACCCATCCGGGCCAGATTGCCACGTTGGTTTTGCCCTCGGATGCCAGCTGGAACGCGGGGGGTGTGCCCGCACAGCCCTTGCCCAACCCGGCGGTGCAGCCGGTTGATCAGGCGCGCATTGCCCAAGCTGCGCAGCTGTTGCGCAGTGGGGAAAAGGTGCTGTTGTTGCTGGCCGGCGGGGCAGTATGGGCCGAGGGCCAAGCCTTGGCATGGGCCATCGCGCAGCACAGTGGGGCCGATCTGATGGCCGATTACATGGCCTCGCATTTGCATCGTGGGCAAGGGCGGCTGGCCTTGGCCCGCGTGCCCTATGTTACCGAAAAAGCGTGCCAGGCGCTGGCCCCTTACCAGCATATCATCTTGGTGAATGCCAAGGCGCCCGTGGGCTTTTTTGCCTATCCCGACCAGCCCTCGGTGCAGCATGCGCCGGGGGCAAACCTGTTTACCCTGTCGCGCCCCGACCAAGATGCCATTGCCACGTTGCGCGCATTGGTGGCTGAATTGGGTGCGCCCATGGCGGCCATGCCAGCGGTTGGCCCGCGCCCCGGGCGCCCCAGCGGCGCTGTCTCGCCCGAGGGTCTGGCGCAGGCGGTTGCGGCCCTGATGCCCGAAGGCGCAATCATCAGCGATGAAAGCGTGTCTTTTGGCCGGGGGTTTTACCCCCATACCTATGCCGCGCCCGCGCATGATTGGTTGCATCTGGCGGGCGGGGCCATTGGCGAGGGGCTGCCCATGGCCACGGGCGCCGCATTGGGCACGGGCGGCCAGCGGCGGGTGATCAGCCTACAAGCCGATGGTTCGGCCATGTATTCGCTGCAGGCCCTGTGGACGCAGGCGCGCGAGAATTTGCCCTGCACCACCATCATTTTGTCTAACCGCAAGTACAACATCTTAATCGGCGAATATAACAATGTTGGTGCCAACCCGGGCCCCACGGCCATGGCCATGCTGGATTTGGGCAACCCCGATCTGAATTGGCTGCAGCTGGCCAATGGCATGGGGGTCGAAGCGGCGCGCGCTGAAACGCTGGATCAGCTGTGCGATCTGATGGCCCATAGCTTTGCCTATTCCGGGCCGTTTTTGATCGAGCTTTGCATCTAGGTACAGCTGCCTTGCGCGGATGTGCAGGTAACAAGGCCCGGGCGTGGTGGCCCGGGCCTTGTTGTTGTGCAGCCTTGGTGGCGGTGGCCGCCTAGGCTGTGGCTGGCGCGGCCCCTTCGCGCCGGGCCAGCACCACCGCAGGCACCGCCAAAAGCAGCCCCAGCAGGGTAAGCATAAGGTGGCTTAAGCCCATCACCCCCCCTTCGGGTGCGGCCACCAAAAGCCCGGCAAAAAACAGCAATACCCGCGCCGCCATGGCGCCTGCCCCCTTGGCCAATGGGCCAAAAAACGCCAGATAGCCCTGCAATGCCGCCGAGATAAACCAAACCCCCAGTAGCGCGCATACCAGAACGAACGCCACCTCTGGCGCGGTGCCTTGGCCGATCAGCGCGGGGTTTAGCACAAAGAAGAAGGGCACAATGTAGATAACCCCGCCAAGGCGCATGGCCTCTAGCCCGGTGCGCATGGGGCTGGCGCCTGCCATGCTGGCGGCGGCAAAGGCCCCCAGTGCCACGGGCGGGGTGATAAAGCTGACCATGCCCCAATACAGAATGAACAGATGCACCGCCAATTCGTTTAACCCGGCCTGCACCAAGGCGGGGGCCAAGACGATGGCCAAGAAAATATAACAGGCGGTTACCGTCATACCCATGCCAAAGATAAAGGCAGTGATCGCCCCCATCAGCAGCAGCATGGGCACCGAATTGCCCGCCATATAGACCAGCTCGTTTGCCAAAGGTCCGGTCAACCCCGTGGCCTGAAACGCGCCCACGATCATGCCAATGCCCAGCAGCACGGCCACCAATTCCGATAAGGTGCGCCCGACCGAGACAATCACATCGATCAGCCCATCCAACGACAGCCGATCCCGGCGGTTCAATTGGTTTACCAGCAGCAGCAGAACCACGGCATAAAACGGGGCAGTGGTTTCCCAGCGAAACGCTACCATCAAAAAGATCAGCAGCGCGAAAACGAAAATATATTGCCAGCCATCGCGCAAGGTGTCGCGCAGAACGGGCAGGGTATCGCGCCCCAGCCCGCGCAGGCCGCGGCGGGCTGAATAGGCATCGACCTGCGCAAATAACGCAAAGAAATACAACAGCGAGGGAATGGCCGCCGCCAGCATGATTTCTACATAAGGCTTGCTAAGCCAGCTTGCGATGACAAAGGCAGTGGCGCCCATGATCGGGGGCATCAACACCCCCCCCGTCGAGGCGCAGGCCTCGGTTGCGGCGGCGTAGCGCGGCGAGAAGCCAGATTTCTTCATCGCCGGAATGGACACAGCCCCCGTGGTCAGCACGTTCGAGATAACCGAGCCCGACATCGACCCCATAAAGCCCGATGCAAAAATCGAAACCTTGGCGGCGCCCCCGCGATAATGGCCCACCAGCGCCATGGCGAGGTTGTTGAAAAACTTACCACCGCCGGTGAATTGCAACACCGCGCCAAACAGAATGAAGCCAATCACCAGATTGCCAAAGGCGCGCATGGGAATGCCAAACGAGGCCTCGGACGAGATCATGAAATAGGGGATCACATCGCGAAACGGTTGGCTAAACCCATTCAGCGGGTCGGGCACTTTGTCGGCGAAAACCGGGTAAACCGAGAATAGCAAAACAATGCCAAACAGCACGGTGCCGCCGGCGCGGCGCGTGCCCTCTAGGATCAAAACATAAAACAGGATCGAGGCCCAAACGGCATGATCAGGGGCGGCATATTCCCACCCGGCATCAAGGCTTTGATCGGCGGTAAAGGCAAAGAAAAGCGCCACCGCCATGGTCAGCAGGGCCAAGCCCCAATCATACAGCGGCACGCGCGCCGAGGCCGGGCCAATGGCGCGGAAGCACACGAAGGTAAGGCTTAGAAACAACCCCGCCAGCAGGTATAAATACATCCCCCCCAGCATAGAATACCCGCCAAGGCGCAGGTTGAACAACTGGTTGACCGAAAGCGCAATAGCAAGGGTGGCACAGGTGAAAATGAACCAGCGGGCAGCCCCGCGATACACAACTTTCTCGGCGGCTTTTTCCGCTTCGAGCACAGATTGACCTAAAGCACCAGAACGGCTGTCCTGCATGGCGCGGCACCTTTTTTCAGGATGAATGGCAGGGTGTTGAGCAACGGAATGGCCCCTTGTGCGCCCTTGTGGGCAAAACATGCCTGATGCGCGGCAAGGGGGCAGCATGGCCCGCTTAGGCCATGCTGCTTTGGCTTAGCCGTTAGAACACAACGCTAAAGCCGCCTGCCTTCAGGGCCTCGCGGCGCTTGGTTTCCCACGCAGCCTGCCAATCAGAGGGGCCTTCTGCCTTTAGCTCTTCCCATGCTTTTTGCAGCGCCGCTTGGCGGGCCACCAGCATGTCGTTATGGGCTTGGTCGGCATCGCTCCATTTGCCGATTTCACGATAATAGCGGATCGCGCCATCGTGATAGGGGGCAACCCACTGGAAGTTTTGCTTGTCCAACGCCCAACCGTTGATGCCCGGTGCCTTGCCTTTGTAGGACTCGAAATATTCGTGCATCGCTTTGGTCATGTTGTAGGTCAGGTCTTCGTCCTGTTCTGCGTAGGTCATCAGAACCGGGTAGGCATAGCCTGCTGTTGGCGTGCCGGGGGTGCCGTCGATCGTGGCCCCAACGGTTGCATTCATCGCGCTGAAGAACGGCGCAACAGCTGCCATACGGGCCATTGCCTCTTTGTCGGTGGGGTCGATTGGGGGCCAATATACCCCACGTGGGCTAGAGGCGGCCTCGTAAGCCATGCCAGAGTTGGTCGAGGCAAAGGCCGCATCGGTGCTGCCATCTACCATGCCTTTCCAGCTGTCGCCAAACCCGCCAAAATCTACACGCTCCACATCGGCCCATGTCAGGCCGCCGTAGGCCAGATAGGCCTCGTTGTTCACGTTCAATGCGGGTGCGCCTTTAACCCAGCTGACGCGCATGCCTTTCAGATCGGCATAGGTGAAGCCCTCGCATTTGGGTTTGCCCACTTTTTCGCAGGCTTCCGCAGCCACGGCCAAGGCCAAGCCTACCGCGCCGCCATTGTTTGCGGCCAGCACGCGCACGGGCTGTGGGCCCCAGTTTTCGGCACCGAATTGGAACACGCCCTCTTGGGCCATGAACGAACCGCCCACACCATTGGCCGAAAACTGCACCTTGCCTTGGCGTACCGGTTCGGTCCGGGCGATGTCGTTTTTGCCCGGCAAAACCCGCAGGTTGATGCCCAGCGCCTCTTGCAGCGCGGCACCGATGGCGACCGATTGGTTATACCCGGCCGAACCCGTGCCATAGGCTGTCCAAACCACTTGGCTTGGCAGTTTGACCTCGGCTGAAACGGCTGAACCTACAAGTGCACCCAGCACTGCGGCAACGAACGTATTGCGCATTGTGTCCTCCCTTTAAATGATCGCCGGCGTTTTTTATGTGGCGTAAAGAGATGACAAAATGTGGCCGCCTTTCTGTCAACGATTACAGGAATTGACGTAGCGTGACTTTGGCGGTTTTGAATATGTGACGGAACATCTTTTCGGTTCGGTCCCGCAGTGCGAAAAAGCCACCCCCCATGGGCCGTGATGCAGGGGGTGGCGCCGGTGTTGGCCTAGCTTTGCCATTGCTCGCGCAGCTCGCGTTTAAGAATCTTGCCAATCGCGCTGCGGGGCATTTCAGGCAAAATCTTTAGCCCCTTTAGCCGCTGGGTTTTGCCCAGCGCGGCATTGGCTGTGGCCAAAATGTCTTCGGCGGTGGCTTGGCCCTTTAGCGTTACATAAGCCACTGGAATTTCACCCCAATCTGCATCGGCCACGCCCACAACGGCGGCTTCGTGAACGGCGGGGTTGCGCGCCAGCATGTCCTCTAGATCGCAGGCATAAATGTTGAAACCGCCAGAAATGATCATGTCTTTCTTGCGGTCCATCAGAATAAGAAAACCGTCTTCGTCCAGCCGCCCCATATCGCCTGTGCGCATGTAGCTGTGCCCCTCGGGGCTGTTCCACACCACCGCCCGGGTGGCATCGGGGGCGTTGCGATAGCCGCGCATCAAGGTGGGCGAGCGGCCCACGATTTCGCCGATCTCGCCCGCCGCCACCTCGGCGCCGGTGTCATCGATGAAACGCACATCGCCCCCCAGCACCGGCTTGCCGACGGTGTGCAGTTTGTCGGGGTTGGCGGTGCAATCCAAAATCGTGCTCACGCCGCCCTCGGTCATGCCATAGATGTTGATCATCCGCCCCGGCCAGCGCTGCAACACTTGCGCCAGCAAGGGCGGGGTAAGCGGTGCCGAGGTGCATAGTTTCACTTGAAAAGCCGACAGATCAAAGCTGTCGAAATCGGGGTGTTCAATCAAACGCCTGATCTGCACCGGCACCAGCATCGTATGCGAGACGCGATACTGCTGGGCCAGTTGCAAAAACCGCAGGCTGTCGAATTTCTGCATCAACACAACATGGCTGCCTTGGCCCAAGGCGGGCAGTAGCGTTACCAGCGTGGTGTTGGAATAGATCGGCGTGGAAATCAGGCAAACGGCCTGATCGTCAAAGCCATAGTTGCGAAAGCGAAAGATCTGCCTGTCGCGAAAGCGGGCATCATGTTCGATACCCTTGGGGTGGCCCGTGGTGCCAGAGCTGTACAAAATATCCAGCAGATCATCGGGGCCAATGGCCACGGGCTGTGCAGGGGCGTGGCCCGCTGCCTGTGCCCAAAACGCTGACAGATCTTCGTATTCCAGCCCCGGTCCGGCCTGTGCATCGCCCAAAACCAAAACGGCACCGCTGTTGTCGCCCATGCGTTGCAGGGCCTCGGGCGCCGCCGAGGTGGGCAGCGTGGCCACCGCAGCGCCTGCCGCCACGATGGCCATATAGGCGCAGACATGGTCCACCGTGACGCCGGCCAAGGTGGCCACCACATCGCCCGGCCCAATGCCGCGGGCCTGTAACAGCCCGGCGCCCTGCTGCATGCGCGCGACAAATTCGGCGCGCGTCAGGTGCTGGCCCTCGGCGGTTAGGCAGGGCGCATCTGGTGCGGCTTGGGCCAATCGGCGCAGGCGGGTTGGCAAATCGATATAGTCCTCGCCCGGCAATGGCGCGGGCACCAGCGGGGCCAAGGGCTGAGCGGCTGTTTGGGCGGTTTCTTGTGTCATGCTAGTCCCTGTTTTCTGCCTGTTTTGGCGGCATTGGGGCAATCTGCCCTTGCTGACGCAAGGTAAAACTGCCCCGGCTGTGGGCGCGGGCGTGGAAAACGCCGCGTCATTTCATGTGGCAGAGGCCGGGCTATCGCCGGGGCCGCCGGTGGCGCCGATATCCCAAAACAGCCCCGCCATGCAGTGCAACGCATCGCGGCAAACCGGTGCCAAAACATGTTCGTCCGGGGCATGCTGCGAGCAGCCACGATAAGAATGCGGCACCCACACCGTGGGCAGGCCCAAAATCTCG
>Ga0181593_10000516_pt1 | contig 33709 bp, 28 predicted proteins | sample 071ome_19_FD_133756 | JGI IMG/M metagenome (GOLD analysis project Ga0181593, IMG submission 133756) | Coastal salt marsh microbial communities from the Groves Creek Marsh, Skidaway Island, Georgia - 071413AT metaG (megahit assembly) | ecosystem: Environmental > Aquatic > Marine > Intertidal...
GCGACAAATCATTCGTATCGATTGTCGTTTCAAAATAGGCGTTGCGTACGCCGGGCGGCACGACGACCGATTTCAATTTTCCATTATACGTAGCTGCCTGCGCCGGGCTGACAAACATTAAAGCGGGCGCGAACGAATCCCATAATTTTTGGTTTGCCTCCGCCGACAAATAATCGGTGGGTCCGGTCACCATCATAATGCGCTGCTCGACATTCCTGATCGTGCCCAATAAAGAAGGTTTACGCACGGCGATGACGACATCCGCGGCGCGCGGCACCGCAGAATCGTTTATGGGCACCCAATAGGCGCCGTCGGCCATGTGAGAATAGGGCGTGCGGTTGACCACCGTCACATCGTGCTGCGCCAAGGACAGCGCGGCGGCGAGACTTGCCACGGCTTTCTCGGGCCCGCCCAGGGGCCTGCGCAGCGACGTGTAACCGTCGTATGGGATAGAGTCGTCAAGAAAAACGATACGCATACGGCGGGGTTATACGCCTCTATGGCCCCCGGAGAAAGGGGAGCTTGAGCCCAATTTCACATGCCTTGCCGCGCCCGCAATGCGTGCTACATATCTGGGCAGCACTCAATGCAGGAATTATCCATGGCTTACTATTCCGTTCTCCCTCACCGCGCGCTTGTTTCACTGACGGGTTCTGAGTCCGCAACCTTTTTGCAGGGCCTTGTTTCCAACGACATGCGTAAGGTTGAGCGCGGCGGCGTTATTTGGGCGGCTTTACTCACGCCGCAGGGGAAGTTTCTGCATGAATTTTTCGTCTTTCCGCTTAATGGCGTCATATACCTAGAGTGTGAGCGCGAGCGGCGGGACGATCTTGTGACCCGGCTTTCGCGATACAAGCTGCGCTCCAAGGTAAATATTGCGCCCGACGACGACATGATTGTCGGCGTTGCCTGGGGGGATGGCGCAGACACCGCTTTGGGCCTTTCCGACGCGGACGACGTGATGCGCGCCAGCGACGAAGGCTTGATCTATCGCGACCCGCGGTTGCGGGATGCGGGCGCACGCTGGGCCTTGAATGCCAACGCCGCGACAGACGTTTTGAAAACCGCCGGCTTGGAAGAAAAATCGCCCGAAGACTTCGACGGCCACCGTTTGGCTTTAGGCCTGCCTGACGGCAGCCGCGATTTGGAAATCGAAAAGGCTCTTTTGCTGGAAAGCGGATTCAAAGAACTGCACGGCGTGGACTTCAACAAGGGCTGCTACATGGGCCAGGAGCTAACGGCCCGCACCCACTACCGCGCGCTGATAAAGAAACGCCTCATGCCCGTTGCCATTGAAGGCGACGTTCCGCAGCCTGGCACCTCCCTGACGGCAAACGGAAAAGATGCAGGCGAAATGAAAAGCGCCTGGGGAAACCATGGCCTTGCCCTGGTGCGTCTCGACGTGTGGAAAAACGCGGGCGAAGGTCCCCTACAATCAGGAGACGCCGAAATCTCACCCATTGTTCCAAGCTGGATGGAACTGCCGGGCGGAGAAGAGGACGCGGCAGCGCAAACCTGATAATCTTTCCACCTTGTCCAAGCGGGAGGTGGCGATGATGCCCTTTAAATGGATTTACCTTCTGGCATTGCTGCCGCTCGCTATATCCGCGCCCGCCTTCGCTCAAGGCAGCGGCGTCGAAACCATTGACAATTTCTTCAAATTCGACGTGCCCTATGTGCCCACGCCGCCCGAGGTGGTGCAAGCCATGCTGGAGCTGGCGGACGCCGGACCGGACGACATTGTTTACGACCTTGGCTCGGGCGACGGGCGGATTGTCCATGCGGCGGTCAAGGACTTCGGTGTCAAAAAGGGCGTCGGCTACGACCTCGATGTCGAGCTGATCGATCAGGCGCGCGCGACCGCCCAAAGAGAAGGCATTGCCGACCGGGCGACTTTCGAAGTCGCCGATATTTTCAAAACAAGCTTTGACGAAGCGACAGTTCTCACACTGTACCTATTGCACTCCATCAACTTGGATTTGCGTCCGCGCATCTTGGACATGGAGCCCGGCACGCGCGTGGTGTCGCACTATTTCGACATGCGCGATTGGATTCCCGACGCAGCGCAAACTATCGAGGGTCGGCGCATTTATATGTGGAAGGTGCCCGCAAAAATGGGCGGGAGGTGGAGCTGGACGGCAGACGGAGCCGACTACAGCCTAGACCTGACGCAAGAGTTTCAAGAGGTCTCGGGTTTACTGCAAAACGCCGCAGGATCAGTGCGCATCGACGGCGAGCGGGTCAACGGCACATCATTGTCGTTCACGGCCCAGTTGCCGCGCGGCAATGCGCGCATTCCCATCACGTTCGAGGGACAAGCGTCCGGCGATACCATGGCCCTAAAATTCACCGTGAACGGCACGACCCATACGGTCACGGCGAAACGCGGGTCTTAATCAGACGAAGGGCTATTTGAGTTTGACCGGCACGAAGCCCGTATCCAACGGTCCGCTGCCCGGCCTTCCGAATTCGATATTCCTGCGGCCATCCACGGGATACATCGGATCAATGTAATTCGGGATTGCCGTCGTCCCGGGCGCAACAACGGAATCCACAAAAGCTTCGTCCTCGGGCGTCCACTCCACGTCAAACGCCTTGAAATAGCTTTCCCACTGCTCTTGCGTGCGCGGACCGGCGATGGCGCCGGTGATGAGCGGATTGGACAGCGCCCACGCGATAGCAAATGCGCCGGGATCGGCGCCGCGCGCCCGTGCGTATTGGGCGATAGCCGCCGCCGCACGCAAATTGTCGGGATGAAACTCGGTATCCATCATGCGCTTGTGGGCCTGGGTATTGGCGCGCTTGCGGGTGGCCTCGTCCGCATCGCCCCCTTCCGTGGGAGGGGAAGCGGCGCGACTGCCCTCCGGTGGCGCGGCGCCGTCAGCATATTTTCCCGTCAGCACGCCGCGCGCGATGGGGCTGAACGGAAAAACGCCCAGCCCATAGTGTTCGCAGGCGGGCAATTCCTCTGTTTCGATCTTACGGACGAGACAATGATAAAGCGGCTGGCTCGCCACCGGCCGGTCGATGTTTTCGGAATCGCAAATCTCGCAGATGCGCGCGATGCGCCAAGCACGATAGTTCGATACGCCGAAGTAGCGGATGGACCCCGCGCGCTGCAAGTCCGCGAGTGCGCGCACGGTTTCCTCGAGCGGCGTGAGGATGTCTTCTTTGTGCAGGTACAGAATGTCGATGTAATCGGTGCCGAGGCGTTTCAACGAGGCCGCGACCTGCTCCATGATCCACTTGCGCGACAAGCCGCGCCGGTTGGGGCCGGGGTCGGGCGCGGGCGTGGCCACCTTGGTCGCAAGCACCCAGCGGTCCCGGTTTTTCGCAATGGCCCGGCCGGTGATTTCCTCGGCGCGGCCGCTGACATAATTGTCCGCCGTGTCGATAAAATTGACCCCACGCTCGAAGGCGAAATCGACCATGCGCTTGGACTCGGCTTCCGAGAGCCGCGCCCCGAACATCAGCGTCCCCAGGCAAAGACGCGAAACGATCAGACCGCTGCGCCCGAGGCGGCGCAAAGGGACCGAAGACTGTGTGCTCATTTTGGTTTCACATCCTTCCTCGCCGCATTCCGAATTGTACACGCCATAGGCTTTCATGGCACATAGGCCGGATGCAACGAGTTTGTAAGCGCAGCGTCTAATGAAAGCGATTCAATTATTCCTATTTGGATTGACGGGCCATCTAGCGGGATGCGCGGCAGAAACACCGCAAACCGAATACGCAAATGTTCCCCGTTATTTCAACATCCCCTTCGTGACCACGCCTGATAACGTGGTGCATGCGATGCTCGACCTTGCCAACGTGGGGCCGGGTGACGTGGTTTACGATCTTGGGTCGGGGGACGGACGTATTCCCATCGCCGCGGTACACGACTTCGGCGCGGCGCGCGGCATGGGCATCGAGATTGATCCGAAACTGGTGGCACTCGCGCAAGAAAACGCAAAGGCAGTAGGCGTGGCCGACCGCGTGAGCTTCCGCAAGGCCGATATTTATGACACCGACTACACCGAGGCGAGTGTGGTGACCATGTATTTGGCAGACGACGCAAACAAAGTGCTGCGCCCGCGACTGGAGGCGCAGCTTGCGCCCGGATCACGCATCGTCTCGCATCTGTTCAAGATGGGCGACTGGACGCCGGACAAAACGGTGAAAGTCGGCGATCGGACGATTTATCTTTGGATTGTCGACTAAAACCTTCTCACCACATGGTGTCCCGGGCGCGGCGCGGCCAGGCAGCATCGTAAGGCGCGCCGCCAACCCGGCCCGCGGAAGCCCCCGCCAGCATCTCACCCGCCGAGGGTATAGCGTCCAGCTCAATACGGCTTGCGGGTTCCCAAAGCTGTGAGCGCATGATGGCTCGGGCGCATTGGAAATAGGTCTCGGTAATTTCGATGACAATCGCACTGCGCGGTGTCTTGCCGTCGACAGCGAAGGAATCAAGCAGGTCGGCATCGGCAGTGACGTATGCGCGACCGTTAACGCGCAAGGTGACTCCCGCCCCCGGAATGAGAAACAAGAGCGCGATCCTTGGATCACGGACAATATTGCGCAAGGAATCGACGCGATTGTTGCCGCGCCGATCCGGGAGAATGAGGGTTTTGTCGTCGACAACCCTCACGAAGCCGGGACGGTCACCGCGCGGCGAACAGTCCAATCCTTCGGGACCGGCGGTGGCCAGAATGCAGAAGGGCGACGCGGCTATAAGAGCGCGGTAGCCGGAGGTCAGTTGAGGCACTTCTTTGACCAACGCCGCCTCTACCGGTCCTCCGTAGAGCGCTTCTAAATCTTCGATGGCGGTAATGGGCTGCATAAAGCCTCCAAAGTCTATGTGACGGCCATTTCTACGAGTGCCGCCTGCGCCGCCGCAAGGCGCGCCACCGGCACCCGGTACGGCGAGCACGAAACATAATCGAGACCGATGGTGTGGCAGAAGCGGATGGATTCCGGATCGCCGCCGTGTTCCCCGCAAATACCGAGCTTCATGCCTTTGCGGGTTTTGCGACCGCGCTCGGCGGCAAGACTGACCAACTCGCCGACGCCATCTTGATCGAGGCTGGCGAAGGGATCCTTTTCGTAGATGCCGCGCTTTTTGTATTCTTCGATGATGTTCGCGCAATCATCGCGGGACAAACCAAGCGTGGTTTGCGTGAGATCGTTCGTGCCGAAGGAAAAGAACTCGGCCGTCTTGGCGATGTCCGCAGCTTGAAGCGCGGCGCGCGGCAACTCGATCATGGTGCCGACCAGATAGTCCACGGACTCGCTCGCTTCCTCGAACACAACTTTGGCCGTGTCATCCACGACCTTTTTCATAAGGTCGAGCTCCTTGCGGGTGCCGACGAGAGGAATCATCACTTCCGGTATCACTTCGCAGCCATGCTTTTTGACGCGCACCGCCGCCTCGAAAATCGCGCGGGCCTGCATTTCATAAATCTCGGGATGGGAAATGCCGAGCCTGACTCCCCGGTGTCCCAACATCGGATTGGTCTCGTGCAGACTGGACATCATGTCGCGCACGGACTCTTCGGAAACGCCGGTATCTTTCGCCACTTCCGTTATTTCCGCATCCGTTTGCGGCAGGAATTCGTGTAGCGGCGGGTCCAAAAGGCGGATGGTGACCGGGAGCCCCGCCATCACGGTGAAAAGCTTCACGAAGTCACTGCGCTGATGGGGCAGAAGTTTGTCCAATGCAGCGCGACGCCCGCCCGCATCGGCCGCCAGGATCATTTGCCGGACGTTTAGGATGCGTTTGGGATCGAAGAACATGTGTTCGGTGCGGCACAATCCGATGCCTTCCGCGCCGAACTTGCGCGCGGTGGTGGCATCGTGCGGTGTTTCCGCATTGGCGCGAACCTTCAGGCGGCGAATCTTATCCACCCACTCCATGAGCGTTGCGAAATCGCCGGTGAGTTCGGGTTGAATGGTGGCGACCTTGCCGTCGAACACCTCGCCGGTGGCCCCATCGAGGGTAATCACGTCACCTTCCATGAGGATTTTGTCGCGGATGCGCGCCGTCTTGGCCGCCGCGTCCACGTGAATATCCCCCGCGCCGCACACACACGGCGTGCCCATGCCCCGCGCGACGACGGCGGCGTGACTGGTCATGCCGCCGCGGGTGGTAAGAATGCCTTGGCTGACGTGCATGCCACCGATGTCCTCGGGGCTGGTTTCCCGGCGCACGAGAATGACGGCTTCGCCGCGCTTGACCCAATCCTCCGCCGCATCGGCGGTGAAGACGATTTTTCCGGACGCCGCGCCCGGCGAGGCGGGCAGACCGCGCGAGAGCAATTCACGCGGTGCTTTCGGATCGAGCGTAGGGTGCAAAAGCTGATCGAGCTGCGCGGGATCGATGCGGCGCACGGCCTCTTCTTCTGTGATGAGGCCTTCTCGTGCCATGTCCACTGCGATTTTAAAACCCGCCTGCGCCGTGCGCTTGCCGTTGCGGGTCTGCAGCATCCAGAGCTTGCCCTTCTCGATGGTGAACTCCATGTCCTGCATGTCGGTGTAGTGGCGCTCAAGTGTGTTGCGCACATCCACAAGTTCCTTAAACAACGCCGGCATGGTCTCTTCCATGGCGGGAAGATCGGAGTGCTGCGCGTTCTTGCCGTCGATGGTGATCTGCTGCGGCGTGCGGATGCCGGCAACAACGTCCTCGCCTTGCGCGTTCACAAGGTACTCGCCGTAAAAAACATTGGCGCCGGTGGACGGATCGCGACTGAAGCACACGCCGGTGGCGCAATCATCGCCCATATTGCCGAACACCATCGCCTGCACGTTGACCGCCGTTCCCCACGTGTCGGGGATTTCGTGCAAGGCGCGATATGTGATGGCGCGGGCGTTCATCCAACTGCCGAACACCGCGCCGATGGCGCCCCACAATTGCTTTTGAACGTCTTGCGGGAACGGCTCACCCAATTCCTCTTCGACTTTATCTTTGAACGCCTGGACGAGCGCTTTCAAATCGTCCGCGTTCAATTCGGTGTCGAGGGTGACGCCCTTATCTTCCTTGGCGATGTCGAGCAGGCTTTCGAGATCGTAATCATCCACGCCGAGCACGACGTCGGAATACATCTGAATGAAGCGGCGATAACTGTCGTAGGCAAAACGCGCATCGCCCGATTGCGCCGCAAGCCCTTCCACCGTTTCATCGTTGAGGCCGAGATTGAGGATGGTGTCCATCATGCCGGGCATGGACGCGCGGCTGCCAGAGCGCACGGAGACGAGGAGCGGATTTGATGCATCGCCGAATGTGCGCCCCGTCAGAGATTCGATATTGCCGAGCGCCTTGGCCACTTGGTCTTGAAGGTCGGACGGGTAGGATTTTCCGTTGGCGTAGTAGTAGGTGCAGACCTCGGTGCTGATCGTGAAGCCCGGCGGTACCGGGATGCCGATGCCGCTCATTTCAGCGAGATTGGCACCCTTGCCGCCCAAGAGATCCTTCATGGCCGCCGCGCCGTCGGCCTTGCCGCCGCCGAAGGCGTAAACCCAATGGGAGGGAGTACTGGCGTCCGCTGCGGCGCCCGTGGGGTACAGGTCTGGCCTCAGGGCACTGCGGAGCACCCGCCCGCCGGTGGCCTCCTCGACCGCGATAACCCGCTCAGCGGGCACACGGTCCCATTGGCTGATGGCTTGGGGGGTGACTTTGATGGACCGGGCCAGAGCGGCGACACCGCCGGCCTCGGAAATGGCCTGTTCCAGGGCCTCATCGCGGGATTTCTCAGCCATAACGCACCTATATGTAAGCTAGTTCAAATGTAAGCAAAGCCGCGCTTACATGTAAGGCGCCAAGTCATACTTACATTTATGGGGTCTTCAAGGGAGATTCTGGCGGCAAGGGAAAGATTCCCATGTAAGGAAGCTGGGAATGTAAGCTAGGCGGCGGTGCCTCCCTCGACCTTCCCAAAGTCAGCCACCCGGCCCATGGCCGCGACGATCCTGGACAGGAGCCGCAGGCGAGCTTCGCGCTGCGTGGCATCGTCGGCGTTCACAGTGACCTTGTCGAAAAAGATATCCACAGGCTGGCGCAGCGTCGCCAGAGCGGCCATGGCGGCCCCAAAATTCTCTTTGTCGATGGCCGAGCCTGCCAAGCTGTCGGCCGAGTCGATGGCCTGGAGCAACGTGGTCGCTTCGCCTGCCCCGAGATCGGCCTCATTGACCGCCCCGCCGTAGGACGCTCCGTCCTTCTTTTCCTCGATGCGCACGATATTGGCCGCGCGGCGGTAAGCGACGAGAAGGTTTGCCCCGTCGTCGCTGTCGAGGAACTTGGACAGGGCATCGACACGCGCCAAGAGACGCACGAGATCATCCTCGCCGCCCAGGGCGAATACGGCCGAGACTTGATCATGGCGCACGCCCTGATCGCGCAAGTGGACCTTCAGCCGGTCGGCGAAGAAGTCCATCAACGACTCCGCGAGGTTCGACGGATTGACCTGGCCGATATTTTCGTAAGCACCGAGGAAATATTCGAACGCTGTGGTTAGCGGCAGGCGCAGCTTGTTCTCGAGGATAAGGCGGATCACACCGAGCGCGGCGCGGCGCAATGCGAAGGGATCTTTCGAGCCGGTCGGTTTTTCATCGATGGCGAAGAAGCCCACAAGGCTATCGATCTTATCGGCAAGCGAAACAACGACGCTGACCGGCGCGGCAGGACACGCATCGTTCGGTCCCTGCGGCGAATAGTGTTCGGCGATGGCTTCGGCGACACTGTCGGGTTCGCCGTCGTGACGCGCATAGTAGCGGCCCATGATGCCTTGCAGGTCCGGAAACTCACCGACCATGCCGGTGGAGAGGTCGGCTTTGCAGAGCAACGCAGCCTGGGCGACGGCGGCTTTTTCCGCGCCGGGCACATAGTCCGTCAGGAACGCGGCGCCCTCGACAATACGCTCGACTTTATCGCGCATGGTGCCGAGCTTGGCCTGGAACACGCGTTCTTGCAGTTTCGCAACGCGCGCGCCGAGTTTTTCCTGACGGTCCTGATCCCAGAAGAACTTGGCGTCCGACAGACGCGCACGCAGAACTCGTTCATTGCCCGCGATAATGGCTTTGCCTTTGTCCTTGGCGACCATGTTGGCAATAACGCCGAAGCGCGGCGCGAGATCACCGTTCTTTTTGGTCAGCGCGAAATACTTCTGGTGTTTGCGCATAGCCGATGTGAGCACTTCGGCGGGCACGTCCATGAACGCGGCATCGATGGTGCCGATCAAAGGCACCGGCCATTCCACCAGCCCAACGACTTCAGCGAGCAAGCCGGGGTCGTCTTTCACCACCAGATTTTCTTTCGCGGCGAGCTTGGCCAATCCATTGGCAATGACCTTGGTGCGCTCCGCCGGATCGACCATGACGAAGGCTTTCTTCAACTTGGCTTTGTAGTCGGCGAAATTCTTGATCTTGATGGCCTTGGGCGCGAGGAAGCGGTGGCCCATTGTACTGTTACTTGCTTTCACGCCCGCAAATGCTACCGGTACAACTTTGCCATCAAGTATACAGAGAATTCCGTGCAAGGGGCGCACCCAACGGGTCGGGTTGTCCGCCCAGCGCATGGATTTGGGCCAAGGCAACTGAGGCAGCGCGGCTTCGATGATTTCCTTCACCACAATGGAAGTGGCGCGGCCCTTTTTCCTGGTAACGGCAAAATAGAACTGCCCCTTGGGCAATTCGCGGACTTCAGCGTCCTCAATACGCTTGAGACCGGAGCCTTTCAGGAACCCCTGGATCGCGGCATCGGGCGCACCGACTTGCGGGCCTTTGCGTTCCTCGCTGGTGTCGGGCTGCGCTTTTGGCAAGCCTTCTACAATCAGCGTCAAACGACGCGGACCGGCACACGCCGAAATGGATTTCGTTTCGAGACCTTTCGCCTTCAAACCGTCGCCAACGAGGCGCGCAAGATCGTCCGCTGCGCGGGACTGCATGCGGGCGGGAATTTCCTCGGAGAAAATTTCGAGCAATAGTTCAGCCATGACTTAACCCGCCCCCAAGTTGGTGGGCGCCATCCAGGCTTCGCAGCAGGCTTTGGCGAGGGCGCGGACCCGCGCGATATAAGCCGCGCGTTCGGTCACGCTGATCACGCCGCGCGCATCAAGCAAATTGAATGTGTGCGAGGCCTTGATGCATTGATCGTAGGCCGGCAAAGCCAACATATTTTCGAGCAAAGCGCGGCATTCATTTTCACAATCGGTGAAGCGCTTAAAGAGAATGTCGGTATTGGCGTACTCAAAATTGTGAGCTGAATACTCAACTTCGGCGCGGTGGAACACATCGCCGTAGGTTACGCCGTGTCCGTTGAAATCGAGGTCGTAGACGTTCTCAACGCCCTGCACATACATGGCCAGACGCTCGAGACCGTAGGTCAACTCGACCGCAACCGGATTGCACTCTAGCCCGCCGACTTGTTGGAAGTAAGTAAACTGCGTGACTTCCATGCCGTCGCACCACACTTCCCAGCCAAGCCCCCAAGCCCCGAGGGTCGGGCTTTCCCAATCGTCCTCGACAAAGCGGATATCATGAGCCATGGGATCGATACCGATGGCGCGCAGGCTTTCCAGATACAGCGCCTGCGGGTCGGCCGGTGATGGCTTTAGAATGACCTGATACTGATAGTAGTGCTGAAGACGGTTGGGGTTTTCACCGTAGCGGCCATCGGTCGGACGGCGCGACGGCTGCACATAGGCCGCGTTCCACGGCTCGGGGCCCAGCGCACGTAACGTTGTCGCCGGGTGAAACGTGCCCGCGCCCATCTCCATATCGTAAGGCTGAAGAATAACGCAGCCCTGCTTGGCCCAAAAATCCTGCAGCGTCAGGATAAGCGACTGAAAGCTGGGCGCTTTGGCCTTTGCGACCTTTTTTGGAGCGGCCTTTTTACGCGCGGCCTTCGGCTTGGCTTTTGCCTTTCCTTTGGATTTGGCCTTCGCTTTGACCTTTGATTTAGATTTTTTCTTGCGGGCAGCCATGACGGGTTCTTTCTGCAGAGCGGCGGAAGCTACTCACGACCCACAATAGAATCAAGGGACTGCGGGTGAAATGCCCGTATTTTCAGGATTTTTGGCAGGAACAGGTGGAACCGGCCGGAATATAGGACCCGCATTTGGGGCATTGCTCCAAATCCTGCGCCGAGGTGGTGGACGGCGGCCCTGAGGCGCCTTTGGCTTCGGCCCGCTTGCGGCGCGCCTCGCGCACGCCCTTGCCCATATCCTGCATGCGCCAGCGGTACTTGAAACCCCAGTACACGATGACGATGACGGCGATGGTGAACAGAATTTTGAGTGCGCTGATCATGGTTGGTCTCTACAGCCCGAACCGGGCCCACAGCGCGCGCTCCTCGACAGCGGCGATCAGATCGGTCGCCCAGCCGCCCGGCAGGGTTTCGGCGCCGCCGCCGACAAATGAAGATGCACTGCCTAGTCTCCGCTCCAGCCAACTCATGGGACGGCGCACGGTCAGGAACTTCACGTCCGGGCCATACTTGCGGCGGATGATGGTGCGCATATCGCCGAGGCCGTCGACCAATCCCAATTCAAGGGCACGCTCGCCGGTCCAGATATCGCCGTTGAAGACAGTATCGTCGTCGGCAACCAACCGTTCGCCGCGCCGTTGTTTAACTGCCGCAATAAACTGTTTGTGAATATCGGACTGAATGTCTTCCAAGCGGCGGACGTCATCGGGATCTTCGGGTTTGAACGGATCGAGCAAACTCTTATTTGCGCCCTGCGTATGCACACGGCGCTCGACGCCGATTTTTTCAATCAGGTCCTGAAAACCGAAGCTGGCCGAAATCACGCCGATGGACCCGACAACAGACATGGGATCGGCATAGATCTCATCAGCAGCCAAAGACAGCCAGTAGCCGCCCGACGCCGCCACATCCTCGGCAAACGCAAAGACGGGAATTTTCTTTTCCTGCGAGAGCTGGCGAATATACGCCGCGATATGCGCGGACTGCACGGCCGAGCCGCCGGGTGAATTGATTTGCAGACACACCGCGCGCACACGTTTGGAAAATGCCTTTTTGATGACCGGTTCAAGTCCGGAGAGGCTAATACCCTGGCGCCCCATGCCGACGCCGCCAATCGCGCCATGCAAACGCAGCACCGTGACAATGGGCGTATTGCCGCTTGTCCCGATATTGTAGCGGGCGAGAAAATCACCGAAGGCGTCGAAAAGGCTCATAATCGTGGAGAGTATCGTTCGGGCGGTCGAAAGGAAATGGTTAAGCCATCATATGGGCAGTGATTCCGCGGCGCGCAAGACCTGCTCCGCCTCGCGTGTGTGACCGCCGCCCTGATCATGCAGGATCAATCCCGCGTGAAGGGTGTCGGGGGATTTCCTGCCCTTCCCTGCATCAATGATAACGCGCCGGGCCGGTGCGCCCGCCGAGGGATAGACCGGCCATATACGAATATCGCCGGCCCGCCCATGCAGCGCCGCGAAGATGTCCGACAAACGGTCGGCCCGATGAATGAGCACAAGCCGGCCCTTTTGCTTCAGGCACGCCATGCAAGAGGCTATCCATGTGCGCAGATCAACATTTGTTTCCATATGCGCCTTGGCGATCATCTCATCGGGCGGCGTGGTGCCGCCGTCGGCGAACGGCGGGTTGGTAATGACAATATCAAATGCGGTTTTGAAATCTCGCGGAGGATTAGCAATATCGCCGTCGATTATTCGCGCGCTGCCCGTTAGTCTGTTCAGTTCAAGCCCGGCGCGCGCGCAGTTCGCCAGTTCACGCTGAATTTCCAATCCGGTTAAACTCAATCCCGGAATGCGGGCCGCGAGACAGAACATTGCCGCGCCGCTGCCGCAACCCGCATCCAGCACATTCATGCCTCCTTTCGCGGAGACGGCGGCTGCGAGCAGCACGGGATCAACTGCGACGCGGTAGCCTTTGACCGGCTGACGGATCGTCACGCGTCCGCCCAGCAGTGCGTCATCGCTGTGAGAGACCGCATCACTTTGTTGAGCGGGACTCACGCGCGCAGCCCAGGTATCTGGTCTTCCGGCGGCAATTCCTCGGGGCATATATCCAAAGCAATTCGGCGTGCTTTGTATATGTCCTCCTCCGCAACCATGAGGCGGCGCGGCGTCAGGCCGACGTAGGTATCGGCCCACGCGCCGTCGAACTCGAAGACCTGAATATCCGCCTCCGCCAATGCCGCCTTCACCGCGGATATCAAAGCCGGGTTTTCGGTGCGCAGGAGTTCGAGCATATGACCGGGTCCAAAGAGCCAAATTCTATGGCCCCAGGGTGCCGCTACCGACTACAATTGGCAAGGAACAGAGCGCGAAAATCAATGGAGCCGGGCTTGCCACAGCCGGTGCTGGTCCGTATTTTGCGCCGCCGATTGGAAATTATGACCGCAGGGACGGAACACCTTGGCCACAGTCGTCAATCTTGATGCAAACCGCCGCGCCAAATCCAAAGCCTTGGACGCTTTGCTGGCGCTGGTGGACGATGATTTGAAGGCCGTCAACCGGACCATCGTCGAACGCATGCATAGCCCGGTGGCGCTGATCCCGCAGCTGGCCGGACACATTGTCGCCGCCGGCGGCAAACGCCTGCGTCCGATGCTGACCTTGGCCGCCGCGCGCATGTGCGGATACACCGGCGAACGGCATATTAAACTATCCACCTGCGTGGAATTCATTCACACCGCGACATTGCTGCACGACGACGTTGTCGATGAAAGCGAGCTGCGGCGCGGCCAGTCCAGCGCCAACGCCATTTGGGGAAATCAGTCGAGCGTGCTGGTGGGTGATTTTTTGTTCAGCCGCGCCTTCGAGCTCATGGTCGAGGACGGATCGCTGAAGGTTCTGCAAATTCTCTCGCGGGCGTCGTCTGTCATCGCGGAAGGTGAAGTGCACCAGCTGCTGACCACCAACGACACGGAAACCAGCGAAGCGCAATATCTGGAAGTCATTCAATCCAAAACCGCAGAGCTGTTTGCCGCCGCCTCGCGCATCGGCGCCGTGGTGGCCGAGCGCCCGGATGTAAAAGAAGAAGCGCTGCGGGTTTATGGCCTGAATCTCGGCATCGCCTTCCAGCTGATCGACGATGTGCTGGATTACTCCGCGCGCCAACACGAGCTGGGCAAAACCATCGGCGATGATTTCCGGGAAGGTAAAATCACCCTGCCCGTCATATTGGCCTTCCGCCGCGGCAGCGACGAAGAACGGACGTTCTGGAAACGCACGCTGGAAGACCTGGATCAAACCGAGGCCGATTTAGGCCGTGCCATGGACCTGATGAAAACCCACGGCAGCATCGTGGACACCATTGCCCGGGCCAAGCACTACGGCGCGGTGGCCCGGGATGCCCTAGGCATCTTCCCCGAAGGCGAGATCAAGACCGCCCTGCTCGATATCATCGATTTTTGTATCGAGCGGGCTCACTAAAGGCAGCGCCCGGCGGGCCCGACGTCCAATTTTCACCGGCTTTTAACGTCACCCCCGTGCACGCCGGCACGGCTTGTGTATATACTGGCGCCTTCAGGGAAGTGAGGAGGCTCCACAATGAATTACACATACAAGACTATTCTTTTAGCAACGGTCGTCGCGTTCGGTGCGGCCGGCTGCTCCGAACAACAAAGCTCCGAGACGGCGGACACGGCGCCCGCAGAAACCGCTGCACCAATGGAATCTATGGTTCCCGAATATGTCTCCATGGCCGTGAGCGATGCCATGCGCCCGGCCGAGGATACCGCGCGCGATGCCGACCGCAATCCGGCCGAAGTCGTTACCTTTTCCGGTCTGGAACCCAGCGATAAAATTGCCGAGCTCGCGCCGGGCGGCGGGTATTACACGCGCATTTTTGCCAAGACGGTCGGCGCGGACGGTAAGGTGTATGCCGTTATTGCTCCGTCTTTCCTCGAGCGCCGCCCGAATGCCACCGACCCGATCAACGCCATGGCGGACTCTTATGGCAATGTCGAAGCGGTGCTTTCCGAATACACGGAGCTGGCAACGCCCGAGCCCGTGGATATGGTTTGGACATCGCTCAACTATCATGACTTCGCAAACGGCGGCGAAGGCAATACCGCGGCCGTTAATGCCGCGGCCCTCGCGGCGCTGAAGCCGGGCGGCACATATATCGTGATCGATCACAACGCAGAGGCCGGGTCGGGATTGCGGGACACCGACACGCTGCACCGCATCGACGGCGAAGCGGTAAAGCAGGAAGTGCTGGCGGCCGGATTTACACTGGCCGGTGAAAGCGACGCCCTGGACCACCCCGAGGACGATCACACCCAGCAGGTCTTCGCCGAGGGGATGCGGGGCAAGACCGACCGCTTTGTGCTCAAGTTCACCAAGCCGGCAATGTAAGCGGCCCAGGAAACAGCCGAGGGTCCTTTAATCACAGGAGGTTAGCCGGGCTTCCCGGGGCCGGAACGGCGCTTGCGCCGCCCTGCCCCATGCGGCTATAAGCACGCCTCCAGCTTGGTCTGGAGCTGCCGGAGTGTAGCTCAGCCTGGTAGAGCACTGTCTTCGGGAGGCAGGGGCCGGAGGTTCGAATCCTCTCACTCCGACCAAAGCAAAAGCCGCTTGCTATTCTAGCAAGCGGCTTTTTATTGGAGGTAGTCCACAGCGATTAAACGAGAATTTCTCCGATCGGATCGGTCGTGTAGTTGCTCTTCGTACCCCAGGCTGGCGTGTCCACGCCCATGAGACGAAGCGCGGTGTAACCGATCCGCGTGGCGGTGGTGCCGCCTGCATCAATGTGAAGTCCGGTTTTGACCTGTCCGCCGGCGCGGCCCGCGGTAAAGGCAGGCATGCCGTCGAGCGTATGCAAGCGGGCATACCCGTGGTCAGTTGTGGCGTAGATAAAAACGTTGTCCAGAAGGGTGCCGTCGCCTTCCGGGATTTCGGTAAAGGCCTGCACATAGTCGGCCCAGGATTCCATCGCCCGGCGCGTGAACCACGAACAGATCGGCTGATAGCCGAGCTGCGCGTCTTCCGGTTCTTCGTGGGTCGCGGTGTGGTGCGGCTTTTCATAGCCCGCCATGTTCGTGTCCCCGTTGCGGGTGTTGTAGCACATGTTGAACACACGGGTTTGATCACATGCCACCGCCATCGCCATCAGCTTGGCCATGACGCGATTGCGGTCCTGCACGAGCCTGGCTTCCTTGCCCGGCGGAAACTCGCCTTCCGGCTGTGTGCCGGCCGGCTGACAAACCGCAATGGGCTCGGGTTTGGTCAAGCGTTGCTGAAACTGCATTTCCAACTGACGCAGGCCGGTGAAGTACTGGTCCAGGCGCTGCTGGTCTTCTGCACCCACCTTTTTCATCAGTCTCTTGGTATCGTCCATGACGCTCGACAGCACGCTCTTGCGCACCATTACGCGCGGGTCGGGCGAGAAGGATTCCGCATTGGGATCCGGGAACTCAGGGCCGAACAGACGTTGATAGAATTTCACGACCGAGATTTCGGGGGTGTTCGGCGTGTTGCTGTTCTCGTAGCTGAGAATGCTGCGGTTTTCGCCGGTTGCTGTTGACGTCAAAGATTTAAAACGTGTCGTGCTGCCGATTTGGTTGGCGATGGTGACGTCCAACGTTTCACCAGGAATATCGTTGGAATCTTTCGGCGCACTGCCGGTACGCTGAATGACCCAGCCGGTGTAATGGCAAAGGTTGCTATATGTGTCGCGGAAGGACGTCAGGTTTGTATAGAGATTGATGTGATCGCGCACGGGCGCCAGAGCTTCGATTTCTTCCGGCAAATCGAAATTCGCACCGGTTTTTTTCGGCACAAACACCTTTTGCGCCATGCCAAGGCCCCAGTGCCATGTGCCGAAGCGGACCGGCAACGGCTCGCCCGAAGCTAGGGCCGTGCCGTTGCCGTTCAGGAAGACATTGAGCAAGGGCAGCCCCACCGTAATGGCGCCCCCATTCAGCATGCCTTTCAGTACCCGGCGTCTATTCAGTCCGTTCATTATCAACTCCACTTCGTTCTAGGGCGACTTCAGCGTAAGAGGCCGAAGTCTTATACGATCATCTCACCAACTTCGATGTTGGTGTAATTGCTCTTGGTGCCCCAGGCCGGGGTGTCCACACCCATGAGGCGCATGGCCGTATACCCGATGCGGGTGCCTGCCGTGGCGCCCAGGTCGATGTGCTGACCGGTTTTTACCCGGCCACCGGCCCGGCCCGCCGTGAACACCGGCAAACCGTCCAGGGAGTGCACGCGGGCATAGCCCACATCCGTAGTGGCGTGGATCAGCACGTTGTCGAGCAATGTGCCGTCACCTTCCGGGATTTTCTTGAAGGCGCTGACAAAATGTTCCCAGGCCTCGAACGAGCGGCGCGCAAACCACGATGCCGTGGGCTGATAGCCCAGAACCGGGTCTTCCGGCTCTTCGTGGGTGGTGGTGTGGTGCGGCTTTTCGTAACCCGGCTTTGTCGTGGACGCGGCCGAGATGGAATAGGCCATGTTGAACACACGGGTTTGGTCACAGGCCAGAGCCATGACCATTAGTTCGGTCATGACCTTGTGGCGTGCCGCCACCAATTCCTGATCCTTGCCCTGCTGAATATTGTCGTCCGGCGATTCACCGGGCTGGCACGCAGCAATAGGCTCGGGCTTTGTCAGCCGTTGGTCGAACTGCATTTCGAGCTGGCGCAGACCGGTGAAATACTGATCGAGCCGCTGCCGGTCTTCGGTGCCGACAAGTTTCATCAGACTCTTGGTTTCGTCCATGACGCCTGAAAGCACGCTCTTGCGCACCATCACGCGGGGGTCGGGCGAGAAGGATTCCGCATTGGGATCGGGGAACTCGGGCCCGAACAGACGTGTGTAGAACTTCGTCGGCGACCACTCCGGTGTATTCGGCGTCACTGAGTTCTCGTAGCTGAAGGTATTGCGCACATCGCCCGTCGCCGTCGCCGTCAAGGATTTGAAGCGTGTTGTTCGGCCGATCTGGTTGGCGATGGTGACGTCCAACGTCTCGCCTGGGATGTCATTGCCGTCCTTGGGCGCGATACCGGTGCGCTGGATCACCCAACCCGTGGAATGGCACAGGTGCGGCATGTCGTCCTTGAAGGTGGAGACGTTGGTGAACACGTTGATGTCGTCGCGGACAGGCGTAAGCGCAACGATCTCCTCCGGGAGATCGTAGTTCCGGCCCGTTTTCTTGGGGATGAAGATCTTGGCCGTCATGCCCAGACCCCAGAACCACGTGCCGAAGCGAACAGGCATCGGACCGCCGGCGGCCAAGGCCGTGCCGTTGCCGTTCAGGAAACAGTTCAAAAGCGGCAACCCGACAGTGACTGCACTGCCATTCAGCATGCCCTTGAGTACGCGACGTCTATTAAGGCCGTTCATTTTGCCCTCCGCTTAAAAGCGTGTTGTCCTAGGTCAGAATCTCACCGACCTCGGAATTGGTGTAATTGCTCTTCGTGCCCCAGGCCGGGGTATCCACACCCATGACCCTTAGGGCTGTGTATCCGACACGGGATCCGGCTTTACCGTCCATATCGATGTGCAGACCGGTTTTCATGCGACCACCCGCACGGCCCGCCGTGAACATCGGCATGCCGTCCAGCGAGTGCACGCGCGCGTAGCCGACTTCGGTCGTGGCATAGATCAGCACGTTGTCCAAAAGCGTGCCGTCGCCTTCCTTGATTTTGGTGAATGCGTTGATGAAACCGGCCCAGGACTCCATCGAGCGGCGTACGAACCAGGACGCCGTGGGCTGATAGCCCAGGACGGGATCTTCAGGTTCTTCATGCGTGCATGTGTGGTGGGGCTTCTCATAGCCCGATTTCAAGGTGTCCGTGCCTTGGGCGGTGTAGGACATATTGAAGACACGCGTCTGATCGCAGGCAACAGCCATAACCATAAGCTCGGTCATCATGCGATGCCGCGCCGCCATTAGTTCGGTGTCCTTGCCCTGCGGCAGGTCGACCGGACCGTCTCCCGGACGGCAGGCTTCAATGGGTTCAGGTTTCGTCAGCCGTTGGTTGAATTGCTGCTCAAGCTGACGCAAGCCGGTGAAGTATTGATCGAGGCGCTGGCGATCTTCCGCGCCGACCTTCTTCATCAGGCTCTTGGTTTCATCCATCACGCCGGAAAGAACGCTCTTGCGCACCATGATGCGCGGATCGGGAGAAAATGATTCGGCGTTGGGATCCGGGAAATCGGGTCCGAAAAGGCGCGTGTAAAACTTCAGCGGCGACCACTCGGGGAAATTCTGCGTGGTGCTATTTTCATAGCTGATGCTGTCTTTGGCATCACCGGTGGCCGTTGCCGTTAATGATTTGAAACGTGTCGTACGGCTGATCTGATTGGAGATCGTCACGTCGATGGTTTCGCCGGGAATGTCGTTGCCGTCTCGCGGCGAGGTGCCGGTACGCATAATGACCCAGCCGGAACGGTGGCACAGCAGCGGGTTATTGTCCTTGAACGCGGTCACATTGGTGAAAACGTTGATGTGATCGCGGACAGGCTCCAGCGAGGCCATTTCTTCAGGCAGGTCGAAATTCGGGCCCGTTTTCTTGGGAACGAAGATTTTGGCGGTCATGCCCAATCCCCAAGACCATGTGCCAAAGCGGACGGGCATAGGCCGTCCCGACGCAAGGGCCGTGCCGTTGCCATTCAAAAAGCAATTCAGTAGCGGTAGCGCGACAGTAACCGCACCGCCGTTCATCATGCCTCGCAAAACACGACGTCTGTTCAGTCCGCTCATAGCACCCTACAGCCAGATAAAATCTGGCGTTAGAATTCACGGTGCACGTGCCGCTTTACGGATAACAAAACCTTGACTGAAACCACTCGCTCATCCGCCTCGCACGCTGCGCGAGACACCCCAGACGGCCCCCAGCCGGCCAGGGTACGGCAGTACCCCTCAATGCTGTCAGAATACCTGGATTGGACCAGATTATCCTTTTGATTTTATTTGGAGTCTTCGATTCTAATACCAACGGGGGACCGATTTTAGCTGATTTTCGCCTTTTGTTCTTCGTTGCGCCGTCAGTCTGGTCCCGCCGTAGAGAAGGCCGAATCTCAGGGTTTTAAACGCAAACAGCCCTCTCCACGCGGAGAAGGCTGTTCCCAAAGTCACTCAAAGATTGGTCAGTTCGAAAGCGGATCTGGACGAAGCTGGAATTTGACCATCTTCAAATATTCACCTTCACCACCTTCCAAATGCCACGGCGGCTGATTGGAGTACGTGGCCCAAAGTCCGCGGCCTTTCCAACCGATCTTTTCATTATCGACACGCCCATCGATGCCACGCGTGTAAAAGCCCATCGGATACGGCACCCGAAGCTCAAGCATTTCTTCTTCGTCCGGCAGGAACGCCAGCAACATATCCGACGAACTTCCCGGGAATATCGGCACATTGCGCCCCAGACCAAGGGTGTTATGCAGATCAACCCAGGTTAGATAGAAATAGTCGGAACCAACGTCCGTGCCCTGAAGTTTCGGGCCTGGCGTGTCGTACAACTCCCACCCGGCTTCACAATGCTGGCCGGTTGCGGTCGGTCCGTTCAGTACGTCGCATTTGGAGCGGTCGAATTTCGCAATTTGTCCGGTTCCGAAAGCGACCCATGCGCGACCCTCAGCATCGACATCCACACCCCGGGTATTGAACGCCTCATAGCTGCCGTCATCGCCCATCGGCACTTCGTAGTATTCGGTCTTGCAGGTTTCAGGAGGATTCGAGCCAATATCCACGCGGAGAATACCGCTGGGGACGGTCGGCGAATACTTGGCGACCCAATAGCTGTCATCAACCGGGCTCATACCCATGCCGTAGTGAAATCCGGTAATGCGCGTGTCTTTCGACGGATCGATTTCACCGACTTCGCTTTCAGACGAAGCAACGGCACCTTCACCGCCGTCCCCACCCGTTGTGATCTCGTTCCACTGAGTGCGGTCGGGCGTGATTTTACCGTCGCCGTTAGTATCGATCACCGTAGGGCACCAACCGATGGACTTTGCGGCATCCTTGGTTTCGTCCCACACTTTTGTATCGATCCAGCCAACGACTTGGGTATCTCCGCTGAAGAACAGCTTGCTGCCCTGATGCGTAAAATTCAGGTGATGCGATCCAAAACAGACCGGTGTTGCCTCACTGTCCCCTGTCGCGGGATCAAACACAGTGACGAACCGGCCACCGCGTCCAGGAGACGGGAAATTCGCGGCATAAGGACTTAATCTGCCGTCCGTACAAAATTCATGATTCGGGCCTTCGGTCGCTCCGGTGTTGGACATCCAGTAGCGGCCTTTTTCATCCATAGTCGAGGTGTGGTTGTTCATGTTCATATTCCACTCCCCGCTCAGGCCGTTGATCTTGTGCAGGTCTGTTTCACCTGTCTCAGGCTGAAGGGAGGCAACAACCCCGGAGTGGTTCGCCACGCCGAACACGCGCCCACCGGCGTTCACGGTCGGGTTGCGTTTGTCGCTGACGCTCATGTCGTGAAGAAACAGGCCGTCCGCCCAGTCCCAAATCGTCAGCACGAGGTTCCGCTCAAGGCCGCTCGGCCGCTCCGGCGCTTCTTTGGGGATGGCGCCATCCGCGATGCGATTGGTCCAATCCGCGAACATTTCAAGGCCGCGCCGGCGTCCGAACTGGGTCATGTTGTTGCTCATGATCCGGCCATTGATCCGCGCTTTCGCCAAATCGCCACGGTACATATCGTCGGCATCACGCTCTTTTTGCACGCGCTGATCCCACGCTTCGATGCTGTCGCCGATATCGGCCAGTTCGCGCGTGGCCCTGGTACCGAGCTGGTGACAAAACTGGCAACTCTCTTTCAAATGACCGAGCCAATCCTGCTGTGTTTTGAAACGCGGATTGATTCCATTGCCGCTTGGTCCGGTCCCTGGAAACTCGCTCTTGTCCGGGACTTCGATAAGAGAGAACCAGTAGTTCGCTGGATAATATTGCGCGGCTTCCGCTTCGCTCGGCGCTTTGACTGCGGTGAGATTCAGGGTCGCACCGGGCTCTGCATTTGCCGGATCAGAATCAACCAAACCATATCCGCGCACCCAGACCGAATAGGTGGCGTCCGGGAGGTCGGGTAACAAATAACGACCCTGATCATCGGTGACGACAACCTTGATAAGCCGGGTGGGCAGCTCGTCTGTCTCCGCGATAACCCACACGCCGGCTTCCGGACCGCTCGGGCCACGCACAACGCCGCCGATATCGTCGGCTTGTATTTGCAATCCGCCACTTGCGGCGAACACGGCACCAGATACGAATAGGGCTATTGAACCCAGCAAAGCCGCCGTCATTCTTTTCATTCGAAGTCCCTCCCGAAACAACACGAAGGGCGGAACATTGAACCGCCCTAAAAGTCATATTTCTGAAAATTCAGTCCAAGAATATGAATTTACGGTCGCCGCCGCAACTCGCGTATGCGCGCGCGATCACAAATGTAACAACGATTATTCGTTGAGGCGCGGGACAAGCAGCCCCCCGTCGATGGGCAAGGTGGTGCCGGATATGTAAGACGCATCGTCGGACAGCAGGAAGGCGATGGATTTGCCAAATTCTTCGAGTCGGCCAACCCGATCTAAATGTGACAGACTATCCAAAAATGCTTGCCGTTCCGGCGTACGCGAAGGATGCGGCGGATTTCCTAAAATCACCACATTGATATTAACTCCATGCCTGGCAACTTCCTTCCCGACTGAACTCACTAGCCCATGCAGGGCCATCTTAGATGCGGCGTAAGGGGCTCCGTTTTCTTGGCCCAGAATGGCTGAAATCGAACTCACGCAAACTATTTTGCCGTACCGTTGTTTAATCATTCCCGGCAACACATAGTGCAGCAGAACCGCTTGACTGAAAAAGTTTAGATCGAAAAACGCCCGCATGTCGGATGGGGGCGTTTCGCTAAATGATTTCCATGGCGTGTTGGGCGGGCCACCCCCGGCATTATTCAACAGCAAATCTATTTTGCCGTGGGCATCCAGTGCAGCAGACGCAAGTTGCGCAACGAAAGCATCGTCCATGACATTACCGGGATGTTCAGAAATCGTTGCACCGTGCGCGGACAGCTCTTTGGCTGCTCCGTTCAGGCGCTCCGCATCAATATCGTTCAGCGCAAGATTCGCCCCATCACGCGCCAATACGTGAGCGGTCGCAAGGCCGATCCCACGGCCCGCCCCGGTTATCAATGCGGTTTTGCCTGAGAACCTCATCAGCTTGCTTTCGCCGGCGCGCTAAACATGGGATTAACGGCGTTGTTGGTCCAGATCAGGTGCTGTGTGAATTGCCATGCGCCCGTCTCTTTGCTGAACGAAAAGACATAGGTGCCTTCGTGCTCGCCGCGATGCCACCCGTCGTCATCCTGACCGACAACCGCCATTTGATAGTATGCCAACGCCCAAGCCTTCGTGTTGCCGTCGGAAACACGGATGATTTTTGTTGATATGAGGTGGCGCAGTTCCCGGTCGCGGAATCTCGCGAGGCCGACATTTACGGTTTTCATCCCCGGCGCCCGCGGCAGGACGGGATTTCGGTGGAGCTCAATCAATTGGTCACGCCCTTGCACCGTCTCAGACAATGTTCCGGTCATAATGCGCTCGATATTTTCGGCGTAGATTTCCTGCAACGTGTCCCACCCCTGGCTGTCGCAGGCTACGCCGTATTCATGAATCATCTCTTCGATACGTTGTTTATCTGCCAACAACTGTACGATTTCGTCCGTTGCCGTACGGACCCGCTCGTGTCGCGGCGCCAACTTGCGCCATTCTTCATATGGTGTTCCAAGCACGTCTACTACTCCCAACCTTCAAATGACTCAGAGATTTGCAGGGCGGCCACCATCAACATTGATGAGCTCGCCGTTTATGAAAGAACCGTCGTCACTGCACAAGAACGCTACAGTCGCGGCTATGTCCTTTGGTTCGCCGATCCGCCCGACCAAATTCGCCTTTGCCAAATAGTCGATAACGTCCTGCCCGCGATTGCGTTTCATGAGCGGCGTGAGAATGGCGCCGGGCGCAATACAATTTGCACGTATGCCGTTTCCCGCGTGATCTAACGCAAGCGATAATGTAAGCGACACGACGCCGCCTTTCGCCGCGACATAGGCAGGATTTTTTGTCATCCCGCGCACGCCCGCCCCGGATGAAATGTTCACAATCGACCCGCCGCCGCGCCGGGTCATCGCGGGAATAGCCGCCTTCGACATGACAAATGTGGATGTGAGGTTCAGTGTTACCCAGCGCTCCCATTCAGCAACATCAATATCGACCACGGTCTTACCGGGACTGCTGCCGCCAACAACATTCACAAGAATGTCCAGGCCGCCGAACTCTTTTTCGGCCAATGTGACGGTCGACAGAGCGCTGTCTAGTTTTGTCGCGTCCGCAGAGATCGCTCGGATACGATCGGGTGCGCCTGATTTGCTCAACGTTTCCTTGAGACCGGCATCGTCGATGTCCGCTGCAATCACGGATGCGCCGCGCTCGGCCAGCAGCCAAACCGTGGCCTGACCGATTCCGCCTCCGCCGGCCGTGACAATTGCGACCTTGCCGTCTAATTGCGACATCTACTTCGCTCCTGTTTCCTGAGGGCGCCACGCAGAGAAACGGCGCTCAACAACGTCGCCTAAAGCGTAAACGAGCAGACTGAGGATGACTGTGGCGATAAGCGGCGCAAAGTACTGCGCTGTCAGCAATTGATTGCTGTAGTAGGACATCATTCCGCCTAATCCGCCGCCCGTGGTAATCATTTCCACGGCCACCGTCGTGACAATTGCGCGGCCAATTGCGATTTTGAAGCCACCCGCCAAAAACGGCACCGTGCCCGGCAAGATAATTTTGGTGAATAATTCTCGCTCATTGCCGCCGAAGACCTTGGCGACATCGATCAATGCCTTGTCCACGCTTTTGACCCCTGCTTGCGCGTTCATGGCGATTGGCAAAACACAGGCGAGAAAGACGACGACGATCTTCATCTGATCACCAAAGCCGAATGCCAAGATAAACAATGGGAACAGAGCAATCGCGGGCACGGAATACAAAATGCGGACAATGATTTCCAATGCAGACTCAACCAGTCGGTAGCGTCCCATTAAAACCCCCAGCGGCGCCCCCAAAATGAGTCCTGCAAAAAGTCCGATCAAAAACGTATAGGCCGTTTGCCAAAACCCCTGCTGCATTTCGCCGTTCTGTACTTGCTCCAGAAACGCAGCGAATGCGGCGGTCGGCGTGGAAATCAGGATGGGATTTATACGTGAGCCGACAATTTGCCATAAGGCAAGCACGACGGCGATGCTGACCCACGGGTACACGCGCCATTGAAATTTGGACCATTTGAAATTGTTCATCATGAGATCCTTATTTCATTCTGCCTGACTGCCACCGACATTCTGGCTTCGCAGCAATTCCCAAGCACGTTTATGAATTTCAGTATATTGCGGGTCCGCGCGGCAATCGTGATCCGTGCGTGGTTCGGGTAGCCGCACCTTCAATTCCTCCAAGACCGCGGCGGGCCGGGCGGACATCACCAATATGCGATCAGATAAATACACAGCTTCGTCGAGATCATGCGAGACGAAGAGCACGGATACACCCGTTCTTGCGCGCCATGACAGCAATTCATCTTGCAAAATACGCCGCGTTTGCGCATCGAGCGCACCGTAGGGCTCATCCATGAGAAGGAGTTTAGGTTCGGTCACCAACGCTCTGGCAATGCCCACACGCTGCTGCATGCCGCCTGATATTTGATGCGGGTAGTAGCGCTCAAACCCTTCAAGGCCGACGAGGTTAAGCACGCCGCGCGCCCGGTCGTGATCATCTGCTGTTGGCCGGCGGTGATGGCGTAACTCCAGGGCAAGCTCCACGTTTTGCTGAACCGTGCGCCACGGGATAAGTGCGATTTGCTGAAACACGTACGCCGCGATGGGGCTGGGATCGGCGATAATCTGCCCACCGACACTCACCTCTCCGGACGTCGGCTTCACCAATCCGGCAACAATGCGTAGCAGGCTCGTTTTGCCGCAGCCGGTGGGCCCGAGCAACGTGACAAACTCGCCGTTATCAATCGAAAAACTCGTATTCCGCAAAACTTCAAGGCTCTCAGCTTCATTGTCTGGCCGGGCATAGGAAAGAGAAACAGAGTCTACAGAAACGAGAGACATAGCTGACGTGCCGTTCTCTATTCGCTGACAAAAGAAAGTTGAGGTGGATCCCAGTACGCCTTGTCGTCGATTCCAATCTCTTCGAGCCCATCCGCAACCAAATTTGGATCAATGACATCTTCGAGCGAAATATTCCCTTTGGCGCGCGGATTTACATTCTCCAGATACTCGTTTTCAAACCAAGCCGATATGTGATCGAGATTGATGCCTCCATTCGACTGCATACGCAGGCGTTCGTAGTTCCATACCGCATCAATACTTTCAGGCGTTTGCGCGGACATATCGACATATAGGCTCATCGCTTTCTCAAAAATCTTAGGGTCATGCGCCATATCACGCAGCGCAAGAATCGTTCCGTTCACAAATCGTTGTATCGCCTCGCGTTTGTCAGGATCATCAAGGGTTTCGGCGTTGGCAAACCAGCACTGACAGCCCGTCCATTGCCGGTTCGCGCCGACAGGCTCGAACTCCACAATGTGAAGTCCGTTTTCCGGCGTCATCATGTACGCCAATTCCATCGGCACCTGCGTAAAATCAATACGCCCTGCCATCAGTGCCTGTGCGCGCACCGCCTGCGTTCCGGCAACCGTCCATCGCACATCCCGGTCCGTCATGCCGTGATCAGACAAGAGCGCGCTGATCTGCACATACACAGGATCGGTGGGATTTGGACCCGCAGGCAAACCAACCGTCTTGTCCTTCAGGTCTTCAACGGAATTGATAGACGTCTTGGCAGCGTAAGCCCACTTCAGTCCACTCAGCTCGAAATTATTGTTGAGTTCAGCGCCGATGAAGCGAATGTCTTTGGCGCCGGCCGCATAGGCGCCAAATCCAGACGCAACAGAAGCTGTGCCCACGTCGATGCGACCAGCAGCAAGCAACTGGATTGTTCCGGTGGATGCAGTGCCGACATTCACCAGTTCCACATCCAGCCCTTGGCGGTCGTAATACCCAAGATCCTTCGCCGCTGGGACGGCCATACAACAGACCGGCGGCTTGCCGGGAAACGGTACGGCAACAGTCAATTCATACCGCTTTGAGCTGAGATCAGCGGCCCAGCCAGATGCAGCGCAAACGACTACAAAGAAGATGGAGGCGAGCGCCCCCCGCACGGCCAACACTTTTGTTCTTCCTCCCAGGGCGACGCAGAGCCGCCCACCGGCCTATTCTTTAAATCATCTATAAAATAAAAGGCACCCCACCGGGTTGTCAAAATTACACGAATTCCCGGGGCCACAAAGCAAAGCGGCCTTCCCCACAAGGGGAAGGCCGCTGAGCGACAATTATGTGTATCGGCTTAGTGAGCCAGCGGATTCGGACGCACTTGGAAGTGGGTCATGATCTCGCTGGAGCCCTCGCCGCCTTCCTGGTGCCAAGTGGTCAGGATGGCGTTGGTGGACCATACGCCGCGGCCTTTCCAGCCGGCATCGGGATCATCGATACGTGCGTCGAGACCGCGCGGATAGAAGCCGAGCGGATACGGCAGACGGAGTTGGATGAACTCTTCCTTCTCCGAATTGAAGGCCAACAACTCGTCGCCGGCGCTGTTCGGGAACAGGATGATGTTCTCGCCAAGGCCTGACGCATTAAAGTGATCGACCCAGGCTTGATAGAAGTAATCGGTCCCGACATTGGTGCCGGCCATTTTCGGGCCGGGGGTGTCGTAGATCGTCCAGCCTTCAGGGCAATGTTGGCCATGGGCCGTCGGGCCATTCACGACTTTGCACTGGCTGCGGTCGAAGCGGCCGATCTTGCCGGTACCATAACCGACCCACACAATGCCGTTCTTGTCCACGTCCGTACCGCGCGCGTTGTAAGCGAGATATTCGCCATCAACGAGAGGCGCTTCGTAATATTCCACGAGGCAATCCTCAGGCGTCTGCGGATTTGGCGCGAGGCGCAAAATTCCGCTCGGTACCGCCGGCGTGTACTTGGCGACCCAGTAGGAGTCATCAACCGGGCTTACACCATTGGCGTAGTTGAAGCCGGATACGCGCGTATCCTTATTCGGATCAAACGAGGCGCGATTATCGCGGCGCGCAGTGTCACCCGAAGCGCTTTGCACGCCCTCGGCGCTCTGAGAACCGCCTTCCTGCAAGACGTTCCACGCGTTGCGATCCTGCGTGATCTTGCCGTCGCCGTTGGTGTCGAGCACCAGCGGGCACCAACCGACAGCCTTAGTGGGATCCTTGGTCTTGTCCCACACATCAACGTCGATCCAGCCGACAACTTCCGTATCACCGCTGTAGTACAGGCGCTCGCCGGACTTCCACGTGAAGTTCAGGTGGTGGGTTCCGAAGCAAACCGGAATAGCTTCGCTCTCCTTTGTTTCGGGATCGAAGACCGAAATCATCTGACCACCGCGCTGCTGCTTCGGATATAAAGCTGCCCACGGGCTCAGATCACCATTGGTGCAATACTCGTGCGCCTTGCCTTCGATGGCGCCGGTGTTGGACATCCAGTGACGACCCTTGGAGTCGATTGTTGAAGTATGGTCGTTCGCGTTCGGGTTCCAGTCGCCCGACAAGCCTTCCAGTTCGAACTCGCTGAGCGTGGAGGTGCTTGGATCAAGCGTGGCAACCATGCCTGAAAGCTGTTGCACACCGAACACTCCGCCTCCGGCATGTACAGTCGGATTGCGCTTGTCGGTTGAAATCGCGTCGTGAATGAAGCGGCCGCCGCCCCAATCCCAAACACTGACGACGATATTACGCTCAACACCCTCAGGGCGTTCCGGAGCAACCGGCACTTCGCCAGCCGCGATACGGTCGGTCCAATCAGCAAACATGGAGAGGCCACGCTGGCGGCCAAAGCGGGTCATGTTGTTGTTCATGACCGAGCCGAGACCCGGACCGCGCATGGCGTATTGCGCGTTGCCGTCATGGAAAATGTCGTCGGGGCTGCGGCCCTTCTGGACGCGCTGATCCCAGGCTTCAATGGTGTTGCCAACGTCGGGGGCCGTGCGCGTGATCTTATTGCCGAGCTGGTGGCAGAAATGGCACTGCTCTTTCACGTGACCGATCCAGTCTTGCTGGGTGGCGAACGCGGGCGAAATGCCGTTGCCTTCAGGGCCGGTGCCGGGGAATTCGCTTTTTGCCGGGTTCTCGATCAGCGAGAACCAGTAATGCGCCGGATAGACTTCGGCAGCAGCCTGAGGTGTCGGTGCAGTCTTTGCCGTCAGGTTAAGCTTTGTGCCGGGATCAGCATCAACCGGATCTGAGTCAACGAGGCCATAGCCGCGCACCCAAACCTGGTATGTCGCTTCCTGCATATCAGGGAGGACATAGCGGCCTTGATCGTCGGTCACGACGATTTTGACGTGACGCGTGGGCAGATCGTAGGTTTCCGCGATAACCCATACGCCCGCTTCCGGACCGCTACCGCTGGTGACTACACCGCCGATGTCATTGTCGTCGATCGTAACGGATTGAGCCATGACGGCGGGTGCGCCGCTCATCGCAAAAAGAAATGTCGTGCCGAGCAACGTGCTCAGAAATCGGGCGTGCATACTGATCCTCCCTGGGAAAACAAAAACCACCGGTTCGCATGGGCGGACCGGATTTCGGCGCTAGCCTAAGAACCTGCGGGTTTTGCCGCAACCACGGAATTTGTGACGCCAAGTAACAACGTTTAAGCCTGAAAATATTAAGTGTATGATTTTTATATATAATTATGGACAGATTATGGCGCTGGTTGGGACAGGGGCTTACCTTTTTCGACGACCCAGGTCGCGACCGCCCGGCCCGGTACATTTCCGATGCTCTTGGCGTCGTGGGCGGCTCCGGCAGGAACTAGGTACGAGTCCCCGGCCTTAAGGCGGATGGGCGCCTGACCATCGATCATCAGTTCCAGTTCGCCCTGGGCCACGTATCCGACCTCAACACCGAGATGCGTGTGTTTGCCGATCGACATACCGGACGGCAGTTCAGCAATACCCAGAACGGTCTCGTACGCCGTTCCGGGAACATCGCTCCGTTGCATTATCTGGCGCTTAATTTCCGCATCTTGCGCAAAAGCGGCAGGGCATCCGATTAAAGCGCCCACGCCGACAGCAATTATAGAAGTTCGCAAATTCATATCGTTGCCTTTCCAAATCTGCATGGCCTAGGGGAGCGCGAACACAACGATGGTTGCCGAACCCGGAGCCGAGCGCCAAAACGCATTGGTTCCGCCCGACGCCGCGGTAACATATTGCTTCCCGTCGACGCTGTATGTTGCAACACCGCCGATCATCGGCCCGCCGGTGTAAAAGCGAAACAACTCGCTTCCATTGCGTGCGTCCAAAGCGATGAAGTCACCCGTCATTTCACCCGTGAACACCAAGTCCGAGGAAGTCGTCGTGACCGCCGCGAGCATCGGACGTTGCGATTCATACTGCCAGCGAATTTCACCCGTGGATGCATCGATTGAAGTTAGCCAACCCCTGGATTCTTCGACAGGGTCCCGTGTCATGGAGCACCAATCTACCGCCGGCACGTACAGGGCGTTTGTACGCGGATTAAAAGCCGGGCCATTCCATTGCACGCCGCCGATCGCACCCGGACATACGCGCTCCCCGCCTTCCGTGGTGTCGATTTCTATCCACGGAATATCGGTGTTTTGCCGCGTGGTTACAGGAATTTTGTAAACCAGTTCTTGCGCCGCTTTGTCAAAGACGTGCAGCAGCCCTTCTTTTCCAACCGAAACCACGAGATCACGACGCACGCCATCGATTTCCGTCGTGAACTGCGGGCTGGCTTGCGACAAATCATAGTCGTGTGTGTCGTGCGGGGTTAATTGGTAATACCAAAGCAACTTTCCCGTTTTGGAATCGAGTACAACCATTGAGCACGTGTAGAGATTGTCTCCAAGGCGGGTACCGTCTTCCCAATCGGGCGTGGGATTGGACACCGGAACGTAAAGGTGCCCCGTTTCCGTATCTAACGTGATAGAGCCCCACACGGCGCCGCCGCCACTATTGCGGGCCTCGTCATTGGGCCAGCTGTTTCCGCCGGGCTCACCTTCGTCGGCAATGGTGTCGAACCGCCACACAAGTTCGCCTGTATCAAAATCAAAAGCGCCGATCCAACCGCGCACGCCCAACTCGCTCCCCGCCGGTCCAATGAATATGAGGTTCTCGTGGATCATCGGCGCCATGGTGAACCCGCCGCCACGACCAGGCGCGTAGGCCACATCACGCTCCCAAAGTAGCTCGCCGGTACCGGCGTCCAGTGCGATCAAGAAGCCGTCATGCGTGCCGTGTATCAGCTTGCCGTCTTTAATGGCTGCGCCGCGGTTCATTTTTAGGCCGTAGCTTGCCGGCACGCGCGATGAACGGTCGTAGCGCCAATTCACCCGACATGTCGCCGCGTCTAAGGATACCGTGGCATCCCGGCTCGTGATGAACATATTGCCCTTGTAGATAAGCGGATTAACCACGAAGGGATTCAAATCTCCAACCTGGTACATGCACACGGGTTTCAGCCGCGACACATTGGCACGCGTGATTTGATCAAGATCGACGTATCTCTGGCCTTTGTAATCGTGGTTGGTAAACAACCAATCGCTCGTTTCCGAATTGGCCGAGGTGAGTTCCAATTGCGTTGGACCACCGCCGATAATATTTGAAATGTCTCTGGCCGTTGTCAGGCGATGGCGCATTGCCGGCGCGCCGTCCGGAATATCCCCGGCCGAAGCGAGTTGAATCTCGAGTAAAGCGTCCTGGTCCGCCGCGATCTCACCTTGGGCCATCGAGTTCTCATTGCGGTCAAGAATAAATGCCAGCGCATCGACGTAGTCCTGATCTGAAAGGGAGTCCGGCATGCCATAGGGCATAGTGCGTATGCGCAAATAAAGATCATGCGCTGATTGTCCAACCCAACGGGCAAGCGCCTGCGGGCCAGCAAGACCCGATGCGGAGCCACCCTGTAAATCCTCACCGTGACAAGACGCACAGTTGGACGCATAGACCAGAGCGCCGCGCTCCACTTGCTCTGTGGAAATCGCACCGGAATTCATAGTTGAGTTTTGGAACAAGAATAAAGTGCCGACCAGAGTTACGGCCAACACCAATACGACGGCGCCGATGCCCCTCATCTACCCCTCCCCAATTTCTAAGCGGCACCCGAATTCAGATACGCGTCCGCCAAGAAATACTAGACCACCAGGGTGGCGGCTCTGCAACAAGGGGAAAGATTAGTCCCCCCCAAAAATCGGGAAATTCGACGAAGGCGCTTTACAAAAGTCTCCGGAGACCTCACCTAAGACCTTGTTGAAGTTAACGAATGCGAACGATGGCTCGGAATCCGTACGACGTACTGGGCGTCAAAAAAGGCGCCAGCGACGAAGAAATTCAGAAGGCTTTTCGGCAATTGGCCAAAAAGTCGCACCCTGACTTGTTTCCGGGTGACAAGAAAGCGGAAGACCGGTTCAAGGACTTGAACGCCGCTTACGACATTGTCGGCGATCCGGAAAAGCGCGCACGTTTCGATCGGGGCGAGATCGACGCCTCCGGTGCCGAAATTCGTCAGAACCCATTTCGGCAAGGCGCGCGTGGTGCGCATGGCTTCGGTGGCGCACAAACGCAAGGCGGGTTCGCTTTCGAGGATTTAAGCGACCTTTTCGGTGGCATGTTCCGCGGGGGCGGTGGCGGACCTTTTCGAGGTGGCGCGGACCCGTTCGGTCAAGCCGGCGGCGCCGATACCAAGTTCAGCTTAGAGGTGGATTTTGTGGACGCCGTGACTGGCGCCAAAAAGCGCCTGACCTTGCCCAGCGGAAGGTCTCTCGACGTCAATATTCCTGCCGGCATCTCAGACGGCCAAACGATCCGGCTCAAGGGGCAAGGCGGCGTCGGCCCGAATGGACGTCCGGGCGATGCTCTCATTGAAGTCAAAATAAAACCTCACGCCATGTTCCGGCGCGAAGGCCACGACATATTGGTGGAGGTGCCGATTTCCCTAAAGGAAGCCGTGCTCGGCGCGAAAATAACTGTGCCCACCGTGCACGGCCCAGTGACTGTGACGGTCCCCAAAGGGTCCAATACCGGATCGAAATTGCGCCTTAAAGGAAAAGGGGTTTCTTCGGGTAAGGGCAAACAACCGGGAGATCAGTACGTCTCTCTCAAAGTCGCCCTGCCTAAGGACACGGACAAGGATTTGGAACAGTTCCTCAAGGACTGGACGAACGATTACGACCCGCGCAAAGCGTAAACCGCCCTACCACTTTAAGATAACTGCACCGCCGCGCCCATTGACGTCGCCCGCTTCCCCGCCTTGACCGGGATTTTGAAGTGAAGGCGATCCCGACAGATATGAAGGAGAATAATCCGGGTCTTCGTCACCACCCGCCGATCCTTCACCGGTTACAGTCAGCGTCGTATTGTTGCCGCCGTTGGTCGCGTTGGCAGACATTGTGATTTGCGTCGAGGAATCGATAGAAAGAATCGTCGTGCTGGCGGGAATGCCGGAACCGGAAATTGTCATGCCGACACCCCACCCTGCGCCGGTAAGATTAGGGGTAATATCTGTAATTACGGGACTGTTAATAGTTTTGTCGCCGTTGCGCGTATCATCAAAAAACTCACCCGCTGCGCCCTCACCATTTGGATTAGCACTGAGGCGCCCCCTTTGAAGTGGTCC
>Ga0181593_10000526_pt1 | contig 33337 bp, 32 predicted proteins | sample 071ome_19_FD_133756 | JGI IMG/M metagenome (GOLD analysis project Ga0181593, IMG submission 133756) | Coastal salt marsh microbial communities from the Groves Creek Marsh, Skidaway Island, Georgia - 071413AT metaG (megahit assembly) | ecosystem: Environmental > Aquatic > Marine > Intertidal...
CGGTGCCGCCGGCCCAAAGTACGGCAACGCCGGGCAGGTCAAATGCACCTACGTGATAAAGCGGCCCGATCATGAGGAGCCGGTCATCGGCAGTGATGCCGAGCGCGACCACGTGCTCTATGCTCTTCCAGTAGAAGTTATCGTAGGTGTGCATCACGCCTTTGGGCCGGTCGGTTGTGCCCGAGGTGTACATCAGCCGGAAAAGATCATCTGGTGCGCGGTGTGCAGTAGCCGGCGTTTCGAAATTTTCCGGCGCAAGGCTCGCGGCATTCGTTTGCGCGGCTTCGTTCAGGTAGATCACACGCGGCAGGCTCTCTGTTTGCTCCTCAAAGCCCTCATCGGCAAAAACAAGCTTGGCGCCGGCATTCTCGGTGATGTAGCGCACCTCGTCCGCCGCCAGCCGGAAATTCATGGGCAGGAAAACACCGCCGACGTGGCTCACAGCAAAGGCGATATCCAGAAAGGCGGCGGAGTTTTTCATGAACACTGCGACCACGTCGCCCGGACCGATACCTTCGCCGACGAGAAACGCGGCCGTGGCATCAATACGTTTGGCAAAGGCGGCGTAGGATATGGCCTGCTCACCGTAAATCACGGCTGGCCGATCCGGCGTCAGGCGCGCGTGATAGCGAATGAACGAGCTGAGATTGATCATCTGAAACGCCTCCTCCCGCGGGCAGGGTGGCATCCGATCAGTTGAATTGGAAGATCGTGATACGAAGGAAGGGCGATGGTGGAGCCGAGCGGGATCGAACCGCTGACCTCGACATTGCGAACGTCGCGCTCTCCCAACTGAGCTACGGCCCCGCATCGCCACTGCGAAAAGGATGCCGCCGCACGGTCCTTCCGCAAAATCGGCGGGAGAATGGTGGGAAAGACCGGCGAAGTCAAGGCGAGGGAATGCGCCCCTAACCCCCGGAAGAGACATACGTTTTCAACCCAACCCCGCTTGCGCCGACATGGCCCGCTCAGTAGGGTAACACCTCGCGGAAGGCGCGCCGTGCCGCCGCCGCGCGGGCGCGCGCTGGCGCGGACCGGGTGTCACGGGAGGGAGAGCGGCGCATCTATGAACACAATTCTCATTCCGTTGCTGCAAGTCATCAATATGGTCCTCGACCTTTATGTATGGGTCATCATTATTTCCGTGATCCTGAGTTGGCTGGTCGCTTTCAACGTTATCAATACTTACAACCGCTTTGTGCACATAGTGATGTCGGCGCTCAGTCAGCTAACCGAACCGGCCCTGCGCCGTATTCGCCAATACTTGCCCATTTTCGGGGGACTCGATCTTTCGCCTGTGGCGCTGATTTTCGGAATTATATTTATCCAACTCATCATTCAGAGGCTCATCATTTCCCTCGCCTCGTGACGAAGAATTCGTATTTCCGGATCGATGCGGGCGGCCTCGTTCTTACGATAAGAGCCAGTCCGAAGGCCTCGCGCAACGCCTTGCTCGGGGTCATGGAGACGCCGGAAGGTCCGGCTCTCAAGGTCGCGGTGACCGCGCCGCCGGACAAGGGCAAGGCAAACGCCGCGCTTATAGACTTGATGGCAAAGACATTCGGGGTTTCAAAATCGAGTATAACTTTGGTTGCGGGTGAGACGGACAGGCATAAAATCCTGCGCATCGGTGGTAATGCCGACGAACTGAAAACGATTGCGCAACGGTGGATGGGTTCATGAGTTCAGCGAAAATCATAGACGGCAAGGACGCTGCGGCCCGCCTCAAAGCTGGCGTGACCGAGGCCGTGTCGGCTCTCAAGGCCAAGCACGGCCTGGTCCCGGGATTGGCGACGGTGCTGGTGGGCGAAGACCCGGCCAGCCAGGTCTATGTGCGCAATAAACAGAAAACGGCAACCGCGGCGGGTATGAATTCCTTTCAGCACGATCTGCCGGCCGAGACGAGCGAAGCAGATCTTTTAAAACTGGTGCGGGAGTTGAACGAGGATCCGGCGGTGAACGGCATTCTCGTGCAGTTGCCGGTGCCCAAGCACATCGACCCGTTCAAGGTCATCACGACTCTTTTGCCCGCCAAGGACGTGGACGGTCTTCATCCGGAAAGCGCGGGCCGACTGATCGCCGGTGGCGACGCGCTTGTGCCCTGTACGCCTCTGGGCTGCTTGATGCTTTTGAAGGATACGCTCGGCGATCTTACCGGGAAGAATGCGATTGTGGTGGGCCGCTCGAACCTTGTCGGCAAGCCTATGGCGCATCTTTTGCTCAATGAAAATTGCACGGTGACCATCGCGCACTCCCGCACCCAGGACTTGCCGGGGCTTTGCCGTACCGCCGACATTGTGGTGGCCGCCGTCGGCAAAGCGGAGATGGTGCGCGGAGACTGGATCAAGCCGGGGGCAACTGTGATCGACGTCGGCATCGTTCGCGTGCCGGCGGCTGACGGCAAAACCAAACTCGTCGGTGACGTGAAATTCGATGAAGCCAGTCAGGTCGCCGGCGCCATCACACCGGTGCCGGGCGGCGTTGGCCCCATGACCATCGCCTGCCTGATGGTGAATACCCTTAAGGCATGCTGCGCGCAGCACGGCGTCACCGATGTTCCGCTGCCCTTGACCTTGCCGCCCAAAACTGACGCTTAGTCGAACTTGCTGAAATCGGGCGCGCGCTTTTCGAAGAAGGCCGTGGCGGCCTCTTTGAATTCCGCGGAGACCAGGCGCTCACGCACCACTTCATTCTCTTCCAATATGCGCTTTGCGATGTCCGGCGCATTGCCGCGCAACAGGGCCTTGGCCTGGCGCAACGCGGCCGGGGGTTTAGCCGCCAGCGCCCCCGCTTTGGCCATCGCCGTTGTCACGAGTGCGTCTGCCGGAACAACCTCGTTGATAATCCCAAGGCTCGCTGCGCGCTCGGCCGTGAAGGGCTCGCCCAGCATCAAAAGCTCGGCGGCTTTCACGTGCCCGAGCATGCGCGGTAAAAGCAGCGTCGAGGCATATTCCGGCACGATGGCGATGTTGACAAACGGCAGCTGAAATTTCGCCTTGGGCACCGCATATGCCAAATCACAATGAAGCAACAAGGTTGTACCGATCCCGATGGCCAATCCGTTCACGGCGGCGACCACGGGCTTGGGAAATGTGGCCAGCGTGTCCATGAACCGGAAGACCGGAGCGTCCCGCGTATCTGGCGGATTGTCGAGAAAGTCCTTCAAATCGTTACCGGCTGAGAAGCTATCTCCGCTGCCGGTCATAACGACCACGCGCACGCTCTTGTCGTCGGCGGCTTTGGACAACGCATCCGCGCCGTCCGCGTACATCGAAGATAGAATAGCATTTTTCTTATCCGGACGATTGAAGCGGAGAGTTAGAACGCTACCGTTTTGCTCCGTATGGATGAAGCTCGCCATATACGCCCCTCCTCCTGTACCGCGCGTCTACTTTTCCGCCATCTTGCCCAAACGCAAGCGCAAGGCATTCAGCTTGATAAAGCCTTCCGCATCGTACTGATTGTACACCGAGTCTTCCTCGAAGGTGACGTAGTCCAGGCGGTAGAGGGAATTCGGCGACTTGCGCCCCACGACCCACGCATGGCCCTTGAAAAGTTTCAAGCGCACAACGCCATTGACCCGCTCTTGGGTTTTGTCGATGGCGGCCTGCAGCATCTCGCGCTCCGGTGCGAACCAATAGCCGGTGTACACAAGCTTGGCATAACGCGGCATCAACTCGTCTTTGAGATGCGCGGCCTCTCGGTCGAGCGTGATGCTTTCCATCGCGCGGTGGGCAACGCTCAAGAGCGTGCCGCCCGGCGTTTCATAAACACCGCGGCTTTTCATGCCCACATAACGGTTTTCCACCAAATCAAGACGGCCGACGCCGTTGCGCCCGGCAATCTCGTTCAGTTTTGCCAGAAGCGACGCAGGAGAGAGTTTCTCCCCGTTCACGGCCACGGCATCGCCCTTGGCGAATTCGATCTCGACGTATTCCGGCTTATCGGGCGCGGCCTCCGGAGAAACGGTCAGGCGGAAAATGTCTTCGTCCGGCTCCACCCAGGGATCTTCCAGGGCTTTGCCTTCGTAGGAGATGTGCAGAAGGTTCGCATCCATCGAATACGGTGCTTCGCCGCGCTTATCTTTCGGAATGGGAATCTGGTGTTGCTCGGCGTATTCGATCAGTTTGGTGCGCGAATTCAAATCCCATTCGCGCCACGGCGCGATCACCTTGATGTCCGGCTTCAAAGCGTAGGCCGATAACTCGAACCGCACTTGGTCATTGCCCTTGCCGGTGGCGCCGTGCGCGATGGCATCCGCGCCGGTTTCCACCGCGATCTCGACTTGCCGTTTGGCAATGAGCGGTCGCGCGATGGAGGTGCCGAGAAGATAAACGCCTTCATACATGGCGTTGGCGCGGAACATGGGAAATACGTAATCGCGCACGAACTCTTCACGCAGATCCTCAATGAAGATCTGCTTGATGCCGAGCAATTCTGCTTTCTTGCGCGCCGGTTCAAGCTCTTCGCCTTGACCGATATCAGCGGTGAATGTGACAACTTCACAATTCTTTTCGGTCTGCAGCCAGCGCAGGATGATCGATGTATCAAGTCCGCCCGAATAGGCGAGGACAACTTTTTTGGGTTGTGTGCTCATGTCAGCGTCCCGGTTGAGAATTGGCGCGCAGTATAGGGAGCGCCGATGCGGGAGCAAGGGCTGCGTTGGGTCTTATGGCTGGCCTTACCAGCCGCCTCCACCACCGCCGCCGCCGCCTCCGCCGGAAAACCCGCCTCCGCCGCCCGAACCGGAACTGGGTGGAGCCGAGGCCGTCGCAACAGATTGGGTCAACGCCGAACTCATCGAGCTCAACGCGTGCGATCCCGAGCGCCAGCGGCCCGAATACCAGCGCGGCCGGTAGGCGTCCCCGTCCCACCTCTCGCCTTGCGTTTGGGCGACGCGGGCAAGGGCCCGATGCGTTCGCGGTGGGTCCTGGTATCTACGATTCTTCAAATGCGGCCGCGCTGTGGCCGCAGAAAATGTTTCCTAAGGACCCAAGATACGGGGAGTGGAAAGCCTATATGGATACTCTCGAAGCTAGCTAAGCCGTCATTGGGGTGACAGCGCCGCTTCCTTTTCCGCCCAGGCTTTTTCAGCCTGCTGACGCCGCTCTCGCGCTGAGAGTTTTTCCGAATCCGTTTTGAGTTGGCCGCAGGCCGCTAGAATGTCTCGTCCCCGCGGTGTGCGGATGGGAGCCGTGAACCCTGCGTCCCAAAGAATCTGGGCAAAGGATTCGATGGTTGCGTCGTCAGAGCACTCATAGGGCGCGCCCGGCCATGGATTGAACGGAATAAGGTTGAATTTGCACGGGATGCCTCTGACCAGTTTGATCAAGGCGCGCGCATGGGCTGGTGTGTCGTTGACATCTTTCAGCATCACGTATTCGAACGTAATGCGCCGCGCATTGCTGGCGCCCGGATAGTCCCGGCAGGCCTGCATCAATTCCTTCAACGGATATTTCTTGTTGATGGGCATGATGACATTGCGCGTGTCATCGTCTGGGGCGTGTAATGAGATCGCCAGATTGACGCCGAGTTCTTCCCCGCATCGTCTAATCTCCGGTACCACGCCGGAGGTGGACAGGGTAATGCGCCGGCGTCCCAGAGCTATGCCGTCGTCGGCCATGATAATTTTCATGGCTTTGGCAACTTCATCGAAGTTGTACAGCGGCTCACCCATGCCCATCAGAACGATATTGGACAGCATGCGTCTTTCGTCGGTGGGCGTCGGCCATTCGCCATAGCTGTCCCTCGCCACCATGAACTGTCCGACAATTTCTCCAGCTGTCAGATTGCGTACCAGGCGCTGTGTGCCCGTGTGGCAAAACCGGCACGTCAGCGTGCATCCAACCTGAGAAGAGATGCACACCGCGCCCCTGTCGTCTTCGGGGATGAAAACCGATTCCGCTTTTTGGTCATCGGCAAACTGCATGAGCCATTTGCGGGTGCCGTCCACGGAAGTTTGTTCGCGCGCCACAGTCGGGCGGGCAATGACAAAGCGCTCTTCAAGTTTTGACCGAAGATCCTTGGAGAGGTCTGTCATGTCCGCGAATGCGCCGACGCCGCGGTGATACATCCAGTGCCAGATCTGCTTGGCGCGGAACGGTTTCTCGCCGAGCTCGACAAGCACCTCGCTCAATGCCTCGCGGCCGAGGCCGATCAGATTAAGTCGTGCTTCAGCCATGAGCGCTGAGGTCCTTGATGGTGGCCTTGTCACTGCACAGGGCGCAGGCCGGGTCAGGATTGATTTTGACTTGGCGCATGGCCGCCGAAAGAGCGTCGTAGATGAGCAAGCGGCCCGCCATACCCTCGCCTATGCCGAGCAGTTCCTTGAGCACCTCCGTGGCCTGGAGCGTTCCCATGACCCCTGCCACGGCACCAAGGACCCCAGCCTCTTGGCACGTGGGAATCTGGCCATCGGGCGGCGGCTCCGGGTACAGGCAGCGGTAGCACGGGCCGCCCTCATGCGGTTTATAAGTGGAAAGCTGTCCGTCAAAACGCAGCACCGCGGCAGATACCAAGGTCTTCTTTGTGAAATAGCAGGCATCGTTGACGAGAAAGCGTGTCGGGAAGTTGTCGCTGCCGTCCGCAATCACGTTATAACCGCTGATCAAGTCCACCGCGTTGGCGGCATTGAGACGCGTCGCATGCTCGATGATTTTTACATCAGGGTTGATGGATGCGACAGCCTCCTTGGCGCTGGATGTTTTGCTGGTACCGATACGCGCGCTTGTATGCGCGATCTGGCGTTGTAGGTTTGAAAGATCGACCTTGTCGTCATCGACAACACCGATGGTCCCCACTCCGGCGGCCGCCAAATACAGGATGACAGGAGAGCCGAGCCCGCCTGCGCCGATCACCAGCACCTTGGCGTTCAGCAGTTTTTCCTGCCCGATACCGCCGACCTCCTGCAGAAGGATGTGCCGTGCGTAGCGCTGAATCTGTTCTTCGGAAAAATCCATGTGCGCCGGATGCGCTTACGCGCCCTTTGCAACGCCGGTTGAACCGAACCCGCCCGCACCGCGATCGGAGTCCGGCAATTCGTCTTTTTCTTCCCACATCACGGTGCGTACCGGTGCGATCACCATCTGCGCAATGCGCGCGCCGCGGCTCACGGTGAAGGGCTCAGCGCCGTGATTGACCAGAATAACGCCGACTTCGCCGCGATAGTCGGCATCAATGGTGCCGGGGCTATTGAGCACCGTAACGCCGTTCTTTGCCGCCAAGCCTGAGCGCGGGCGCACCTGCGCTTCGAAGCCCGCGGGCAGTGCGATGGAAAATCCCGTGGGGACGATTGTGTGCTTGCCCGGCGCGATCACAACGTCTTCATCAACAGCTGCACATAAATCCATCCCGGCCGACTGACTGGTTTGGTAGGCCGGTAAGGGAAGGTCACCGGCATTGGGAAGACGTTTAATTGCAACGGAAGTCACGACAGGCACGGGTCTAGCCTCACAAATTTTGTTCAGCGAATTTGACGATACGCTCGGCCAGCCTTTCGGCCACGGCGCGTTTTTGCATGGTTGGCCAGTCTTCAACGCCCTCGGCGGTGACCAGATGAACGGTGTTGCTGTCTCCGCCAAACGTACCGACACCTGGGGAGACGTCATTGGCCACGATCCAATCGCAGTTCTTTTTCGCGCGTTTGAGCTGGGCGTTCTCGACTACGTTCTCGGTTTCGGCGGCAAAGCCGACGACAAGGCCCGGGCGTTGCGGGCTGGGTTGAGACAGGTTTTCCAGAATGTCCGGATTTTCAGCAAGCCGAAGCTCTGGTGTCTTTTTACCCTTCTTGATTTTTTGTCCCGTTTGACCGGCAACCGACCAATCAGCAACAGCGGCGGCGCAGACAAGAATCTCTGCTGGCAGTGCTTCGCCGCAAGCCTTCATCATTTGCGATGCTGTTTGTACGCGTACGGTTGTGACGCCGTCCGGGTCGGGCAGATTGGTCGGGCCAGTCACCAGGGTCACCGCAGCGCCGAGGTCCGATAGCGCTTTGGCAACAGCGTGTCCTTGTTTGCCCGATGAGCGGTTGGCGATATAGCGCACCGGATCAATGGGCTCATGCGTGGGCCCGCTGGTGACCACAGCGCGAAACCCTTTAAGTGGGCCATCGCCGCTGCTTTTTTGGAAGTGGCGTGAAAGCGCCGCAATGATGTCCGGCACTTCGGCCATGCGTCCGTCGCCCACTTCCCCGCAGGCAAGGTCGCCCGCACCCGGTCCGACCACTTGCACTTCGCGGTCTTTGAGTGTCTGCAAATTTGCCTGCGTCGCCGGATGAGTCCACATCATCACATTCATGCTAGGCGCGATCACCACCGGCTTGTCCGTGGCCAGCAATGCGGTGGTGGCCAGATCGTCGGCAATGCCCATGGTCATTTTTGCCATGATGTAGGCCGTGGCTGGGGCAACCAGCAAGATATCGGCTTCGCGGCACAAGCGGATGTGTCCCATCTCTGCTTCATCGGTGAGCGAGAACAGGTCTTGGTAGGCCTTGTTCCCCGACAGCGAGGCCAATGTCAGCGGCGTTACGAACTGCGACCCGCCTTTGGTGAGGATGCAGGTCACCATTGCGCCGCGCTCACGCAGGCGCCGGATCAAATCGGGGACCTTCACGGCGGCAATGCCGCCGGAGACGATCAAGAGGATTTTCTTGTTCTCAAGCACGTGAATTTCCAATCGTCGGCCAAGTCCGGACGGGGCGGGACTTTAACTTAATATAAGCACGGCCAATAGGCCTACCACTACCGCCCAGGGCAGCCAGGCGGGCCATCGCCGCGTCCCTTTTCCACCCTCGCTTTCGCCGCGCAAGGCTCGCGCCGTGTCGGGATGGAGCTTAAGGCCCTCGCGGGACAGGTCGGCCGTCACCGCGTCCACACGGTCGATAATGCGCGGCAGCTTCTCCAGGGTGCTCAACGCATTTGAAGCGGCGTCAGTGACCACGGCTTCCGGCCCCAGTCGCTCGCGCATCCAGCTCTCGATCATCGGCTGGGCAAGTTCCCACATGTTCACATCCGGGGAGAGCGTGCGCCCAACACCTTCGGCCAACAGCATGCTCTTTTGCAGTAAAAGAAGTTGAGGTTGAGTTTGCATCTCGAAGGTCTCGGTGATCTGGAACAGCTGTCCCAACAAACGGGCAATCGAGATATCCGAAATGGGTTTGCCGAGAATGGGTTCGGCGATGGACCGGCAGGCCTGGGCGAATCCGTCCACGGATTTGTGGTCCGGCACGTAACCCGCGCGAATATGAACCTCGGCGACCTTGCGGTAATCGCGGGTCAGAAACCCGAGCAGCATTTCTCCCAGTGTTTTTTGGGTGGGCGTATCCACGCGGCCCATGATGCCGAAGTCCATGGCAATGATGGTGCCTTCCGGCGTGACGAACAAGTTGCCCGGGTGCATGTCCGCGTGAAAGAAACCGTGATGGAAGACCATCTTGAAGAAAGCTTCCGCGGCGGTGCGCACGACCGCAACCGGATCGACATTCATTGCCGCGACGGCCTTGGCATCATCCACCCGCGCGCCGGAAACGCGCTCAAGGGTCAGCACCCGCTCAGAGGTGCGCTGCCAATCCACGGCAGGTACGCGAAAGGTTGGATCGCCGGCGAAGTTTTCTTTCATCTCTTCGGCGGCGGCGGCTTCGAACCGTAGATCCATCTCGATGCGCGCGGTTTCCTCGAACGTGCGAACCACCTCAACGGGTTTGAGGCGCTTCAACTTCGGGAAAAGTGATTCGGCAAGCTCTGCCAGCCAATAGAGAACCTCGATGTCGCGTGCGAAGGCCTGCTTCACGCCTGGGCGCAGAATTTTTACAGCGACGTCGTCGCCGTCTGTCGTGGTCGCGAAGTGGACTTGTGCAATGGATGCGGCGGCCACCGGCTTTTCATCAAAGCTCGAATACTTTGTCGATAGGGGGGCAGCGAAGTCACTCTCGATGGTGGCTTTGGCCTCGGCGAATGGAAACGGCGGCAGGCGGTCCTGCAGATTGGAAAGATCCGCCGCGGCCTGCTCTCCCAACAAGTCGGAGCGCGTCGACAAAGCTTGACCGAACTTGATGAAGGTGGGTCCGAGCTCGGTCAGCGCGAGGGCGAGGCGCTGGCCTTCGCGCAACTCCCGCATGGACTTGCGCGGGCTCCAGATGAGCCGGGCGATGCGCGCCATCGTGCGTCCGGCTGGATGTCCCTCGGCAAGGGTCAACGCGTCGTGCCGCGTAAGGCAGCGGCCGATCGCCCAGAGGCGGCTGATATTGCGAAAGCTGCGCAGCATGTGAGTCTGTGATTGTCCCTGTTGCAGGCGCGTCAGGCGCGCCAGCCGGTATGAATGGCGGCGATGCCGCCGCTCAGGTTTCGAACTTTGATTTGGCTAAATCCTGCATCAGTCATCCGCTTGGCAAGCGCTTTTTGATCGGGAAAGCGGCGAATGCTCTCGGCAAGATACGTGTACGCGTTACGGTCGCCGGCGACAAATTCGCCCAGCCACGGCAAAACGCTAAATGAATACGTATCGTAGAGTTTGTCCAAAAGCGGAACCATGACTTTGCTGAACTCCAGGCACATGAAGCGCCCGCCCGGTTTAAGCACGCGCCGGGCATCGGCCAGAGCCGCATCGATATGCGTTACGTTCCTGAGACCAAAAGCGATGGAATAGGCATCGAATTGCATATCCCCGAAAGGCAGCGCCTCAGCGTCCCCACAGGCCCACTGGACGCCGGTCAGATGTCCCCGGTCGATGGCGCGGTCGCGGCCTACGGAAAGCATTTCGACGTTAATGTCACAAACGGTGATCGGAATACGCGGGTTTCCGATGCGTTCGAGAATTCTGAAGGCGATATCGCCGGTTCCGCCGGCAAGATCAAGGCATGCTTCGCCTGTGCGCGGCGCAAGACAATCTATCGCGGTTGTCTTCCACAGCCGGTGAATGCCTGCGCTCATCAAATCATTCATCAGATCGTACTTAGGCGCCACCGCGTCGAACACGGACCGCACAAGTGCCGCTTTTTCGGACGCGGGAACTTCGCGATACCCGAAATGTGTGGACGGCGAGACAGGTTCTTCCCGCTCGGCGCTCGGGTGGGGTACTTTGGGCGTGCCGGACATGGCCGGACAATAATCTAAGGGGCTGGTAAACACCACGAATCCGAATGCCTGAACTTCCAGAAGTTGAAACCGTTTGCCGGGGCTTGGCGGGTGTCCTTGAAGGCCATCGATTCGCCGACGTGGTTGTGCGCCGTCCTGACCTACGTATTCCGTTCCCGGAAAGATTCGCGGGCCGCCTTAAAGGACGGCGTGTTCAGAAAATTCATCGACGCGCCAAATACATTCTTATGGATTTAGACGATGGCAATGTTCTGATCGTTCATCTCGGCATGGCGGGTCGGATGTTGATCCTAAAAAAAACCGCACCGCCCGGGCCGCACGATCATGTCCTTTTCACGACAGATGATGGCGCGGAAATCCGGTACAACGATCCCCGGCGATTCGGTCTCATGGATTTGGCGCCGGCGAACGGACTCGATAGCCATCGGCTTTTTGGTCATCTGGGTGTGGACCCTCTCGGCGAGTCGTTTACCCCTGCGTTTTTGCATGCCGCGCTCAAGGGCCGCACCACCACTATAAAAACCGCACTGCTTGATCAGCGCATTGTTGTGGGTGTCGGCAATATTTATGCAAGTGAGAGTTTGCATCGCGCTCGCATTTCACCGCGGCGAAAGGCCGGAACTGTTTCAAAAGCCAAAATTGCAGCGTTGGTCAGTGCGGTCAAAGACGTGCTTGCCGAGGCGATTGCCGCGGGAGGTTCGTCATTGCGCGATCATGTGCAGCCGTCCGGCGAGCTCGGGTATTTTCAGCATTCATGGCGCGTGTATGGGCGCGCAGGCGAGATATGTTCATGCGCGGCCGGGAAGAGCGACGCCAAGATTCGGCGAATCGTACAAGGCGGCCGTTCTACCTTTTACTGTGCACGGTGCCAAACTTAGGGGGTGACGGCGGCGCAACCCCAAAAGGCGGTAAGCAACACCACGTTTTGTCGGCACGGACTTGACGGTATCTCTTTGAAGTGAAGGCAAAACCCCGGATGGCGGCGGGGGCCCCAGATGGGTTCGGCCTAATCCGTCGGCCGCTGTTGACGGCGCCTTCGTCATCCCCTATAAGCCGCGCTTCATTTTCGGCAACAATTGTAATGGATTGATCCGTTTTATTCGGGTCGCAGCTCAATGGCACATCATAAATCAGCCAAGAAACGCATTCGTCGTAACGAACGTGCAGAAACAAGAAATCACGCGAGCCTCAGCCGTATCAGAACGTTGTTGAAGGCTGTTGAAACGGCCGTGGTCGCCGGCGACAAAACCGCCGCGCTCGCTGCATTGAAACAAGTCACGCCGGAACTTATGCGCGGTGCACGTAAGGGTATCGTACATAAGAATACCGCTGCGCGTAAACTTTCCCGGCTTACGGCACGCGTCAAGTCCCTCGCGGCTTAAAATTATCTTTCCCACATTCTAGATTTCGGCGCTCAGCGATTTTGAAGAGCGCCGAGTCGTTTGCCGTTTGCGTAAACGGAAATTATCAAGCCTTTGTGAATCAAAGATATGCGCCGATGCCATCATCGCGCGTGCGACAATTGGCGTTCGCCAAACATGAAATCAGCGTATCGCTGTCAAGAAATCTTTGCACTTGTGTCATACGTTTCGAACGCTAAATTGTCCGCCGTCCACGCGGACTCGGATTTGCGTTTCAATTCGTGTTGTCAAAGACGGGCCGCGAACCATCATCAACTGCAAAGGCGAAACAAAGAGCTGTCTAGATTTTTTTCAGCTCGAGAAAGTCCGTCGCATTATTTGTATGCAATGGCCCAGTTTCATTTTGCATTGATTGAAGGTGGACGGCAGAAGCGAATGTGATCATGCAACGGATCGCTGATTTAGTCGTTTCTGACGGGCATATGGGGTTGTTGGTTTGACGTCGCTGCGCGCGGGTTGTCGGCTTATATAAGAAGCAACCTAACGCGCGACGGTATCGAGGGGATCACATAGCGTGACACGCGAAGACGAAGCGGCCGTCGATCATGCCGAATGGGATCGCGTTAAATCGCGACTCAAGCAGGAGTTCGGGGACTCTGCCTTCAAAAGCTGGGTCACGCCGATTACGCCAAGCAGCCTGAAAGACGGCGAATTGGAGTTGACGGTCCCCACGCGCTTCATGCGCGATTGGATTTCCACACATTACGCCGAACGGATTCGCACTCTTTGGCAGGGCGAAAATCCGAAGATCCGGAAAGTCACCCTAAAGGTCGGCGCTGTGAATCGGGACGGCCGCGTGCAGCAACAGCGTCCGCCTGCGCCGGTTGCACCTCCGGGCGCGCCGCGCACCGGATCAAAGATCGCCGAGTCCTTGCCGCGCTCTGGCGCCGCGCTTGGCGCCGATCTCTCGGCTCCGCTCGATTCGAGATACGTTTTTGAAAACTTTGTGGTCGGTAAGCCAAACGAATTTGCCTACGCGGCTGCCAAGCGCGTCGCGGAAAGCGATCAGGTCAGTTTCAATCCGCTTTTTCTGTATGGCGGCGTCGGTCTCGGCAAAACCCATTTGATGCATGCCATTGCCTGGGAGATTCGCCAGCGCTCGCCGCAACGCCGCGTCGTGTACTTGTCCGCCGAAAAGTTCATGTACAGCTTTGTTCGGGCCCTTCGAAATCAGGATATGGTGTCGTTCAAGGAGCAATTCCGTTCCGTGGACGTTCTGATGATTGACGACGTTCAATTTATCTCGGGCAAGGACTCAACCCAGGAAGAGTTCTTCCACACGTTCAACGCCCTTGTGGACCAGGGCCGTCAAATTGTCCTGTCCGCCGATAAATCGCCGTCGAATCTGGAAGAAATCGGCGACCGGCTGCGCTCGCGCTTGTCGTCTGGCTTAGTGGCCGATCTGCACCCCACAACCTTCGAATTGCGTCTCGGCATTCTCGACGCCAAGGCGGAAAACCTGGGTGTTTCCGTTCCCCAGAAGGTCAAAGAATTCTTGGCCCATAAAATCACCTCCAATGTCCGAGAGTTGGAGGGTGCGCTTACCCGGCTCGTAGCTCATGCCCAATTGGTCGGCGGCGCCCTGACGTTGGAAACGGCTCAGGATTTGCTGCAAGACCTGTTGCGCGCCCACGACCGGCGTTTGACGATGGAAGAAATTCAAAAGCGCGTCGCCGAGCACTTCAAGATCCGCGTGTCGGATATGAGTTCGGCGCGCCGCTCCCGCGTCGTTGCGCGCCCACGCCAAGTGGCGATGTACCTCTGCAAGCAATTGACCTCCCGCTCGCTGCCTGAAATCGGCAGAGCGTTCGGCGGACGTGATCACACCACGGTCATGCACGCGGTGCGCAAGGTCGAGGAATTGGTCAAGCTGGACAGCGCATTTGCCGAAGACGTCGAGCTTCTCACCCGCATGCTCGAAAGCTAAGGTCGGCGCCAGCGGCCTAGCGGCATAACCGCATCTCCTTAAAGTGGAATTGGCGAGCCTATCTCTCGGCTTAGCCAGTTTTTCCTATGTGCCAAAATCCCCTGTGATATACTTTTGGGTTCTCGACACACGATGGCGCTCTGCCTGCGGAGACCGGGGCGCGGCTGGACATTCTCCACCGGCACCGGGCGAGGCTGTTGCGGCTCTCGTGTGAAGAAGGGCTCAAAAAACAGAATTTAAGAACATGAAACTGATCATCGAGCGTGCCGCTCTCCTCAAATCTCTGGGTCATGTGCAAAGTGTAGTGGAACGCCGCAACACGATCCCGATCCTTTCAAACGTTCGCATGGATGCCGCCAAGGGTCGGTTGTCCCTGAATGCGACGGATATGGACATTCAAATCGTCGAAAGCACGTCGGCGGAAGTGTCCAAAAGTGGCGCGACCACGGTTCCGGCGCATACGTTGTATGACATCGTACGCAAGCTGCCCGATGGCGCCCAGGTCGAGGTCGTTTCATCTTCCGACGGCGGTCAAATCGTCCTGACCGCGGGTCGCTCCAGATTTAATTTTGCCTGTCTTCCGGTGGAAGATTTCCCGGCCATGGCCGACGGCAAGTTGGGACATACGTTTAAGCTCGGGTCAGCGGACCTGAAATCCCTGATCGACCGCACACGCTTTGCGATCTCGACGGAGGAAACCAGGTACTATCTCAACGGCATCTACCTGCACGCCGCCAAAAGCGAAAAGGTCGATGTTCTGCGCGCCGTCGCGACCGACGGTCACCGCCTTGCCCGCGTTGAGTTACCGCTTCCCGATGGGGCTTCGGGCATGCCCGGTGTCATCGTTCCGCGCAAAGCGGTCATCGAAGTCCGCAAGCTGATCGAAGAAACCGACAGCGATGTCGAAATCTCGCTCTCGGATTCAAAGATCAAATTCACTTTTGACGACGTGACGCTGACATCGAAACTGATCGATGGAACTTTCCCGGATTACGAGCGGGTTATTCCCACAGGGAATGACAAGGTGCTCGAGGTGGAATGTAAAACGATGTTCAATGCTGTGGACCGCGTTTCCGCCATCAGCTCTGAAAAATCGCGATCGATCAAGATGACCTGCGACAAAGGGGCTATGACCCTTTCCGCGTCCAGCCCCGAAGCGGGCAGCGCCGTGGAAGAGGTCGAGGCAACGTATGATTCCGGCAATTTGGAAATTGGGTTCAACTCCCGATATCTCTTGGAAATTCTCGGGCAGATCGAAGGTGACGCGGTGCGTTTCACCATGGCTGATGCCGCCTCGCCCACAATCATTCGCGACGTCGCTGACGGATCCGCCGTTTACGTGCTCATGCCGATGCGCGTGTGACCGCGTTATCGGACCGGCTTACGCCATCGGAAAATATGGACGGCACGTATCAATCCGCTCGTGATCGCGTCTCGATTCACAGCCTGTCAGTCAGCCGCTTCAGGTCCTACCATGCCGTTCGATTGGATGTGGACCACCGCCCCATCGTGCTCACCGGTGCGAACGGGGCGGGGAAGACCAATCTTTTGGAGGCGCTTTCGTTTTTCGCGCCGGGGCGCGGACTGCGCGGCGCTAAACTCGGCGAGGTGGTGCGCGCGTTCGGCGGTGCGAATGAAGACGAGACTAAGTCCTGGGCGGTGGCCATCGCCCTTAGGACGGCGGACGGCCTTATCAATTTGGGCACCGGAGTCACCGCTGCCGCCGAAGGGCGGCGGGCCGTTCATATCGACGGTGAGCCCGCAAAAAGCGCGGCTGTGTTTTCTCAATATCTTGGTGTCGTGTGGCTGACGCCCGCCATGGACCGATTATTTGCCGACGGCCCAGGTGCGCGCCGCAGGTTTATCGATCGGCTCATCGTGACTATCGATGCTGATCATGCCGGCCGCGGAGCGGCCTACGAACAGGCCTACCGTCAGCGCCTGCGTTTGCTGCGCGACGGTGATGGCGATGAAAAATGGTTTTCCGCGCTTGAAGACACGATGGCCCGCCACGGTGTTGCTTTGGCGGCGGCCCGTCACGATTTTCTATCTCAAATCAACAGGGAGCTCGAAGCGGCGGTCGGCGCGTTTCCCGCCGCACATCTCGCCCTGGAGGGAGAGCTGGACGGCTGGCTTGCGAAGATGCCGGCCATTGATGCCGAAGATGCCGTACGCAAAAGCCTGCACGATGAACGGCGCGGAAATCCAGATGTCGGTGCGGGTCCGCACCGCTCAGAGCTCAATGTCAAAATGATTGCGCCTGGCCATCCGTCGGATGGCCAGCGTGCATCCTTGTGTTCCACGGGCGAACAGAAGGCGTTGCTGATTTCGATGATTCTGGCGCATGCGCGCTTGCAACGGGACCGGCGTGGACATGTGCCGATTCTGCTTTTGGACGAAATTGCCGCCCATCTTGACCCCGACCGCCGCGCGAGCCTTTTTGAGGAAATTCTAAAGTTGGGCGCGCAGGCCTGGATGACCGGAACAGATGCAAATTTGTTCAAAGAATTGGGCGATTCTTCGCAGTTTTTTTCCGTAAAAAATGGCACACTGGAACCTAGCCGTTGCCCTATGTGACGGTGCACTTTCAATGACCATTCGACCAACCTATATACGCTCCATACCCTAAGAGATAACGCCATGAATTCTCCTGCCAGCCAATCCGAAGCCAGGGCTTATGACGCCGAGTCCATCAAAGTTCTGAAGGGACTCGATGCGGTACGCAAGCGCCCGGGGATGTACATCGGCGATACCGATGACGGCTCAGGTCTGCATCACATGGTCTATGAGGTTGTGGACAACGCCATCGACGAATCGCTCGCCGGTCATTGCGACAGAATCGAAGTGGTTCTCAACGGCGACGGAAGCTGCACCGTGCGCGACAACGGTCGTGGCATCCCGGTAGATATTCATAAGGGAGAAGGTGTCTCGGCGGCCGAAGTCATCATGACGCAACTTCACGCCGGCGGTAAGTTCGACCAAAACTCATATAAGGTTTCGGGTGGTCTCCACGGTGTGGGTGTGTCGGTGGTTAATGCGTTGTCCACCACGCTTGAGATGCGCATATGGAGAAACGGCAAGCAGCATTTCATTCGATTCAAGGATGGCGTTGCTGAAGCGCCTCTTGCCGTTGAAGGGGACGCGCCCAAAATCGAGGATGGCAACCGGGCCGGTCAGTTCAAAACCGGCACGGAAATTTGTTTTCTGCCTTCCAGGGCAACATTTACCAAGACCGATTTTGATTATGGAACCTTGGAGCATAGGCTTCGAGAGTTGGCGTTCTTGAATTCAGGCGTGTTCCTGAACCTCACCGATGCGCGCCACAGTGAGGTTAAGTCGGTGGATTTGCACTACGAAGGCGGCATCGAAGCTTTCGTCAAATATCTCGATCGCACCAAGCAAGGGCTGCATGATCCGCCGGTGACCATGAGCGCCGAGCGCGACGGCATTACGGTGGAACTGTCCCTCGAATGGAACGACAGTTACCACGAAAACACATTGTGCTTTACCAACAACATTCCGCAGCGCGACGGCGGCACGCACTTGGCCGGCTTCCGCGGTGCGCTCACGCGCACGATCAACCACTATGCCAATGCCCATGGCATGGGCAAGAAAGAGAAGATTTCTCTAACGGGCGACGATATGCGCGAAGGTTTGACCTGCGTGCTGTCGGTTAAGGTGCCCGACCCCAAGTTCTCTTCTCAGACCAAAGACAAACTTGTGTCTTCTGAAGTGCGCCCTGTGGTCGAAGGGATCGTCGGCGAAAAACTGGGCGAGTGGTTCGAAGAGCATCCAGGCGAAGCGCGTAAGATCGTCGGCAAAGTGGTGGAAGCGGCGTTCGCGCGCGAAGCGGCCCGTAAGGCCCGCGAATTAACGCGCCGTAAGGGCGCTCTCGATCTCGCTTCCCTGCCCGGCAAACTTGCGGACTGTCAAAACCGCGATCCCGCGAAATCTGAATTATTCATCGTCGAGGGGGATTCCGCCGGTGGCTCGGCCAAACAGGGCCGCGACCGTGGTTTTCAGGCGATCTTGCCGCTGAAGGGCAAGATCTTGAACGTGGAGCGTGCGCGCTTCGACAAGATGCTGAGTTCTGCGGAGATCGGTACGTTGATAACCGCGCTCGGTACCGGGATCGGGCCGGAAGAGTTTAATATAGAGAAACTGCGCTACCACAAGATCGTGATCATGACGGACGCCGACGTGGACGGTAGCCATATCCGTACGCTTTTGCTGACATTCTTTTTCCGGCAGATGCCGCAGATCATCGAGAACGGCAATCTCTATATCGCTCAGCCGCCGCTTTATAAAATCAAACGCAGTAGCTCCGAGGTATATCTCAAAGACGATGATGCGATGGAAAAACATCTCATTGACGCGGGGCTCGCGAACACGTCGCTGGTTTTGCACGGCGGCGATCAGATCGGCGGCGAAGACTTGCGGGCCTTGGTGCTCAAGGCGCGCGATATCAAAGAGAGTTTACAGATGCTCTCGCGCACGCTGCCGTTGCGGATCGTTGAGCAGTGCGCAATCGCCGGTGCGTTCAATACCGATGTTCTCTCAAATGTCGAGTTGGCGCGTCAGGCCGCGGACTATGTCGCCAAGCGTCTCGATCATTTAGAGACGGAATACGAAAAAGGCTGGACCGGCGAGGAAGCTGCGGGCGGCGGCCTGAAGTTTACCCGTACGGTGCGCGGCGTGACCGAGACCCATATCTTGGACGCACGCACATTGAATTCAGCCGAGGCCCGCCACCTGGACAGCCTCGCTGCGAATTTACAGACCACCTACACGCGCGAATCCACTTTGAATGTCAAAGAAGATCAGACGGCAATCTCAGGTCCGGTCTCACTTGTTGATTCCATCATGAAATACGGCAAGAAGGGCCTGTCCTTGCAGCGCTACAAAGGGCTGGGTGAGATGAACCCGGAGCAGCTTTGGGAAACAACGCTTGATCCGTCGGCGCGCACGCTTTTGCAGGTGAAGGTCAACCACGGCGACGAGGCCAATGAGGTCTTCTCAACGCTTATGGGTGATGTGGTTGAACACCGCCGCGACTTTATTCAGGAAAACGCGCTCTCGGTCCGCAACCTCGACGTTTGACGGGTATCGGTTCTGCGCGCAGGTCAACGCGGCAGAAAATCCAACAGGACCTTTGCCGTATCCTCGGGCATGTAATCGATGAAAAAATGGCCGCTCGGCAACGTCGCCGCCGTCAGGCTCTCGCACCAGGGCCGCCAGGTTTCCCCGACATCGAAAAACCGCGCGGGTGCGCCATCCTCGCCCCAAAACGCTAGCACCGGGCATTGAATTTTCTTTTTGCCGAAATCGGCTTGGTCCATCGCAAAGTCTATGGTGATGGCGGCGCGGTAGTCTGAACACACACTGCGGATCATGTCTGGGTCGCGCCAGCACCGCCGGTAGTCGTCGAGCTGTTCTTTGTCGAACCCTTTGAGCCCAGGCCCGCCAAGCGAGCCCATCAGGCTCTCGTTGAAGAAATCCGGATCTGCGCCGATCATCCGTTCCGGAAGGGGCGCGGGGCGGGCCAGGAAAAACCACATCCAAAATCCCTGTGCCGTGTTCAGATCGACGGATGAGTACATCGTGTAAGTCGGCGCAATATCGAGCAACGCGGCGGACAACACCACCTCAGGGCGGTCCAGCGCCATGCGGTGGGCGGTGCGCGCCCCGCGGTCATGGCCGACCACATGGAATCTGGAAAAGCCCAGCCTTTCCATCACCGCAATCTGATCGCTCGCCATCACCCGGAAGCCGTAATTGGAGTAATCGGATAGAGGTACCGGCTTCGAAGAATCGCCGAAGCCCCTGAGATCCGCGCAGACAACGGTAAAATGCTTGGCCAAAAGTGGCGCGACATTGGCCCACATGACAAGGTTTTGCGGGTTGCCGTGCAGCAATAGGACAGGCGGGCCATCTCCGCCCACGACGCAATTGATGCTGACCTCGCCGGTATCGATAACCTTTCTGGCGAAGCCTTCGAACATCGCGGCGTTCAGCTCTCGCGGATTGCCAGATGGACCCGGTCGTCCTCATCGGCCAGGGCGCTGACCACGCGCTGGTGATCTTCCCAGGTATTGGCAAATTCGGTAAGCGCCTGAACGAGAACCTGCTCCATGCTTTGGCCCATGCTAGCGGCCAGGCCTTCCAGCCGCGCTTTCAAGTCCGGCGAGACTTGTATGATGAATTGATTGGCCGGCGTGCGTTTGGCTGCCTTTTTTGGGGCTGGCTTTTTCTTGGTCTTCGCTTTTTATCTTGATCGTTTTCTTAGCCGCTTTTTTGGCTCGCGTTTTGCTCTTGGCCTTTTTCTTCGCGGTTTTGCGCGTGGCTTTCTTTTTCGCCGCCATAACAACTCCTATTGGTGTTCGCCGTGGGTTTGCAGCTGTGTGCGGCAAACCACCGTGGCCGTTTCTTAGGCCAACTCGTGTTCACAGAGAAGGCATCGATTGGCCGCCGTGTTCAAACTCTCTCAGGGCAAGGAAAACCCCAAACCTTGATCTGCCCAGCCAGCTGTCGACGCAGGCCGGAAAAATGCTTTCGAGTACCTTATGTGCCCCAAAATCTATCCTTAAACGCGATATATAGTGCCTGTAAAACCGACCTGGGGTTGAAAAATTCATGTATTTTTCGAAATTTTATTGCGATTTCTAGACATCCGCGCGGGTTAAAGCCGATTTTGGGCAAATTCCGGACGGCTTCTTTTAGGTGGTTGAGTTCAAAAGGAAAATCTGGCTCCGCTTCGTTGCTCCACCGCCTCATCGATTTTCAGCATTGTTAAAATTTGAGCGATCATAATCCCTACAATATACGTAGTGAAATATAATATCAAAAATAAACCGGTATCAGGCAATATAATTTTTATTGCCTCATCAAAGTCTCACACCCAAATACTCCGTCATCACAAGGTTCGCCACAATTGGGCGAGATAACAAGAGCGGCGAAGGAGAACGCCGACACGGGGGAGGGCCCAGAGGCCCCGAACGATAAAACCGGTAACGGTCCGGTCTCTGCACACAGGGGTACGCATAAGCCAGCCAGGCCTTTACGGCCTGGTAACGGTGCTGTGTTGAAACAGGATAAGGAGACCACCCGTGGTCGACGTGAGACACATGAAACGTATTTTTTCGGCATTTCGATTATGCGCCGCGCCCGTTGTATTGGGCGCCGCACTTATTTTGACGTCCGTCGGCGCGGCCCGCGCTGCCGACATTCCCTCCGATATGAAAATAGATTTTTCCAGCATCGTTGTGTCCAAGGAAGAGTTGATCTGCTTGGCGCTCAACGACTATTGGGAAGCCCGCAGCGAAAGCATGGCCGGCCGCATCGCCGTGGCCAAGGTGGTGCTGAACCGCGCCATGGACCGCCGCTTCCCCTCCAACCTCTGCAACGTGGTCAAGGAAAACCACATGCAGGAAGTGCTGCATCGCTGCCAGTTCTCCTGGTACTGCGACGCCAAGGCCGACACACCCTATGAACGCAATCAGTGGCGCACATCCTTGAAGATCGCCGCTGCCGTGCTGCAGAAAGATGCCGCCATCCCCGACCCGACCGGCGTTGCGCTGTGGTATCACGCCGATTACACGCGCCCGTCCTGGACGGCCGACTATGAAATCACAACCATTATCGGCAATCACATTTTCTACCGTGATCCGGACCGGAAATATCTGTCCAAATTGAGCGAGCGTAAGCCGTTCATTTACCGCCTGAACGCCTTTGCCGAATACGCTTCGCGTCACGTCACGCCGAAGACCCGTGTGGTCGCCAGCGCCGACGACGGTCGTTCAACCGTAGCGGTGCAGACCGGCCCCGCGCCGGCTGAGCCATTCGCCCGCTAGGCCGGCCTCCACGCCGTAAGGCTCAAGGATTTCATCAACGCACCTTTTGAACGCTGCGCCATGGTTGGCGTGGCGCAGGTGCGCGACCTCGTGCGCGGCCACATAGGTCAACACAGTGTCTGGGGCCAAAATCAGGCGCCAGGAGAAGGAGAGTTTTCCTCCTCGCGCGCAGCTGCCCCAGCGGGTGCGGGTATCGCGCACGGTAATACGCGCGACCGGCCGCGCAATCACGGCCGCCATCTCTCGCGCTAGCGCCGAAAGGCTTTCCTTCGCCTCGCGTTTTAGCCAGTCGGCCGTGCGACGTGCCATATGCTCCGGGCGTCCCGTGACAAGGATGGTGTTTTCCTCCCGCCACACCCCGCCTTTTTGCTCCGGGGCATGGCGCAGCACATGGTCCGTTCCCCGGTAGGGAATGACGGCGCCGTGCTCAAAGGGTACGCGCTCCGGCATGGCGCCAAGATGCTTACGAATCCAGGCAAGATGCTGGGTGACGAATTTGATGACCGTGCGATCGGACACCCGGCGTGGGCGCACCAGCACAATACATTGCCGCGCGGGTTCGACGCGCAGCCCGAGCCGCCGCGCCCTGGGGTTCATCTCGACGATGATTTTTTCGCTGAACGCGTCCAGCCCGGCCACCTCAGTCAGGGCATGCGCGAAAGGTGCGGCGCTCGTTTCCGCCTGCTTTAAAAATTCCATGGCACCACGTAGAGGTGGAGAGGCCCTGCGTCCTTTTCCGCCACGCAGCGTCCGCGCACGGAGACGCCCGCTTTATGCACGGAGTCCGGATCACCCGTGACCAGGGGATGCCAATGCGGCAGGTCTTGTCCGTTCTTGACCAACCTGTAGGCGCAGGTGCGCGGCAGCCAGTCGATCACATCCAGATCCTCCGGGGTGAGGACGACACAATCCGGCACCAGCTTTTTGCGTTTCGGATAATTCAAACACAAACACGTGTGCGTTTCGAGCAACCGGCACGCCACGTTGGTGGACTTCAGCTTGCCCTTGTTGCCACGGACTTTGTGAAGACAACATTTGCCGCAGCCGTCGCACAGACTTTCCCATTCCTCATGGGACATCTCTGTGAGTGTCTTCTTGCGCCAGTACTTATGCTCGAGTTTTGCTGCCATGTGTTAGGGGCTTGCCAGAACCTCTTTGAGGCGCGTGGCGATTTCGTCCGCGCTGACGCCGTTGCCGAAATGATCGACGTATTTGCCGTCCGGCCCCATCAGATAGGTAAGGCCGGTGTGATCCATCAGATAATCCTCGGTGGGATTGCCATCCGAATCTTCCATATGGTTTTTGCGCGCATAGACTTTATACGCGACGGCCGCCGCATTGACCTGTTCGATACTCCCCGTCAATCCGATGAGGCGCGGATGGAAATTAGCGACGTATTCGCCCATCACTTCGGGCGTATCGCGCTCCGGATCGACAGTAATCAGTACCGGCAGAATGCTTTCTCCCGCTGGACCCAACTGATCAAGCGCCGCGGCAATGGTCTGCATGGTCATGGGACAAATGTCCGGGCAATAGGTGAAGCCGAAAAAGACCAGGCTGTGGTGGCCTTTCAAAATCTCCTCGGTCACGGTCTCGCCGTTTGAATTGACAAGTTCGAACGGCCCGCCGATAGCCACTTCGCCGGTGGTCGCTTGCTGTGCGGGCGGCGGCGCTTTGGGCAAATACAGAAAAAGCACGACCGTTGTGCCCAGCAGAATAATCGCACCGATAAGAAGTCTTTGGATCATGCGCCGAATCTTCACCCGCCGGGGGGTGGCCCGTCAATCGAGCGCTTCAATGCGCCGGTTGATTTCCGCGCGCAATGGCGAGGTTTGAGGCTGTTCATTCAGGGCCCGTTCCCATTTTGCGCGGGCCGCGGCCGCATCGCCTTCCTTCGCGTCGGCCAAACCGGAAATAAACAGCGCATCGGGTTGATAAGGGCTTAGTTTCAGAACGTCGTTCATGGTTTGGGTCAGTGGGGCCGGCAGCGGGCCGGGTGCGTCCAGATCCGTTTGCGTAATCATCAAGTTTGCATATTGCATCTTCGGATCGATCTCGGCGGGCTTGAGGGCCATGGCCTTCTCATAAGCGCCCAAGGCGCCGTCCACGTTATCGAGCACGGTATAGGAGCGCCCCAGCATCATCCATCCGTCATAGTCGTCGGGCTCGCTTTCCAGGCGCGCGGCAAGCCCGCTCACCATGCCCCGGATCATCTCCATGTTTTCCGGTGAAATACCACTGGGTGCGACCGGCGATGCCGCTGCGGACGCCTGTGCAAGGTCCATCTCCAGCGGATGACGCGGCTCCACCGACACCGGCATAATCCCGGCACGCTGGGCGGTCTGGGCCATCTGGGTCGTCACCAGGTCCAGCCAGGGCGCATCTGCAGGCGCATCAGCGGTCAAGTCGCGCCAGATGGCGATGGCTGCTTCGTTGTTGCCCAGCTGGGATTGTTCCAAACCCAGATAGAACCGCGCGCGCGGCTCGTTCCGGTCCACCTCCAGGGCATTCATCAGCGCATCATGGGCGTCCGCCGCAATGACGCCGCCGCTCGCCGCCGCCAGAACTTCTCCCAGGTTCGCGTACACATCGCCGGACGGGGCCAACCGCGCGAGCTGCCGATAGGCGTCGGCCGCATCGTCGTAACGGCGCAGGGTGCGGTAGCTGCGCGCCAGCAGCGTCCATCCGTCCGGGTCGTCGGGATTGGCGCGCATATGGGATTCGAGTTGGGCAATCAGCCGGTCGGACTCCTGAGATTGGTCCGCGGCCAGCTCTGCACGTTTCGCGGCGGTGCCGCCGGGCATCATCGGCGTACCGATGGGCAGGTAAATACCCAGCGCCAAGGCAGGCACGATGATCAAAACACCCGCGGTAACGGCCGCGCGCCACGCCGGTGAAGCGCTATGGATTTTCTGCTCCGCCTGTTTCTTGACTGCGAGCACCCGGCGCTGAATTTCAAGCCGTGCCGCCCCGGCTTCATCGGCCGTCAGCACCCCGCGCTCCAAGTCGCGGTCCAATTCCTTGAGTTGGTCCTCGAACACCATCAAGTCGTAATCGGCGCGTGTGGCGGCAAGTGCGCGCCCGCGCAGTACCGGCCACAAAAGGGCCAAGACCACGAGCAGCGCGAGAATTACGAACCCTGCCCAGATCATTTCGAAGAGTCTCCTGAAAGCGAACGCTCGATTTCCGCGCGTTCTTCATCGGTCAGCGGCGCGGGGCCCGCGCGCGTTGACGAAGCCCTCATGCGCCCGGCGACAATCACGGCGCCCAACAGGAGAACGATCAGCGGACCAAACCACAACAATAACGTGTTCGCCTGGAAGCGCGGCATCAGCAAAACGTAATCACCATAGCGGCTGACCATGTAGTCGATGATCTCTTCATTGGTATCGCCGTGAAGGAGGCGCTGGCGAATCAACACCCGCATGTCCCGGGCGATTTGCGCATTGGATTCATCGATGGTTTCGTTCTGGCATTGGACGCAACGGATGTGCTGGCTGATTTCGCGCGCGCGGGCTTCCAGCGCGGGGTCATTCAGCATCTCGCTGGGCTCCACCGCAAGCGCGGGCGCGGCGCACATAAGCGCGGCAATCAGCGCCAGGGCATGTCTCATTTTTTCAGCTCTTCGATGAGCGGCTTCATGGTGTTGCGCCAAATCTCCGGCGTGATGGCACCGGTTTGCTTGAAGCGGATAACGCCGTTCGCATCGACGATGAAGGTTTCCGGCGCGGCCGTAACTCCGAACGCAATGGCCGCCTCGCTGCGCGGGTCCTGCCCGACTTTGGCATACGGATCGCCGTTGCGCGCCAGCCAGTCCAAGCTGTCTTGTGGGTCATCGCGCCAGGCAATGCCGTGAATGGGAACAATCCCCTCCTTGGCTATTGAATTCAAAACAGGATGTTCGACGATGCACCCCACGCACCACGACCCCCATATATTGACCAGCGTCACCTCGCCCTTCAGGTCGGCGGTGGTAAGCGCCTCGCCCCTGCCTGGTAACGGCGGCAGATTCAATTCCGGCACGGGGGTGTCCAACAGAACCGTCGGGATGACCTTCACGTCCGTTCCGCTCTTGATGTCGATGAGACGTTTCCCGAACACGCCGCCCAGGGCCAGGATCACCACAAGCGGAATGATGTAGGGCCAGCGGCTGGCGCGCTTTTGGTCGCTATGTCCGGCGTGCTGATCGGCTTCGGTCATCGTTTACTCCGCCGGTGCGGGCATGGCCGCACCCATATTCTGCGCCCGTCGCGGTGCGCCGATGCGATGGCGCCGGTCGGTCAGCGAAACCACGCCGCCGAGCACCATGAGTAAAATGCCGTACCACAGCAGCGGCACGAATGGCTGGTAATAGAACCGCGTCACATATCGTCCGTCCGGCTGGCGTTCGCCCAGAGCCAATTGAATATCCGAATAATAGGTCGTGTAGATGTTCGTGAATGTCGTCGTCTGCGGCGAATGCACATAGCTACGCCGCTCCGGAGTCATCACCGCGATGTCGCGCCCGTTTTTCGAAAGAAGAATCGTTGCCCGTTCGGCGTCGTAATTCGGTCCGGGCACGGTCTCAACGCCCTCAAACGTGAAGGTGTACCCCGCCATCTCGACGGTATCACCTGCGCTCATCGCCTGAATGCGTTCGTCTTTCCACACCGTATCTACGGTGATGCCGGCGATCAGAACCGCAACGCCGAAATGGGCCAAAGTCAAACCATGCGCGGAACGCGGCAGGTTCTTGGTTCGCGTCCAAGCGCCGGCGCGGCGTGGTTTAACGCGCTCGGTCCACTCCAGAAGCGCCGATGTGCCGAGCCAGATGGCCATGCCGATGCCCGCCGCGCCGCCGATGTGCGACAGACTGACTCCTGAAAGTAAGAGCGTGACGGCAATCGCCAGCAGCACGGCACCGAAGGCGATTTTAAGCCGGCTCAACGCGCCCATTAGATCACCGCGTTTCCACGCCAGCAGCGGGCCAACACCCATCAAAGCCACCAGCGGGATCATCAAGGGAAAGAACACGCCGTTGAAATAAGGCGGGCCGACCGAAATGCGCTCGCCCGTCAGCACTTCGGTAATGAGGGGATACAACGTGCCCAGAAGAACGGTTGCAGAAGCGGTGGTCAGCAAGAGATTATTTATCAGCAAGCCACCTTCACGCGAGATGGGCGCGAATACGCCGCCGCCATCGAGATGCGGGGCGCGGATTGCATACAAGGTGAAGGCGCCGCCAATTGCGACCGCGAGAAGACCGAGAATGAAAACACCGCGCGTCGGGTCGGAGGCGAACGCATGTACAGAAGTCAAAACGCCCGAACGCACTAAAAACGTTCCCAGCAACGAAAGCGAAAACGTGACGATGGCCAAAAGGATCGTCCAGCTTTTCAGGGCTTCGCGTTTCTCAACCACAATTGCGGAATGAAGCAGGGCGGTGCCCGTTAGCCAGGGAATGAACGAGGCGTTTTCCACCGGGTCCCAAAACCACCAGCCGCCCCAGCCGAGGGTGTAGTAGGCCCACCAGCTTCCCAAGCCGATCCCGAAGGTCAGGAACATCCAGGCCAGCAATGTCCAAGGCCGCACCCACCGCGCCCAGGCCGCGTCCACGCGTCCTTCGATCAGCGCGGCGATGGCGAACGAAAACGCCATCGAGAAGCCGACATACCCCGTGTAGAGCATGGGCGGATGGATCGCCATGCCGGGGTCTTGAAGGATCGGATTCAAACCGGCGCCCTCGGCCGGTACAGGGCTCAAACGCAGGAACGGGTTTGAAGTGAAAAGAATAAAGGCGATGAAACCGAAGCTGATCATGCCCTGAACGGAAAGGGTGCGCGCACGTAGCGCGGGCGGCAAGTTGCGGCCGAACACGGCAACGCCCGTGCCGAACAGGCCAAGAATACTCACCCAAAGGACAAGGGAGCCCTCGTGGTTTCCCCACACGCCGCTGATCTTGTAGATGAGCGGCTGTTGGGTGTGCGAGTTCTGATACACGCCCACCACGGAGAAGTCCGAGACCACAAAAGAGTGGACCAGCGACGCGAACGCAAACAGCACGAGGGCGAATTGCGCGACGGCCGCGGGGCGGGAAACCGCCATCCATGCGGCATTGTTTTTCGCAGCCCCGATCAAGGGCACGGTCGACTGCACAAAGGCCACAGCCATCGCGAGCGCTAGGGCAAAATGGCCGAGTTCAATGAACATGAATGCGCCTCTAGAAGGATCAGTAGTTTTGTACGGCGGCGGGCGGCAAAGGCTCGCCCTCTTTCCATTGGCCGCTGGCTTTTAGCGCGTCGGCCACCTCACGCGGCATGTAGTTCTCGTCGTGTTTGGCCAAAACGTTGGACGCGACAAAAACGCCGTCGGCATTCACATGGCCTTCGGCCACCACGCCCTGCCCTTCGCGGAAAAGGTCGGGCAATAATCCCGTGTACGTCACCTTCAGCGAATGCGCGGTGTCGGTAACAGCGAAGAGAACCGTTTCGCCTTGATGCTCCACACTGCCCGCTTCGACCAGTCCTCCAATACGTATACGCTGCGATGGATCCGGCGCGCGTTCAACGATTTCCGTCGGGCTGAAGAAGAAAACGATATCGTCGCGCAGGGCCGTCAGCACCAAGGCCGCGCCGGCGCCCAGGCCCAACAGTCCAAGCATCACGAAATACAAGCGACGCCGTTTACGTGTCATTGCGATCTGCCCTCCGCGCCGCCGCGTCGCGCCGATTTAAGCCCGTCGAATTCCTTCTGACGTGCTTTGAGCGTGCGCAGGCTGAACAAAAGAATGCCGAGCAGCACAGCCGTTGCGAGCCCATAGGCGGGCCAAACCCACTGTGCATATCCGCCCATGCTAAAAAACTGTGCCATGCCCAATCCCTACTCTGCCGGTTGGCCGACGGCGGCATAACTGATGCGCGCGTTGCGGATCTTCGCGTTCAAAAGTTCGCTGCGCAGGCGCAGGATGAGAACGGCTAGGTAATAGGTGGTGAACGCACCGAGCATCAGGAACAGGGGTAATAGCATCTCGCCTGTCATGGAAATGCCGCTGGTGGAAACGATCGAAGGCTGGTGCAGTGTGTTCCACCATTCCACCGAGAAGTGGATAATCGGAAGATTCACCGAACCGACAATCGCCAAAATCGCGGCGGCTTTGTCGCCGCGCTCGGGGTCTTCGAATGCATCGCCGAGGGCCATGTAGCCGAGATAGACAAAAAACAAAATCAGGGTCGAGGTCAGGCGCGCGTCCCAAGCCCAGAACGTGCCCCACATGGGCTCGCCCCAAAGCATGCCGGTCAAAAGCGCGAGCGCGGTGAAAGCTGCCCCCATGGGTGCGGACGCTTTCGCGACCAAGTTGGCCATGGGATGGCGCCAAATCAGAAATGCGGCGCTGCTGGTTGCCATGACCCCATACACCATCATCGCGTTCCAGGCCGATGGTACATGGATGTACAGAATGCGAACCGTATCGCCTTGTTGGTAGTCCGGCGGCGAGGTGAACAGAGCAATGGGCAGCCCGACCAGGAAAAGCAGCGCGCACACACCAGCCGCCCACGGAAAGATGGCGTTGGCGATGCGCATGAACTGGGTCGGATTGGCAAATCTGTGCATGACTATTTTCGTAATGGAACCGAAGGTTTATCGCGCGAACTTCACTGCCGCCATACCTAAATGACCGGCGTTTTCAGGGACGTATACATAAGGCTTTCCGCAGCAAATTCCGACTAACCGAATGGTAACGGTGGATAACCTTGTTACAGCCGCCACGGCAACCATTTCCGGCATCGAGTTCAGGTAAAATATCACCTGAGGATATAGGTCTAAGTTGCTAAAATCTCTATTCCACCGCTTGGCGCAGAGCAGCGCTCGCCGCCCATGGGCTCAAGGACAGGGCCAGCACAGCCAAGCCCGACAGGATGGTCAGCATCGGGGTCGGGGACCGGCCGATAATGGCGGCCTCCACTGCACCGGTGCCGAAGATCAGCACCGGAATATATAGAGGCAGGATGAGAAGCGAGAGCAGCACGCCGCCGCGCCGGGTGCCCAGCACCAGTGCTGCGCCCACCGCCCCGATCAGACTGACGGTGGGCGTCCCCAGCGCCAGCGCCGCCATCAGCGGCCCGTACCCTTCCGCCGGCATCTGCAGTGTGACGGCCAGGATCGGCGAAAGAAGAATCAGGGGCACGCCAGTGGTTAGCCAGTGGGCGGCCACCTTTGCGAGATAAACGACCGCAAGAGGCTGTCCGGACAGAACCAACTGATCAAGGGTCCCGTCTTCGAAATCGATGGCGAAAATCCGGTCCAGCGACAAAAGCGCGGCCAGAAGCGCGGTCACCCAGACCACCCCGGCGGAGATGCGGGCCAGCACTGCAGCCTCCGGACCGACGCCGAAGGGAAACAACACCGTTGCGATGGCAAAGAATGCAATAACCGTCAGGCTGTCTCCGCTTTGGCGAACAGCAAGCCGCAGGTCGCGCCCGACAAGAGTGAAAAATCCCATCACAGCTCGTCACTCCAATGGGTCGGATGAGCGACTGCGAATTTTCCAAGATCCAGCACTTGCGCATCGCTGACAAATGCGGCGCCGTGACTGGCCACCACAACCATGCCGCCATTTGCGCGATGGTCGCTGATGATCTGTGACAACGCGTTCAGGCTTTGCTCGTCAAGGGCGTTGCCCGGCTCGTCAAGAAGCCAAAGGGGCGCAGGGGCAGCAACAACCCGTGCCAAGGCCAGGCGATGACGTTGCCCCGCAGACAAATGGCGGGCGGGATAATCGGCTAAATGCGAGAGCCCCATGGCGGTCAACGCGCCGCCGACCGAATTATTGTCCGCATCCCGCCGCCACAATGCGCGCCAAAAGGCGAGGTTCTCGGCAACAGTCTGGGCAGGCTTAATGGCATCGAGGTGACTGACGTAGCGCAGGCGCGTTGCGTGAAGTTCCGCATCTTCGACATCGCTGTCGCCCCAAGCCAGTTTTCCCGCTGTGGGCTGCGAAAGGCCGGCCATAAGGCGAAGAAGCGTTGTTTTGCCGCTGCCGTTGGCGCCCCGTAGCACCAAGGCGCCGCCCGGGTCCAACCTAAAATTCAACCCCGCGAAAACCAGCCGTCCGCCGCGGCGGCAGCCTAAGTCTTTGCCGGAAAAGGGTTCGGGTTTTGCGCGGTCCTTGAACATGCGCCGGACCATAGCAGAGCTTTTCAAAGCCGCCAGTCCGCGAAGCGGACAAAGAGAAAAAGAGGTCCGCGAAGCGGACAGATAAAAAAGGGCCCGCGTAGCAGACAAAAAAAGTGCGGTCGGCGCTTTAGGGGTTTGGGGGAGAAGGGATGCTGCGCCGACCGCGAATTGGGGCTATTTGGTTCGAGACAGGTAGGGGAACCAGTCTCGAGGATCAGAACCGAGCCTGACGGGCCTAGGGGAAGGCGGACGTTTCGGCTCTGTCCATGGGTCCGACTACACACCCCAAATGTGGCGACTTTTTGGGCTGAAATCCGCCCTGGATTTCTCTTTTCCGACAATAGGTTGCGCCGGACCACGGCAATTTCGGGCTCTGGACTTTGGCCCCGGGATGTGGATTATTCGAACCGAAACCGGGATACAACCGGTCATGCTGGGGACGACATATTCAAGGTACCGGTCAACCGCCGGAAACAGGCCGGTCAGCGCCGTGTTGCCGCCATCCTCTCCTCCGCTTGGCCGGACATTTCCGCCAAATTCAAAACGCGTTCCCGCGAAGGAGCCTTTCCCATGCCCGTTGCTGGTCACGATTCCCTCAAGCTGCGCCGCACCCTCGATGTCGGCGGCAAGAGCTACGATTACTTCAGCCTGCCCGAAGCGGCGAAGACCTTGGGCGATATTTCGCGCCTGCCGTTTTCACTGAAAGTCTTGCTGGAGAATCTTCTGCGTTACGAAGACGGAAGCTCGGTGACGGTTGATGATTTGAAAGCGATGGTCGGTTGGTTGAAGGCGAAGAAGTCTGACAGCGAAATCGCGTATCGCCCTGCGCGCGTATTGATGCAGGACTTCACCGGTGTGCCGGCGGTTGTCGATTTGGCGGCGATGCGCGAGGCGATCAAATCGCTTGGCGGCGATCCGCAGAAGATCAATCCGCTTTCGCCGGTCGATCTTGTGATCGATCACTCGGTGATGGTCGATGCGTATGCGTCCTCCACGGCCCTATCTCAAAACATCGATCTCGAATTTGAACGTAATGGTGAGCGCTATCAGTTCCTGCGCTGGGGTCAGATGGGTTTTGACAACTTCCGCGTTGTGCCGCCGGGCACGGGCATTTGTCACCAGGTCAACGTCGAGTATCTCGCCCAAGTGGTTTGGACCGCCGAGGAAGGCGGCAAAACCGTCGCTTATCCGGACACGCTTGTGGGCACGGATAGTCACACCACCATGGTGAACGGCCTCGCCGTACTTGGTTGGGGCGTCGGCGGCATCGAAGCGGAAGCGGCCATGCTCGGCCAGCCGATCCCGATGCTCATTCCCGAAGTGATCGGATTTAAGCTCAACGGTAAGCTGAAGGAAGGCACGACGGCCACCGACCTCGTGCTCACGGTCACGCAGATGCTGCGCAAGAAAGGCGTGGTCGGAAAGTTCGTCGAGTTTTTCGGCCCCGGCCTTTCCGATCTCTCGCTCACCGACCGCGCGACCATCGCCAACATGGCGCCTGAATATGGCGCGACCTGCGGCTTCTTCCCCATCGACAAGGAAGTGTGCCGCTATCTGACTTTCACCGGCCGCGATGCGGACCGCGTTGCGCTGGTGGAAGCTTACGCAAAAGCGCAAGGCATGTGGCACGACGAGAACGCGCCTGATCCCGTGTTCACCGATACGCTCGAATTGGATCTGGGTTCGGTCGAGCCGTCCTTGGCCGGACCGAAGCGCCCGCAGGATCGTGTCTCTCTTTCCGCAGCCTCGAAGGAATTCGAAAAGGCGCTCAAAGACACGTTCAATCACGCCTCACCGGTGTCCGCGCCCGTCGCCGATTTGAAAGGCCCCGGCGCGAAGGACCAACTCACCGACGGCGATGTGACCATCGCTGCGATCACGTCGTGCACGAACACC
>Ga0181593_10000528_pt1 | contig 33321 bp, 34 predicted proteins | sample 071ome_19_FD_133756 | JGI IMG/M metagenome (GOLD analysis project Ga0181593, IMG submission 133756) | Coastal salt marsh microbial communities from the Groves Creek Marsh, Skidaway Island, Georgia - 071413AT metaG (megahit assembly) | ecosystem: Environmental > Aquatic > Marine > Intertidal...
AACCACGATTCTACGGCTTTATTTCAATGGCAACAGGAGCGTTCTTGCTCGAAATAGAGAGAATCGTTAGGGAAATTTAGGTGGTTAAAGATTGAAAGCAAGAGGCGGTAGCTGAAAGAAACGTGATCAGGTATAGATAGAGCCAATGGAAGTGTGGTACTGAAGTGGCGGCTTCCCATCATGTGATAATGGCAAGGGGGTAATGAAATCAACGAATCAACGCGAGAGCTTTTTGCCTCCACTATGGATTCTTTCTCTGATAGCAGTTTGTCTTGCTGTCTGGGTACTCTCAACCCTGAAAGAGATGGTTGTCCTCATCGTTCTGAGCTTCTCTGTTGCCTATGTAATTTCACCGCTTCTTGAATGGCTGGAAAAGAGAGGGGTATCAAGACATGTAAGTGTCTTATTTGTCGGGATAGCCATTCTCTTTGCTGCAATCATTGCTTGTGCGACGACTATTCCGACACTACTGAGGGAATATCGCCTACTCATCAATAACTTTCCGAGTTACATGGATTCTGCGCGAGAACGCGTGGTGCCGATCATCGGAATTATTTCGCCGTACTTGCCACAAGCCTGGGTTGAAGCGATTGATTCAGGAAGTATCTCTTCATTGCTTGCTCTGAATGAAAATATTCCAAAAAGAGTTGTTGAGGCGCTTTGGAATACGCTTCTGGGTGGATATAATCTTACGCTGTCTCTCGTAAATGCGTTTATATTTCCATTCGTTGTGTATTACATCGCAATCGACCGGCACCGTCTCTACGATGGCTTTCTTTCTTGGATACCTTTTCTTCAAAGAAAGAAGGCAGCCTTAATGCTGAATGAGATTAATGAACAAGTGTCCGCGTATGTGCGAGGACAGCTACTTGTTGGGTTCATTATGTTCCTGCTTTTTTCAATTGGGCTTGGCTTTATGGGGGTTGAGCTGTGGTTGTTAGTGGCATTTATTAGTGGATTTGGGAATCTGGTTCCGTATGTAGGCTCCATAGTTGGTGTGTTACTTGCCACTATCATGGCTTTGGTTACGTATGGAACCTTTACCTCTGTTTTATCGGTGTGGGGGTTGTACGCAGTTGTTCAGATGCTGGAGGGAACATTCATTACCCCCCGTGTCATTGGAGGAACGCTTGGTCTTTCACCTCTTGTGGTCATATTGGCATTAATTGCTGGAGGTAGTCTCCTGGGTCTCCTTGGAATATTCTTGGCGGTGCCTACCGTTGCGGCACTCAAGGTCATCATTCGCCATCTACACATCTGGCTAATGAATAAAGCGGATATCTAGAGAGGACAAGCTATGTCTGAGAGTCTAGATCTGGAGAGTATCAGAGGATTACTTGAGCTTGCCATTGCTGAGGACCTTCCATCTGGCGATGTTACATCACAGAGTGTCGGTATTACTAACCAGTCTGCCCACGGAGAGATTCGAGTTAAACAGGACGCCGTAGTATGCGGACTTCCCGTCTTGAATGAATTAGCGAGATTGATGGGGAGAAGTCTTGTTGTAGATGCAAAGGTAGTAGATGGCACAGAGGTCTGTTCTGGTACTCTTGTGGCTTCATGTGCCGGTGACTTGGGCGATCTTCTTGCTTTCGAGCGAACGGCTCTTAACTTTCTTCAACATCTCTCAGGAATCGCTACGCATGTGCGAAGTCTGGTAGCTCAGGTGCATCATGTAGAACTGTTTGACACGCGGAAGACCACCCCAGGATATCGTGAACTTGAGAAGTATGCTGTTCGGATAGGGGGTGGAAGGAATCACCGAATGTCGCTCTCTGACCAAGTCCTGATCAAGGATAATCACGTCGATGGAGTTAGGAAGACGGGAGGAGAGCTTGTTAAGCGGGCTCGTAGTGTGGCTCCCAAAGGAGTTTTGATTGAGATTGAGGTAAGGCACTTTGAGGAACTTGAAGAGGTTCTCCACAATCGCCCAGATGTTATTCTCTTGGATAATATGGCTCAAGAGAGCTTAGAAAAGTCGATAGCGTATATCCGTACTCATGATCACAGCATTCCAATTGAGATCTCCGGGAATATTACCAAGGAGCGCTTCGAAGAGCTCGAAAATCTCGCGAGAGACTATAAGAATCTGCGTGCATCAATGGGCAGTCTCACATACGGGGCTGGATGGATTGACTTCTCGTTGATCATTCAGATGCAAAGCTTATAGAGAATGAAGTAGAAGATGAGAATTACGAGAGCTGAAAAAGAAGCGCGCCATGGATTTGAGGCTGAAGCTCGCGTTACTTCGCATGCATGTGAGTTTTATTGGGAGCCTGAATGTGATTCAACGATGGATGAAGCGAAGTGTCTTGTGCGTCAAGGAGTAGCGCTTCCTTTTTTGTATGGAGTTGATTTCCAGAGAAGTGGCAGAGGTAGGAAAGGACATGCTTGGGAACATGTTGGGAATAGCCTTGCTATTACGATAGCGCTCGATTCGTTCATACATGCCCATGCGTGTACAGGGCTCTCTCTCGTGGTAGGCATGTCAATCGTTAAGGTGTTACATCGCTACGGTATAGAGCTTCAGTTGAAATGGCCGAATGACCTGCTTGATAGTGAATCATACAAAAAGATTGGAGGCATACTCGTTGAGTTAATAGAGTTCGAGCAGCAGCAGGTGCCCCTCGTTGGAGTTGGCCTCAATTTCGGTGATACGCCAAAGGACGTGCCAGAGGCGGGAGCTCTCCAGATAGAGGCTTCTGGTCCTACTTTTGCGGGTGAGCTGACAGCAGGACTGCTTACAGACGTAGAGAGTTTTCGAGAGAGTGGATTTGCTCCGTTAAGGAATGAATTTATAAAATGCCTCGCATTTGTTGGGGAGTCCATTGAGTTCTTTGTCGGAGATGAGCATCATGAAGGAGTTTTCAAGGGAATCAGCGCTGAGGGCTGGCTTGTTGTAGAAGAGGATGGCCAAGAACAAGCCTATCATACGGCAGAATATCTTCGAAGGAGAGAGCATGTTGCTGGCATTTGATATAGGCAATACAAGTACGGTAGTTGGCTGCTTCCATGGAAAGGAGTTGCGTACCGTTGTACGGATTAGAACGTGTCAAGAAAGGACCGTTGATGAGTATGCCTCTATTCTTTTTCCCGCATTGGAGCGTCGTTTAGGACAAGAAGTGCAATTTGATTCTGCAATCATATCGAGTGTCGTGCCTCCAGTTGTCCCCTATATGGTCTCGGTATTAAAAAACGAGCTAGATATTGAGCCGCTTCTTGTTGGTCCAGGGATTAAGACGGGTATGCCAATAAGAACCAAGGACCCGTCTGCAGTGGGTGCAGATAGAATTGTGAATGCAGTTGCGGTACGTGAGAAGTATCAATGCCCTGCCGTCGTTATTGATTTTGGTACTGCAACGAGCTTCGATGTGATCTCAGGTGAGGGGGACTATCTTGGGGGAATTATCGCACCAGGAGTCCAGATCTCTCTGGATGCATTAGTTGGAAAAACAGCCAAGCTGCCAAGAATTCAGATTCATCCCCCTGAACAGGTTATTGGTAATGATACTGAGTCAGCGATGCGCTCAGGCGTCGTATTGGGATACCAGTGTTTAGTCGAAGGGTTGATTGAAAAACTGAGAGAAGAGCTTGGTGAGATTTCGACAGTTGTTGCTACTGGTGGTTACGGACAGCTCTTTGCCGATAGGCTTTCAACTATCGATATTTTTGAACCAGATCTTACGTTAAACGGACTGCGTCTGATTGCTGATAAGAATCTTGAGAGGTGCTAGCGGCAATTATACTTTCCTTGTCCTGAGAAACTGCAGAAGATTCTTTGAGTGTTTTGCAAGAGATGAAACAAATGCCCGTTTTCGTCTCCAATCTCCAGCAGGCTCGGCTGGAAAACCAAGATAATCACCAGCGTGCCTCAGTTTTCTTGTGACTCCAGATTGAGAGCCCACACGAACCTTATCAGATATCTCAACGTGATCCGCCACACCGCTCTGTCCACCGAGCACTACTTGATTTCCTACCGTAGAGCTTCCTCCGACACCTACCTGAGCGCAGAGCATACTATGAGAGCCGATAGTGACGTTGTGACCAACCTGCACAAGATTGTCGAGCTTCGTTCCAGTAGCGATGCGTGTTTCTCCAAAGGTTGCTCGATCAACACACGCATTGGCACCGATATCAACCCGATCTCCCAGGCGAACAATCCCAAGTTGTGGAACTTCCGCTATGCCAAGTTTCTGATCAGGAACATAGCCGAAGCCATCAGAGCCGATAGTAGCGCCATTTTGCAAATAGCAATCATTTCCTATGATAGAATCTTCGCGAATAGTGACTCTCGTATGAAGCGTGCATCGTTCACCGATTGTTACATCATTATAGATCACGACATGGGGGAAAATAGTTGTACCTTCTCCGATGGAAACATTATCTCCAATTACTGAGTATGCACCGATAGTCACAGAGGAGCCAATCGAGACGTTTTCTCCAACAAACGCAGTCGGGTGAATAGCACTAGCCTGAGATGTCTCGCGTTGAAAAAAGCATGGTATCAGCGCTAGAAAGCTTTCATAGGGAAACTGGGAAGAGAAAATATTAACACCTCTGAGCTCTTCAAGTATCTCAATGCCTTCTATGGCAGCTGGATGGAGGATTACTCCATGCACTTCTGAATCACGGATCAGAGTGATATCTCTTGATGAAAGTTGTTTTGATTTTGAAAAGTAGATCAACGTTTGGGGTTTCGGATCATTAAACGCCGACAATCCGTGAACTGGTTTTTCCGCATCGTGCACTATTGAGAAACGAAGCTCGGAGCGCCCGCTCATTGAGGAGCTAATCTCAGTGGCAGTCAGGGAAATGTCTTTTAATGGGGAAAAGATACGCATCGCCTAACAGATTCATGCCTATCGGCTATACGGTCAAGTAGTCCGGGGAAAATAAGTGAAAAAGCGAGGTAATTCGGGATATGGGGGAGAAAATCGACGCCCCCACTCTAGATGGGGACGTCCCTGACCTGATGAAAGTCCTCGAAGTGGTTGTGCCTAGGGAAGCTCGAAAGCAATTGGGAGGTTATCACATCCAAAGCTTCAACACCTTCATCACAAGAGTTAGGATCGCTCTGATTTGCCTGAAGGGCAACGGCTGCAATTAAGAATCCAAGTTTCACCTAGTGATTTGCGCAATATGCTCATGGGGTCTCGGAAATCATTGCACTATTCGTCCGAAGTCCATCGAACTATTAAAATGCTTACGCCATAGAGTAAGAGGAGCGGCCCTGCCATAAGAAACTGTGTCAGAATATCAGGCGGAGTAAGGATTGCCGAAATAACAAAAGCTCCAACAATAGCATACCGAGCATAGCTCGTGAGGGTTGCCGAAGTGATCAGTCCGAGTTTGCCGAGAAAAAATGCGAGAATTGGTATTTGAAATATAAGGCCAAATCCGAGCATGGCTTTCAAGAACATACTGAGATACTCACTGATTCGTATGGTAGGAGTTATTGTTCCAAGTGACTCATACTGTGCTCTGAAGAACTCAAGAGCATACGGAAGCACAATCAAGAAGCAGAAAGCGGTTCCCAGCGAAAAAAGCAGTGATGAGCCGGCTACGAAGGGAAGTGCCAACCGCTTTTCTTTCTCAAGTAAACCTGGACAAATAAAGAGCCACAGTTGATAAAAAATTATAGGAGTAGCTACTATAATACCGCAAAATAGGCTGAGTTTCAGTCTCAATATGAACGCTTCAGCCGGACCAGTACCAATCAGTTCAGCATCGCCAAAATAGGCAGCATAGGGAGCGGTAATCCACTGAAAAACCTCTCCACTAAAAGACCAACATCCTATTGTAGTTCCTCCAATTGCGAGCGCCGCATAAAGAATCCGTTTTCTAAGCTCTGCAAGGTGATCCCAAAATGATAAGTCTTGAGGCTCATGATCAAGCGAGGCACTTTCTGCTTTGCTGTGCGTCTGAGGATCTTCTATGGGTTGCTGTGCGGTGCTCATGTAGAACTCTTGTCCTCACTAGGCGTATCTAGAGCATCAGTAGCCTGTTGAGAAGCTTGTCGGACCTCTTCGGTAATCTCGCTTTTCACGGTCATGAGAGATGTTTTCGCCTTCGTAATGTCTTGTGAAATCTCTTTCGCTGGAGTGTACATGGTGTTGTACAGTTCTCGGCGCATGGCATCGGTTTGATTTCGAAACTTTCCAAAAAAGTGAGCAGCCTTTTTCGTTGCCTCGGGCATACGCTCGGGCCCCACAACAAGGAGGAGCACGATACAGATAATAGTTATTTCGGGGAGGCTAATTCCAAACATAATGCAGGCATTTCACTCTTTCATGTCATCGTCACTCTACTCTAGTTACGGTAAAAAGCATAACGAAACGCCGACTTTAGCGGTATGTTGGCAGAAAAAGATTGATTGTATGGGGTAAAGGCGCTTGTTAGTCCTTCTGAATTTTCAACAGCGCTACATGTTGATACGCGAGTAAGGAGGGCCACAGCTTCATAAGCTGTAAACGAGCTCGAGAGAACGTATGAAAGGCTCGATTATCAGTGAGATATCTTGGAAGAATAAGTTCTAGGGGCTCAATGGTCCCAGAGGTTTCGATGACGGCACTCTGCGGTAGAGCACGAAGAAGTTGGTGAAAGCGCCTTCGCGAGAAGAACTGGAGATGCGTGCGGTCGAGGGGGCCTCGCTCCATGTACTCGAAGTAGCCGAAGGCCATCATAAGACGGATTGCCAAATGTGTGATGTTTGGAACCGAGATGAGAACCAGGGCATCGGAGGCAAGTCGAGGTTCGAGCCTTGTTAAGAACTCGAACGGATTGGCCATGTGTTCCAGTACGTCAAGGAGTAAGACACAATCAAAAGATATCTCCTGTGGGAGTTCCTCAACACTGGGTGTAATACGCTCGTAGAGCGGAGCGAGTTTTTCCCTCGTATTCGGATCAATCTCAACGGCACACCTTCTCTCAACTCCCCGATCTTTCAGGAATTGGCCAGCAATACCGCTACCGGGCCCAATATCAAGCACCACACTATTTTCTTGGATTGATTCAAGGTGTTTGAAAGCCCAGGTATGGCTTGAGCCAAAGAATGGCTTCGCTTCGTATCGTTCAAAGGGGTCTCGAGACATACACCAGATGCTGAGCTATTCAGGAGGAACATTCAACACCCCTATGGTATATTTCATGGGAAACTTGACCCATTCGCTGCTTCTTTCCATATTGAAGGAGAATAACTCTGTTCGGAGTCGCACTATGTATAATCGAAAGCTCCATTTTCATTTCACTGGTATTGGCGGTAGTGGAATGAGTGGAATTGCAGAGATTCTCCTCAATAACGGATATGCAGTATCTGGCTCAGATATTTCAATAGGGGCTTCGTGTACGAGATTGCAGGGGCTTGGTATCGAGATCGTTCGTGGTCATGCCGCTTCGCACGTCCCAGAGAGTGCTTCTCTTGTGGTGTACTCATCAGCGGTGTCACTTGATAATCCTGAATTAGAGGAGGCACGACGTCGTAAAATTCCAGTGGTGAAACGAGCCGAGGTTCTCGCTGAGCTCATGCGATTGAAGTTCGGTGTTGCCGTTGCAGGGGCCCATGGAAAAACATCTACAACGAGTCTGATCGGTTGGATTTTTGAGCATGCAGGGCTCGATCCCACTGTGGTTATTGGGGGACAAGTAAAACAACGGCATTCAGGCGGTCGAAAGGGAGATGGAGATTTTCTCATTGCAGAGGCTGATGAGAGTGATCGCTCATTTCTTCTGCTTAAGCCAGCCGTTGCACTTGTCACAAATATCGATCGTGAACACATGGATGCTTACGAATCAGAGGAAGATCTTCAACAAGCGTTTGAACAGTTTATTGGCTCAGTTCCTTTTTATGGGCTCGCGGTTCTCTGCATTGATGATCCGTATCTCGAGACTCTTTCCAAATCATTTCCCCGTCGGATTGTGACCTACGGCTTTTCAAATGATGCAGAGATACGGGGCGAGGTTCAATCAGTTGATGTTGAGGGAACTCGCTTGAAAGTCTTTGTGGGTGGTGAATCGTGGCTGTCAGTCAAGTTACCAATGATTGGACGGCATTTTGCACAGAATGCTTTGGGCGCGATTGCGGTTGCCTTGGAGTTTGGTCTTTCAGCGGAACAGGTTCAGGGAGGATTAGAAACATTTCCAGGAGTGGAGCGGCGTTTAGAGCCTCTTGGATCGGTGCAGGGAGCACTCTGTTTTAGTGATTATGGGCACCATCCAGTCGAGATTCAAGAGACCTTACGCGCGCTTCGTGAGGGTTTTCATGAGACAGGGAGGAAAATCCGGGTGATTTTTCAACCGCACCGGTATTCACGAACAGAACAAAGCTATTCCGAGTTCTGTGAGTGTTTTACCGATTGTGATGAGCTGTGGGTGACCGAAATTTATGCAGCGGGTGAAGCACCGCGTGCTGGGCTCTGTGGGGAAAAGTTCGCTGGTGATATCCAACATGTGAACGTGAATTTTCTTGAAAATCTCAACGAAGCGTTAGAGGCACTTTTCGAAACGTTCTCAAGCAAGGATCTTGTTTTGTTCCTAGGAGCAGGCTCGATTGGAATTCGGGGGGCACATTTGGTGACCGAGAAAGGTGTCGAGAGAGATGCTGCATGAGCCGAGATAACACTAATATCACCTCGATACCGCTTAGCAATGAACTACAAAACGCAGGGATTCAGTTGCGGCGGGGGGTATCAGCCCGTGATCTCACTACTATGCGGGTAGGAGGGGCTATTCGTGAACTTTATTTGGTGCCTTCCGTCGAGGCACTACACACTCTTCTCAAGCATCAATCTTTGGTTGATACCGAGAGCCCCTGTCTACAAGCCCTCGGAGCGGGAAGTAACTCGCTTTTTCCTGATGAAGAGTTCGTCTCCCCACTCGTACGACTTATGGGTGATTTTAAGAGTTTTTCAGAGACTGAAGACGGCGGTACATTTCGGGTTGGCAGCGCAGTCGGGTTGATGAGATTTGCTCGCGTGGCGAGCGAAGCTGGCTATGCAGGTCTTGAATTTGCTGGTGGTATCCCTGCGACATTTGGGGGTGCTATCCGAATGAATGCTGGTGCGCATGGCGGAGAGCTTGGTGACCTCATAGAGAGTGTACGGGTTATCCTTCCTGACGCAGAGGTGCACACATTCTCCAGGCATCAGCTTGAGTTCCATTATCGCTCGTGCTCGCTTCCTGCTGAATCTATCATTTTAGATGCTGTAATTAAGCTAGCAAAATCGGATCGGGTGCGAGTGCAGGAGCGTCTTGTAAAAAACTTGGAATATCGGAAAAAGACTCAACCACTCTCGCTTCCGAGTTTTGGCTCAACCTTTAGAAATCCTTTGCGTAGCACTGAAGATGACAGTGGGGGGCAGAGTGCGGGAGAGCTTGTTGAACTGGCAGGTTTAAAGGGAGAGCGTTACGGAGGAGCAGAAATCTCAGCTCTTCACGCAAATTGGATTGTGAATCCCTCTCGAACGGCCACCGCGAAAGATATTCGCAGTCTGATGGTCCAAATCCAAAGAGAGGTAAGAGAACGTAGCGGGGTTGATTTGGAGCCGGAAGTAATCGATTGGGCGGCAAGAGATGTCGTTCCCCACGGGATTCGCGAATGATTTACATCTCATTCTTGCCAGAAATGATAGGGTCAGGGAGAATCTGATCGGTAAGCGTCAGAGCTTCATTGATGAAGGAAAGCTGGTGAGATACGTCGGGAATCGAGTAAGAGACATAGGAAGCTTTCTTGCTGGTTGTTTTCTTGTGATTGTTTTGTTGGGTGTTATTCCTGCTTTCTTTTCTCATAGTGGATTGCCAATCTTCTCAGTTTCAATGATCAAGTCTCGGTTTGCCTCTGTTATGCATGATCGAGAGGTGCTCCTTCCGGCGGAGCTTCTTCCATTTCGAGAGATTGTCGAAGAGCACCTTCCATGGGAAGAGTCTAACTTGTCTTGGGTCCTTGCTCCCTCTACATTACAAGATGCTCTTTCCTCCATTCCTTTGCTCCGTTCTCCACGCGTGAAGCGGTGTCATTGGTTTAGTTTTTCTTGTTTCCAGATTCTTTCTGACATTCGTGAGCCAGTGGCATCTGTGCGACTTGGGGAAAAGCAATGGCTAGTAGACTCCGGTGCTGAGTTTCTACTCCCGATTACCGAGAATATATCAATGCCGAGTTTGCCTGAAATACAGGGTCTTGAGCCTTATGAACACTCACCAGACAGGCTTCGAAAGGCCACAGCAAGGCTTTTAACCATAGTGAAGTCGTTTCGCGAACCTCAACAAAAAGGTGAGTCGGTTTCTCACATCCATTTTCTCGATGAAGAAGAGATACGAATAATGCTTTCAGGGGCAAGTTCTCCAACGGTAGTCATTACAGCGCAGCAACTGAGTCTGGAGCGTTTGGCACAATTAGGTGAACGAATGCAGGTAGTTCTGGACCTTGAGGCCTTACGAGGACGCAGTAATGCTGTCATCGATTTGCGATATAGTGGTATGGCGGTTGTGCAAGGGGCGGACCCAAGCATCGCGGGGTAATCATATCTGATATCAGGCAGTTGTGAATTTAAAACAATGCTTGTTTTTCGGGGTTGTCGAGAATACCGTAGCACAGGATATTAGGGAGGTGCTGAAGTTTTGCATGGAATGCAGAAATTCGCCCGAACGTGGGCTTCAACAAAACATGGGCTTCAACAAATTGAGAGCCTAAACACATTTGGGAATTATCTGTTTGGTTTACGAATGGCTAGCTCTGTAAGAGGATCGGACCTGAAATGAAGAGCAAGGGAAGATATATCGCTGGACTTGATGTTGGCACCTCGTTTGTTCGAGTGATTGTAGTCGAGCATGGGTTGTCTGGTGAGTTGAAGCTTCTTGGGGTGGGGGAGGTTCCATCAAGGGGTTTGCGTAAGGGTGTTGTTATTAACATTGAGGCAACCGTAGCCGCTATAGGAGAGGCCTTGGAGCAGGCAGAGGCAATGGCAGGGGTTAAAGTTACTTCGGTCTATGCGTCGATTTCTGGTGCTCATTTGAAGGGCTTTCAGAGTAATGGAATTGTTGGCATCCGGGGGAAAGAGGTTTCACTCTATGATATTGAGAGAGTGATGGATGCAGCAAGAGCTGTAGCGATACCGATGGATCGTGAGGTCCTGCACGTTCTGCCTCAGGAGTATATCATTGATGATCAAGATGGAATCCGTGAGCCGATTGGAATGTCAGGAGTCAGGTTAGAGGCACGCGCTCATATGATTACTGGTGCAATTGCGAGTGCGCAGAATATCGTCAAGTGTGCGAACCGATGTGGTCTTACGGTCAAGGATATTGTAGCAAGCACCCTGGCTGCTGGTAGTTCCGTGGTTGCAAAAGAGGAGCAAGAGCTCGGTGCATGTCTCATTGATCTCGGAGGTGGCACCACGGATGTTACCGTCTATTTTGGCGGTTCGGTTCAGCATACGGCGGTTATCTCTGTCGGAGGGGCGCATATCACGAATGATATAGCAGCAGGGCTCAGGACTCCGATAGCTGCTGCTGAGAAGATTAAGTGCGAGTTTGGGTCAGCGATAAAAAACGCATCTCGTGATCATGAAACTATTGAAGTGAGCTCAACGGGAGGTCGTCCTCCTCGTTTACTTTCTCGGTTAGTGCTGGCTGAGATTATCGAGCCGCGGGTGCGTGAGCTGTTAGAGCTCGTGAGAGAGGACCTGGAAGATGCTGGGGTTTTAGACATTATCGCGAGTGGTATCATTCTTACGGGTGGAACAGCAAATCTTGACGGTGTTGTTGAGCTTGCTGAGCAGGTATTTGAGTTGCCAGTAAGAACGGGTAAGCCGTTCGGCTTGTCCGGTGTGAAAGAGATGATTGAGCAGCCGGAATTCTCAACTGCAGTGGGGCTTGTTGTTCATGGAGCACGGGCAGTGAAGATTCGCTCATTCGGCGAGAATCAAGGTTTCTTTCGTCGTACTGTTAACCGGGTCTCTCAGTTTTTTGTTGAGCACTTCTAGCCCCAAGAGGGCAGAGGGGTAACGAGTGAAAGTTTGATCGTGAACTCGTTTCCAAACTCTTTTCTTTACTTTCGATTTTTTTTGCTTTAAATAACTAAAAGTTAGCGTTTTGTTAAGGGCAATGCCCCTCTGGACTTACAGCGGGAAAGCGCATGGGCACCTGATATTGCTAGGAAATATAATAGGTTATAGAGCTCTTCCTTCCCTTCTGGGGGCGCCTCCTGAGGGATGCTCCGCTGGTGTGGTTATCGCCGCGGAGTTTGTGCTCAAGGGGGGAGATGTGGTGAGATTCTCCTCGATAGAAGAGAGATAGTGAACAACATCGGGATCTTGCGAGTTTGATGTTGCGTTTGTTCTCAAATGTGGTTTTATTTCAGGCTCGTGATTTCCGACAGGGCAGTATATTTGTTTGAACCAAACTGGATGTTTGAACCAAACTGGTCAAACGTATATAAGGCTAGAGAAATTGAAATCTCAGCTACGGTCAAAATTATAACAGCGAAGGCTTGATACGAAGACAAGCAAAAGAAGAAAAGCAAGGAAGAAAAGCTATGAGCAGTGAAGAAATGATGGATCGCCTCAGAGACAGTAAAGCATACATCAAAGTCTTTGGTATTGGTGGTGCGGGTGTGAATGCCGTGAATAACATGATTGACAGCGGACTCGATGGAGTAGAGTTCTTCGCTGCTAATACCGACGCACAAGCGCTTGCTTCTAGTAAAGCTCCGAACAAGCTTCAAATTGGTCAAGAGATTACGAAAGGTCTTGGTGCTGGAGCAGACCCGGATGTTGGTCAGGCTGCTGCTCAAGAAAGTGAAGAGGAAATCCGCAAGTCGCTTCAAGGAGCTGACATGGTCTTCATCACTGCTGGACTCGGTGGTGGAACAGGAACGCTTGGTTCCTCAGTTGTTGCAAGAATTGCAAAAGAGCTTGGATGTTTAACCGTTGGTGTGGTGACGAAGCCTTTCGTTTTCGAAGGAAAGCGTCGAATGAAGAACGCAGAGCGGGGTATGGCTGAGCTAGCTGGTCAAGTAGACACGCTCATTACCATACCAAATCAGCGATTGCTGTCGGTTGCTGGCCGGAACACCTCGTTACTTGATACGTTCCGAAAAGCTGACGACATTCTTTATCAAGCAGTAAAAGGTATCAGTGACCTCATCTTCTTTGAAGGGCTTGTGAACGTCGACTTTGCTGACGTAAGGGCGGTGATGTCTGAAATGGGCATGGCTATGATGGGTACTGGCGAGGGTGTCGGGGATAACCGGGCTATCGAAGCAGCTGAGAAAGCTATATCAAGCCCACTTCTCGAAGATATCTCAATTCATGGTGCTCGCGGGGTGTTGATAAATGTTACGGCCTCTCCAGATGTTACCTTGCAGGAAGTCAATGAGGCTGCAGAACTCATCCATGCGGAAGCAGATGAGAATGCGAACATTATTTGGGGAATGGTCATTGATCCAGAGGCTCAAGACAGAGTGCGCGTTACCGTGATCGCTACTGGTTTTGGCATTCCGTTGGAAGATGGAGTTGAGATCTCAAAGAGCAGTATGTTAACTGGAGGACGGGCTGCAGGTCGGTCTCCTCTAGCGACAAGTGCTGAGATCTCATCAACGCGAAGCGGAAAAGAGAGTGGGTCTTCAGACGTCATCCGTTTGAAGAAATTGCCTGTTCTCTCGAGCGCTGAAGATCAGGAAAAGTACGAGATACCAACCTTCCTTCGGAAGCAGGCTGACTAATTCACTCGCGGGTAGTCAGTTTGACTATAGAAGAGCTCTTACAAGACGTGGCTATGCGTTTTGTAAGGGCTCTTCTCGTTTTCCCCTACTGCTTGAAGCGACCAATTTGATTGTATACGGAATCGATGTCGTAGAGTTCCTTTAGCTCGTTCAACGATAGATGTTCCAGACCTGGGTAGTAGTTTTGAATAGCAAAACACTTGTATAGCTCGATTCTGGCAGTGGCTCGCGCATAGGCTCTGGCTCTTCGAGCTTCAAGAATGGGTGCAAGCGCAGTGGACCAGAGCAGTGATAGGCCAGCAAGAAGGCAAAATATTCCGATCATAGTGTTTCCCTCTACTAGCGATAACGGCTATTTTAGGAAAATGCTTAAGTAATTTCTTTAGTTTCTTGCTGATGAGAAATTTAAAAGAATAATCGAAAAAGGGGTTCAATGAAGAAATATCTCCACTATACGATTAGGTTTGAAGATGGCGAGGTCTTTGATTCGAGTGATGCGTGGGGCGGACCCTTGTCATTTGATGAAGTCGGAGAGGCATTTCCGGATCAGATTCTAGATTCAATAGCAACCCTTCAGCCAGGCGAAGAAACATCTCTGACTCTTCAAGCCGAAGAGGCATATGGAATGCGAGATGAAGAGCTCGTGTTTTCGGTAGAACGAGCAAAGCTTCCAGAGGATATGGCTCTTGATGCGGGTTCTATTTTTAATATCACGCTCGATGAAGACGAGGACTTGCTGTGTGTTGTAATTGACTCCGATGAAGAGACTGTGACGCTTGATGCGAATCACCCGCTGGCTGGTCATGTAGTGAGTTTTCAATTGCGACTTGAAGAGAGGTCCGATAGCAATTAGAGATCTGTAGTTGCTCAATAGTGAGTCAAATGATCAAGGAAAAACAGAATGGCACATCTTGTCTGGTTCCGATCTGATCTAAGAGTTTCTGATAATACTGCTTTAGCAGAGGCCACCCGATCGTTTAGTGAGGGAGATGTATACGGGGTCTTTTTTATCTCTCTGGCGCAATGGCGAGAGCATGACTGGGGGAATCCGAAGATTGCATTTGTCCTTCGGTGTATAGATTCACTTCAGAAAAATCTGAAAGAGCTTGGTATTCCTCTATTCTTATTCGTAGAGGAGTGGTTTGAGGATATCCCATCGAGCATCAGTGCACTGTCGCAGGCACTAGGGGCCACAGATGTTTATGCGAATCGAGAGTATGAGGTTAATGAACAGAAACGAGATGGGCTTGTAGAAGAGAGCTTAAAAGAGATTGGTATTCGGCTTCATCTCTTTCATGATCAAACATGTATCCCACCTGATGAGCCTGCCCTAAGAACTTCTACTGGTTCTCCGTATACGGTATTCTCACCATTCAAGAAAAAATTTATTGACCTGTTTTATTCCCGACCAAAGCATGTATTGAGTCGGCCTCCGAAGTGCTCATGGCCAAAAAAGATTCCGACGCTTCCAAAGACTCTCGCGAATGTCGCTGAGCTTGATTTTGACAGCACGCTTTTTGCTCTTGAATGGCCAGGGGGCGAGCGTGATGGATTGAGGCGTCTCAAAAACTTCTCGAAATCTGGATTAGAGGATTACGCCACTCAGAGAGATTATCCAGCTCTTGATAATGGTACGAGTGGATTGTCAGCATATTTGGCAGTAGGCGCAATATCGCCAAGAACGTGTTTGGCTGCTGCTATTCGTGAAAATCATGGTGAACTGACCCTGGCGAAAAATGGCGCTATGACGTGGGCATCTGAGTTGATTTGGCGAGAGTTCTACCGTCATGTTCTTGTTCATCATGAGCGAATTTGCCGTTACCATGCTTTTAAGCAGAAGGTTGATCGTGAGGTGCAGTGGAGGTACGACGAACAGGACTTCGAAGCATGGTCTACAGGAAGAACTGGATATCCATTAGTGGATGCTGCAATGCGTCAGCTACTTTCGACTGGATGGATGCACAATCGCCTCAGGATGGTAGTTGCGATGTTTTTAACAAAGCACCTGCTCATTGACTGGAGGTGGGGAGAGCGCTTCTTCAATCAACATCTCATTGATGCGGATTTTGCAAGTAACAACGGGGGTTGGCAGTGGAGTTCATCAACTGGAACCGACGCCCAACCATATTTTCGAATTTTCAATCCGTATTCACAGAGTGAAAAATTTGATGGGCAAGGAGAGTTTATTCGCAAATATTGCCCAGAGCTTTCGTCTCTTGCTGGAAAAGCTATTCATCATCCATCTGAGGCGCAATGTAATGAACTCGGTTACCCTCTTCCGATAGTTGAGCATCGGGCAGGTCGGGAGAGAGCGCTTGACGCATTTAAGCGTTAATTTACGTATCCCTGAACCTCTATATTCGCCATCTCCTGTTCGGAATGTCCGAGGGGATAGCGAGTATAATAGAGCTCGCGTAACATACGGCGCGTCCTTTCCCAGCATTTACAATAGCGGGTTCATGCAAGGTATTAATGGCAGCTTTCTTTTTCTGACTTTGCACTATCTGAAGAAGCTTGCTCACTTTTCCCGCAAGCGCATTTTTTCTCGCCACACTTCTCGCAAGCATGTGAACAGTCATGGCCTTTGCACTCTCCACTATCGCATTCACAGTTTTCTTTCCCCTCACAAGCACAGGCATGTGAGTCAGCATATGCACTATTTTCAGATGAGATAACTGGGGAAATGAAGACAAACGCCAAAATCCCTAGTAGGCAAGTGCACAGGGGCAGAAGGCTGCGGTTGATCTTTTCTTGTCGATACATGACAACTCCTAAACGAGATGAGTTTATAAATATGTTCACTCGAGACTCATAGAAGAGAATCGGATGTTCCCAAGTAGGATCGCATGAGGTGAACTCAAGGCGCAAGTCAAAGCTGCTACGTGGGAATCGTGCGTAAATTCCCCCTTGAGCATTACATCCAACTTTTTTACCTACTCTTCTATAGTCGAACGAATGGCACTTCTTAGAACGTAGCTTCGCTTGGCCTCATCTGTGACCTCTACGAGGTTGTCATAAAGGGTTGAATCTATGAGGAGAGCGCCCAGGGTGCCTCCTCCTTTTGCCAGGGCGGTTGTTGCCTCATCAAGATTGCTCACCACTCGCTCGATTCGCATGCCGAGTGTTTCTCCCTCGGGACTTACAGGCGTATATATGAGCTCGTTCAGCACCCCATCTCCGCTTTCTATTTGCTGAAGTGTCTTGTGTAATGAGCTAGCTGCTAATGACACCTCTCTTAGTGTTCCAGCGAGCCACAAGTTTTTATCAGAATCGCTCGGTTCAAATATAAGGTCGTGAAGCAGTCCATCGCCGTCTTCAATGGCGTTGATAATTCGTTCAAGTTTCTGACTGGCTTTTGAGAAGTTATCAAGAATAGCTCCTGAATTTTGGTCAGAGAATAAGAGTTCATGAAAGAGTCCATTCCCTTCAGTGAGCGCCGAAGTTATCTCACGAGTATTTGACAGGGTAATCTTTAAATTCTCAGCTGACTCTTTCTGAAAGTCTCGCAGCACTTCGTCAAGGGTCTTAGATAGTGAAGTAACATTCTGCGCGATGGTTCCAGCAGTATGTAATATATCGGCAATGTCACCACCATTTTGAGATTGAAAGTGTCCCCCGGGCTCTAAGAGTTCGGACTCTGCTCCATGGGAAATACTGACATAGCGATCCCCCAGTAGCCCTTGGCTGGCAATTGCGGTTCGAGAGCTCGTTCTCAGGCGTGAACGATAGCGTGAATTTATATCAAGTGTTACATATACGAGTGAATCGGAAGTTGTTTCGCCAAAATCTATCGATCGCACGCTACCGACTGTTATCCCTCCCAGTCGCACTGGAGCCCCTTCTTTCAAGCCCTTCACATCAGGGAATGAAGTGAAATAGTAATCGGAGCTAGAAAAGATATGCTTCTCACGTCCGAGTGCGAAGATAGTAATTGCCACGAGTGAGATTGTCAGAAGAATGAAAATGCCTGCCTGGAACTCTTGGTTGTGCTTCATATTTCTTTTTTCCATTTACCAGTAATGAAATTCTGGAGAAGAATATTATTTGTTTCAAGCTCTTTCGCTAAACCGTCTGCTTGGAGTGCTTGTTCGGCGTATAGCATCCATCGCTGAGCAATTTTGCGAGCGCTCTCGATATCGTGAGTAACGGTCATAGTTGTCATGTTCGAATCATCATTCAGTCGAATGATAAGTTCTTCAATTTGACGAGCTGATGTCGGATCGAGTCCTGTAGTTGGCTCATCGAAGAGGAGGAGAGTCGGTTGAGGAGCGAGTGCTCTTGCGAGACCAATCCGTTTCTTTTGTCCGCCAGAGAGTTCGCTAGGGAATTGTCGACGTTTGGATTCAAGTCCCACCATCTGTAGGGATTCAATAACTCTATTCTCGAGCATCTCTTCGTCAGTGTGCCCTTGAGCTCGGAGAGGATAAGCTACGTTCTCGAATACAGAGAGCGAATCAAACAGCGCGGCGCCCTGAAAAAGAAATCCTATCTGAGAGCGTACCTTGATGAGTCGCTCTTCAGGCATGTGGCTGACTTCTTCCCCGAATACGTGAATGCGGCCTTTGGTAGGTTGAAGGAGGCCAACCATTAACTTCAGTAATACAGTTTTTCCTGTTCCGCTTGGTCCTAGCAAGGCTACGGATTCACCCGTTTGCACTGTGAATGAAATATCTTTGTGGATAACCTCATCTCGGAATTCCATTGTAACGTTTTCAAATTGAGTTGCGATGATGTTCTGCATCATAATTTTTATATCCAGCACTTCGTTACATGGCGAGAAATAGCTTGGTGAGGAAAAAGTCTGTAATAAAAATAATTATACTTCCAATTACCACAGTTTTTGTAGTCGTTTGTCCGACCCCGACGGTACCCCCAGTTGTTCTTATGCCATTGAAGCAGGCAAGTAGCACAACTAAAGCCCCAAATACGGAACTTTTTACTAATCCGTCGGTGAAGTCTCGAATCGTTACGGTAGATATCAGTGAGGAGTAGTAGAGGTGTCCAGAAATATCGAGTTCAAGAACTGAGATGAGGAATCCGCCGTATATTCCGAGTAAGTCAGCAAATATTACAAGTCCAGGAAGGGCAATCAGGGCGGCCAGGACTCGTGGTGTCACGAGCTGACGTATAGGATTTGCACCAAGGCATCGCATTGCATCAATTTGTTCGGTTACCGCAAGAGTTCCAATCTCCGCAGCTATTCCAGCTCCCACTCTCCCGCATACCATGAGTGAAGAAAGTACGGGTCCAAGTTCTCGTGACAGGGCAATTCCTACGATATTTCCGACATAGTTTTTGGCTCCAAATCGTTCCATTGCAAACGCGGTCTGTAAGGCAAGCACCATACCGGTAAAGAGTGCAGTTAAAAGAACGATGGGCAGCGATAGTGTGCCGATCTGTACAATATGCCGACACAGTTCTTGACGTCCAACCCCTGAGCGAAGAAAGTCCTTAGCAACTTCAGCCCCAAAGAGAAAGTATCCGCCAATCTCCTCAATAGCACGTTTCATGGATTCGCTCCTCCTGAGTCGGGAGCAGCCGAATCTTTCCCATGCTTATTCCAAGGAGGTAGGTCTTGAAGCGCTGTAAAGAGCAGCTTTTCAATCTGCTCGTTGTGCAGCCAGGGAGCGTCTGACTTGATCCAGAATGCCTGCTCAATGAGGCACTCATCAAAAAACTGCGAAAAGATAAGACTTCGTATTGATTTGCCGTCAAGTGAGGCGGTAACGCGAATAAGGCTCATACCCTGGGGCACCCACTTCCGTGTCGCAGCGGCAGAGAGTTCAACGCGTTGAAAGCCACTGAAGAGTTGGCGAGCAAGTGCGGCCTGCCTAGCTGAGGTTTGACGCAGCCCACAGCTTTCTATCCCAACTGAGTGTACGTCGAATGAGACATTCTTGTTGTCTGTAAACTTCTTCTTGAGTACTTGAAATTCTCCTTGGTCCAAAATGTCCCATCCTGAGGGTCTCTCTTGTTCTTGCATGGAATCAATTGATGTTTGAAGTTCCTCGGTATATCTCGGAACCGAAGCTATGCGTGAGCATCCGATTAGGGAACAGAGTGATAACACGAAGATGGTGTGTGCCCATTTGGAAGGGTGAGGACAGAAATGAAGGGGTGCTATTGCTATCCTTCGCCGAGAACGGAAAGTAGGGGAAAATTGCTCCAAACGGGCAGCCCATTCCCGCGTTCTTGTCAAGTTGCGAAATGTATTGAACAAAGTGAGATGTTTCATAGAATGACTATACACTGCACGCTTTAAATTTTTCGAAAAAACACGATTTTACCGAGTCCGTAACGTATTTTGAGCATCTTTCTACTTGATGGATTCTACATGTTCCTGTCGAATACAACAGTCAGGAAAATTGTAGAGCAGTTGGGGTCTGGAGGGCTATGATTGAATTACGACAAGTTGCTAAAGTCTACCCGCCTCAGCAAACCGCGTTGAATGGCGTCTCGCTTACAATTCAACCTGGTGAATTCACCTGCATCGCCGGCGCTAGTGGAGCCGGAAAGAGCACTCTCCTTCGTATTTTATTCGGTGCGGAAGTCCCTACCGGAGGAAACGCTCGGGTAGTTGGTAGAGATATGGCTCATTTGCCGCACCAGCAACTTCCAAGTTTTCGACGAGACGTTGGGTTTGTTTTTCAAGATTACAAATTGTTGCCAACCCGCACTGTTCTAGAGAACGTGACATTTCCTCTGGAGGTTCAGGGCTATTCTGAGCAGGTTCGTAGCTCTATGGGACTTCGAATGCTTGAGACGGTGGGCCTCGTTGGAGAAGCCCATCGGTTGCCAGAGAGCCTCTCAGGGGGAGAACAGCAGCGAGTAGCCGTCTTACGAGCGCTCATCCACCGCCCTCATCTCATTCTCGCAGACGAGCCAACTGGTAACCTTGATCCTGGGATGACTGCTACGGTGTTTCGCTTACTCGAGGAAGCAAACCGTCAGGGAATTACTATTGTGGTAGCGAGTCACGATTTAGCGCTGATTGAGCAAATGGGATTTCGTACCATCGTGCTCGACCGGGGTAAGGTCGTGGGTGATTTTGCGCGTAGGGAGAAAAGACTATGAGTCTCAGTCGGGATGCACATACTCGCGGTGTTGCCTCACAGGGCGATGGTACTGAGGCGGGTTCTGGTGTGACGTTTCTCTCTGAAAGGCGGGTCGTTGAGAATTTAGAGTCGCTGAATTTGCAGGAGTTATGGCGCCAGTTGGAGGATGCACCGCGTCTTGGTGTACTGGGGTACGGAAAGCTCTTCTTCTCTTATGTGGTTGGCGGTATCCATCGCAATATTGTGGGTACCCTTGCCATCATACTTCTGACGGCACTGGCGGTATTTCTATGCGGAACACTACTATTGGCGACGAAGCCGCTTGCTGAGATCTTGTTTGCGGAAGATTTAAGAATTCCTATAAAGGTTTATCTCGCGCCATCTGAAAGCGAGGAGACTTCTCGTGAAATTGTTGGAAGGCTCTTGGCAGATTTTCCTGAAGTAGAACGCGTTGAGTTTGTTAGTGGGACTGAGGCCTTAAACAATTTGCGGGATAAGCTAGGGGGAGACCACCCGCTCTTTGAGGGTCTTGATCCCCTCCAGAAGACAAAAAACGCGGTTCAACCCAAGGGGGGAGATCCTCAGGTTGATAGAGAGGAGTTTCATCCACTGCCGAGTCGCTTTCTTGTGACGGTCCGAACTGGCTACTCAAAGGTAGAGGTCTTTGAAAAGATTCAAGAGGAGTTTCTGAGTGTTCGAGAAGTTGAAAAGGTTCGATATCAATCAGAGATTGTGCAACAGCTTCAGCGACTCTCCTCATTGCTCTCGCGGATAGGCTCTCTTTTCGCAGTTGGTGCTTTCGCTTCAGCAGTGCTGATCGTGATTGTGGCCATGCACCTTCGATTTCTGTTGCGTGCTCGGGAGGTAGGAGTCATGAAGTTAGTGGGCGCAACGCATTCTTTCATGGTGCTCCCGCTCTATTTCGAGGCGTTTCTATCGGTGCTTGCAGCGGTAGGGGTTGGTTTAATCTTTCTTTGGTGGGCTGAGCTCCGTCTTTATGAGGAAGTAAGTATGTTACTCCCTCGACTTGAGTACAGAACAGATCTTTTCTCCTTGTCGTGGCTCACTAAGGCGGGGATTTCTTGTGCAGCACTTTTAACCGCTTTGTTTGGGACTTGGTTCTCTGTGTCGCTTTTTCAAAGGGAGCGTTAGTGGAGAGTCGTGTCCTTTCGTTTCGAGATGTCGTGCAGGCTTTCGGTCTAATGCTCTTTCTGTTTTCAGGGGGATCCGTTTTCTTCGGAGTATCTACGGGTCACTGTGAGCGAATACAGGAGCGATTAGCTGCATTGCAAGAATCTTCCGCAGAGATGCATACTCAGATTTCTCTTTTGAGGAAGCAGTTGTCGTCTGCGAGACGGAAATTATCAGGGCTTTTGAGCCAAAAGAATCGACTCCTCAAGCAAGAGCAGGTTTTGCAAGAACAGTTAGCATCAGTCGAGTTGCATCTTGATGAGATTGAATCTGATATCGATACCCTAGAAATTTTAGCAACCTCTTATCAAGAACGGAAACTTAGGCGATTGCAGGTGCTGGATGAATTTGAGCTTTCTGATGAGCTTGCCCGAGCGGTTGGTCGTAGTGCTGAGGAGATTGATTATGATGATTTCTTCCTGTTGGCATCGCGAATGCAGCAGGAAGAAAATGAGCTAGTAGTTCGTTCAAGAGATTCGCTTCGAAACCTGAAAAATGCTCAGAACGCCGAGATGCGGCTCTTTAAGAGACAGAAGAGCCTACATCAGGATATTCAGAGAGAGCAGCTAGCACTTGCAGAAGTACTGAGAAAGAAGCAGCGTCAAGAACAGGAGCTCCGCGAAAAGGAGCGGGAGCTGCGTCAGAAAGCAATTGGTCTTCAAGCAGAGTTGCTGCGAGTCGAGTCTGTGTTGGCAAGTCTCTCGAGCGATCGCAGTGATCGCTCAAGAGATAGCACTCCTGCTTCTGAAGAAGATAGTCTCGCAGCAAAGGCTGTAAAGTTGCGCCCACAGTTTCGTGCGGAGTCTTTAGCTGCTCCTGTGGTCGGAACGATGGCACAACTTTTTCGGCGTTCTCGGCCTGGCGATCCCTATAGGAATGGAATCTTGTTTCAGGTGGAGGAAGATCAGCAAGAGAAAGGGGTTACTGCTATTGCGGACGGCGTGGTTACTTTTCGTGGCAGGCTTCCTTTTTTTGGCGAGAGTCTGATCGTGGAGCATGGTCCGGATGAGTTTAGTCTGTACGGACACGTGTTACATCAAACCGCAGCCTTATCCCAGCAAATACGGCGGGGTGAGAAAATCGCCGAGCTTGAATCCGATGGGAGGCTTTATTTGGAGTTGAGAAAGCGGGGTAAATCGATTGATCCTGAGCCTCTTTTCCAAGAGAAAAGAGGGAGGGGGTGAGCTGTCCCTCGCGATATTACTTTTTCAGTTATATGTCGCAGAGAGTCAGATTTTTTTTGAGTTTGTCCCTATGCTTCATTGGCTGCTAGAGTGGTAGAGAGTTTGTAGGGGAATACCTGAGAGAGGAAGAATGTACGGAACACCCAAGACAGTAAAGACTTGCAGAGTAAGGGCGTCTACAGTGAAGATGGTGAGTTGGATAACGCTCATCTTTGTAGCCTGTCTGGGCTCTAGCCTTATCGTGCTTTCCTCTGGGTCTTCTGCCGTTGCTGCTGATGATGATGACAACTCATACGAGAAGATCTTTGATGAGCTGAAGGTCTTTACCGATGTTTTATCGATTGTAGAGAGAGACTATGTAAGAGAGGTGCACGGCGATGAGTTAGTGCAAGGAGCAATCAAGGGAATGTTGACGGCTTTAGATCCCCATAGTGGTTATCTTGAGCCCGAGTTTTATCAAGATTTAAGAATCCAAACGAAGGGAGAGTTCGGAGGGCTTGGAATAGAGATTACTATTCGTGATGGGCTGCTTGTCGTTGTCGCGCCTATGGAAGGTTCTCCTGCTGAGCAAGCGGGGATTCTACCAGGGGATAAGATTGTAAAAATTGAAGGGAACTTTACTAAGGAGTTCTCACTTGTTGATGCTGTAAAGCGGCTGAGAGGCCCCAAGGGGTCTCCTATCGAGATATCAGTGCTGCGCGAAGGATATGACGATTTAATTGACGTTACGATCGTTCGTGACCGCATCTCAGTAAAGAGCGTGAGATATAGACTCTTAGACGCTGGTTTTGGTTATGTGCGCGTCAGTCAGTTTGTTGAGTCTACAGCTGATGACTTGCAAGATGCGTTGTACGCGCTCGTTAAAGAAAATGATAGTGATGAACTGAGAGGCTTGGTATTGGATTTAAGGAATAACCCAGGCGGGTTGCTTACTCAGGCTGTGAGAGTAACAGACTTATTTCTTGACCAGGGGGTAATTGTCTACACTGATGGTAGAGTTCAAGAGCAAAAGCAGAAGTTTTTTGCCCAAAAGAGGGGAACGCAGGCGCATTACCCAATCATTATACTTGTAAATGAAGGCTCCGCTTCAGCAAGCGAAATCGTCTCGGGAGCTCTGCAAGATCATGGAAGAGCGATTATTTTAGGAACTCAGACCTTTGGAAAAGGCTCTGTGCAAACGATAACGCCACTAGCAAACGGCGGAGCGTTAACGTTAACCACTGCACTGTATTACACGAAAAACGGGCGTTCAATCCAAGCTACAGGTGTCACTCCTGATATTATTCATACTGTGGATTCGCCTCCGGCTACTGAATCTAAGAAAGAAAACTCGAAAAAGTCACCAATACGACTGCGAGAAGGCGACCTTCCTGGTGCAATCGCGAATCCTGATGGACGTCGATCCGCAGAGGAAGGGGAGCAGGCGAGTGAAGAAGAAGGAGATGCAGCGAGCTCTTCGCCCCCAGCACCCGCTCTCGAACGACCCCAGGATCTCTCGACTCCTGTGCTTCTCGAACGAGATTCTCAGTTGAGAAGGGCGCTGGAGTTACTGAAGACTTACGAGCGGTTCCAACCAGAATAAACAGAACATCGTTTGTTAATATAAGAAATCTGTGATGAAGCTGGTTGTACAGTGCTATTCGCATATCGGATAATGAAGCGGTCTGGGAGAGTTCCAGTCGCAATGAGGATATAGGATGGTGTCAGGTACGAACGGTGATATCGATAACGCTCGTGGGTTTTCTTTTAGAGGCTCTCATCCTGGTTCGATGGTGGAACGGCTGCACCATGAAAAGAGGAATAGTGGCTCTTATCAAGGAGTGAGGCATTTGATTCCTGGGAACCTCTCTCAGTTGCGTGAGTGGGTAAAAAATTGCGGGGGCGGAAGACGGTTTGAAGCACTGCGGCAGAGGCTACAAGCAGGTCCAGTACGACCACCATTGGTGCACCGTCCTGGAGCAGACTATAGTGATTCAATCGAGATGGCCTTAGCGGTCCCGATTATCAAGGGAAATGAGAAAAAACATTGATATCTCAATGAGATATGGTGGGTTTTTTTGCCCAACGCTCATCATGTAACGGATTTCGCCTGCCTGTGATGAGGGGCGTTATACGTTTTTAGGGCTCGGTGTCATAAGGGTTTTGGTAAAATCTTTTCAGAATGCCAGACAAATTTTCCTCAACTTATTGATTCAAATAACGAAATTTCATACTCTTTGACCCTTGCTCGCTTCATAGGGATTATTACTCTAGGGATCGTCTCTCTCTAGGGACTCGGGGCGAGAAAGATACGGGCGAAGCATGATTGAAGGCACGTAGCTCAGTTGGTTAGAGCGCTTGCTTGACAGGCAAGAGGTCAACAGTTCGACTCTGTTCGTGCCTACCAAGTGGTCGTGCTTACCGAGTGTAGTGGCTCGATCTGGAGCTCTTGAGTTTCGGGCGCAGTGAGTTTCGGGCGCAGTGAGAGTTTCGGGCGCAGTGAGTTTTGTAGGTGACGAGTTTACGTTAGCGGTAACAGCTTCAGTTGAAGAGGATAGAAATATGCCAAAAATGAAAACAAACCGGTCGGTGTATAAAAAGTTCCGTGTTTCCGGTAACGGAAAAGTGAAGCGTGGGCAAGCGAATCGCAGTCACAATACCGCGAAGCGTTCGCAAAAAAGAATGCGGCATCTCAGGGGTCTTCTCGTACTGGAGCCAGCGGATGCAAAGAGAGTAGTGAAGCTTCTGCCGTATATGCGCTAGTCGCAAATAGTGCGTATGTAAGCGGGGCATGTAAGGTCACGCCTTGTAGCGAGGTTGCAGGGAGCAAGTAGCAGACGGAATAAAGAGGATGTCTGTAGTAAAGTTTTTCAGAGAGAGGAATCATGAGAGTAAAAAGAGGACATGCTGGAAAGCGACGTCACAATAAATTTAAGAAATTAGCCAAGGGGTTCCGAGGTCGCAGGAAGAGTTGTATTACGTTTATGAAGACGGCGGTCGAGCACAGTCTTCGAAATGCGTATGTCGGTCGTAAGAGACGGAAGCGAGACTTTAGAAGACTCTGGATCGTAAGAATTAATGCAGCAGCAAGACTCCATGAGCTAAGTTACAGTCGTCTTATGTGTGGGTTGAAAGCTGCTAATATCGATCTTGATCGTAAAGCATTGGCCGATATCGCGGTTACAGACCCGAGCACATTTCAAATTGTTGCGGAAAAAGCCAAAGAAGCACTGGCTGCCTAACGTTAAGAGGGTGCTCATTTCCCCGCATCAGGCATGAGTGTGAAGAAACCTTCGTGTGAACTCTTTTCATTCTGTGGTGGCGCCTCACCACTTTGCAGAGGCTCACACTGGTCTTGCTCGTCTGAATGTCCCCCAGTTGAGGTCTGCGAATCAATAGGTGCCTTAGAGCGTCTTTGTTTTCCTCCAGTTTCTTCGTGGAGTACTGAACAGATCTCTGGATTACTTCAGGAAGGAGCTTCTCTTGCGACTGTAGTGCTTGTTGAGAGACGAATCGTGGGTTATGCCCTGTATCGGAGTGTTCCTCCAGAGTCTGAACTGCTGCGTATTGCCATTGACCCTCGATTTCAAGGAGAGGGATATGGCAGACTTCTCATAGAAGATGGACTCTCGGTACTTGGGTCTCGAGGAGTCTCGTGTGTTTTTCTCGAGGTGGCCTCAAAGAATGAGGCTGCTCTGGCTCTTTATCGTGCAGCAAAATTTCTAGAAATAGGAAGAAGAGAAAACTACTATGAGCAGCTCAGTGATGATGCCATCGTCATGAAGCGAGACATTAACGCCATGAGTTATTCAGATAGTGCCAGATTAGGGAAGAATGTATAAAACGATAGTGCGTCCTGTTCTCTTTCGCTTTGATTCAGAGAGAGTTCATGATTTTTCAGTAAGAGCAGCTACCATTGCAGCGAACCCGCTGGTGAGGAGTCTGCTTTCTTGTCTCTGGCGATACCAAGACCCAATCCTTCAGTGTACTGTATTTGACCGAGTATTTCCCAATCCCCTTGGACTGGCCGCAGGCTTTGATAAAAGGAGCCAAATGGTGCCTTTCCTTTCAGCCGTTGGCTTTGGTCATGTGGAGGTCGGAACTATCACTCCGAAGCCTCAAACGGGGAATGAGCGACCTCGTATTTTCCGTTTAGTTCAAGATGAAGCCATCATTAACCGTATGGGCTTTCCATCAGAAGGAATAGAGGAAGCGCTCTCGCATCTGGAGGTACTTTCGAGAATGAAATTACCAATACACGTCGGAGTGAATATTGGTAAGAATAAAGCAACGGATCTTGAAAGTGCTGCTGGTGACTATCGAGTGTGTGCAAGAGCGCTCGGTCCAAAGGCTGATTGGATCACTATTAATGTCTCCTCTCCTAATACGCCAGGATTAAGAACGCTTCAAACAAGAGAAGCCCTAGAACAGATTGTGTTTGCGGTTCGTGAAGAAGTTGGTCAACAGCTGCCAGTGTTGGTAAAACTTGCCCCAGACCTGACAAGTGCACAACTTGAAGAGTTGCTACACGTTCTTGTTGACCTTGGGGTAAATGGCGTGATTGCGAGTAATACGACGATTTCTCGTGAGGGTCTTACTACAATCTCTGATGAGGCTGGAGGGCTTTCTGGCCCGCCACTCTATCGCCATACGAAAGCACGTGTAGCAGAAATAGAAGCCATTACGGAGGGAAGTCTTCCAATCATCGCAGTAGGAGGTGTTCATGACTGGCGGCAGATTGTAGAACTTCTTGTTGAAGGTGCATCACTGGTTCAGATATACACAGCATTCATTTATGAGGGCCCAGCATGGCCAAGTTCCGCACTGAAGAGAGTCGCCGCTCTTTGTAAAAGTCAAGGACTAAATTCGCTTTCTGAGCTTAAAGCGAATCGTGAAATATTAAGATTTATCAACAAAATGTGAGTTTTTTGCTCACCTCGATTGAGGTGCTGGTTCAACGGAGTGGGGATTTTGAGTTCCTAAACTGAACCTGCTACTATACTTATGCTATGCAAAATAAACGTTCTATTTACCATCAGTATTGTTTGAGATTAGAGACAGAAAACAATATTGGTGAGATCGAAGGTTTACATAGCACGTTTCTCACTGCACATGTGGTGCATCTCATCCCCCAATTTTATTTAACTGATACACATGCAGAGCGCGAATACCTTCCAAAAGGAAGTGCGTGTTATTGTGTGCCGCTGTAGAGGCAGTAGGACTGGATTACAGTAGGACTGAAATGCAGTAGGACTGAAATGCAGTAGAAGTAAAATGCGGCAGAAGGATGCGAAGATAAGAGCCGCGGGGAGAGTAGATGCGGACGGAGAAACGAAGCATTTGCTGCTTTAGAATGATAGCTCTGCTGAATTCGTGTGACGAGTGAGTTCGTGGGTTGAGATTTTCAGGTTGTTTATGCGGTAGATCTCGTGAGATAGCGACGGATTCTTGCCAGTTGATGATGTATTAGGCAAGAACGTGATTATAGGCAACACGGGTAGCAATTGAGTTCGTCTGAAAAACACTTTTTTTCAGACCTTTCGTTAATGTTTTGAGTGTATGCTGAGTATAGACTCGTTCCACTTTGAGGAGGCGCCTTGAAAAACCGAACATTTAAAAAGGGTGATAAGGTTGTATATCCCAAGCACGGGGTTGGGGTAATCGCGGACATAGAAGAAAAGCAAATTGCTGGGACCAGTCAGCACTTTTATCAAATCGAGTTCATATCAGGCGGCTCTAGTAAAACAAACGATATGCGGGCCATGGTGCCGCTCGCGCAGGCGGAGTCGGTGGGGCTGAGAAAAGTGGTTGATAAAAAGACGATCGACCAGGTGTTTGATATCCTGAAGGATAGGAAGGCGAAGGTTGGCACTCAGACGTGGAATCGCCGATATCGTGAGTATTCTCAAAAAATCAATACTGGCTCCGTATTTGAAATTGCTGAGGTGATTCGAGATCTCTCGGTGCTCAGTATTAACAAGGAGCTCTCGTTTGGGGAAAAGCAGATGCTTGAGAATGCCAAATCTTTATTGGCTTCAGAGATCGCTATCGCTCGTTCCCGTTCACAAGATAAAATCATGGGTGAGATATCTGGTCTGTATCAAGTTGCTACTGCTGCGCCCGTTTTGACGCAGTAACGTTTTGACGCAGTAACATTTTGAAGCAGTAAAAGGAAGCCTGTGGATCGGGGAGCATTTCAAGTCGTACAGGCCCGTTCATGAGAGAATCCGATTCAGCAACTGGACGCTCAGCAGGCGGCTACCCCTAGAGCGGTGGCACTATAAGCACTCGATGAGTGGAGATGCCCAGAACGTGAATGCCTCAGTCATTTCCGCTGTATTGTTTCCTGATGCGAGATGGTACAAAAATGCGCTTACGGTAAAAAGTCTACGTTCAGTCCGTCATAAGCAAGTTGAACTCCACTTGGCAATCTTTTGCTGACCTCATTGTAGTCTACAGTATGGGTCATGTGGAGCAGGAATGTTTGCTCTACCTCTAGGGAGGACGCTACGTCTATGGCTTCTGAAATTGTGAAGTGGGTCGCATGGGGCTCGTCTCTAAGTCCGTCAAGAAAGAGAGTTTTTACTCCGACTAGCAATTTCCTTGTTTCCTCTGGAATGCGATTGCAGTCAGTCGCGTACGCAAGATCTCCAATTCGCCACCCGAGTACTGGGAGATCTCCATGATACAAGAGAAGTGGAAGGATTGACTGTCCCGAGGCGTTAAAAGCAGTGCCTGCTGACACCTCATGTAGTGAGAGCTTTGCCAGTGCTCCTCCTTGATAGAGGGGATCGGGTTCAAAAATATAGTGAAAAGACTTTCTCAAGCTGGTCAGAGTCTCTTGATTGGCAAAGCAGGGGATACTGCCCTTCTTCCAGAAGTTGAAGACTCGTAAGTCGTCTGTACCAAGAATGTGGTCCGCATGAGCATGGGTATAGAGTACTGCGTCTACTCGAGAGACGTTGTGTTTGAGTGCCTGCCAGCGAAGGTCCGGACTTGCATCAATAAGTATGACTTCTTTGTTTGGTAGCGTAACAACAGATGATGTTCTGAGTCGTTTATTCTTTTGGTCTTTCGATGTGCACACTGCACAGGAACAGCCTGGAATAGGCACACCAGTCGAAGTTCCACAGCCCAGGACTGTTAGTGTTGCGTATTGTTTGCCGTGTCTCTCTGTCATGTTGGGAGAATAGTACTGGATATAGCTTTGATGCGAAACGGAAAGATCTTGGCAGTGATTATCTTGATGGATTCTTTCCAGTATGGGAGGATCTGAAGACGAGCATGGAGGTGCATAATGGCAGAGGATGAGGGATTTAAGGTAAAAGATCGTCGTCGCTTTGACGAGTCCGGAAACCGGAAAGATGCTGATGGGGAAGTGGATTCGGCGTCATCTATGACTCGGTCAGCGGCCAAAGAAGAAGTTGAGATATCAGCTCCGGATTCCAATACATCTTCATCGAGACAAGGAGCGGAAGAGAGTGAAGGGGATAGTATGGCTAAGCCCGATGGCAGTGATGAGCAGTTTATTATGAAAGACTCCCCGACAGAATCCGATGAGCATCCACCACTGGACTATAGTTCATTCATCTTGTCATTAGCCACCCAGGCGATGGTACAGCTCGGTGAAATGGAGCCTCCTCCTGGTGTGGATATTCCTAAGAACCGGCAGGCTGCAAAGCACTCTATTGATGTTCTTGAGATGCTTTCTCTCAAAACGCGAGGCAATCTTTCGGAGGCGGAGCAACGACTAACAGAGGAGATACTTCATAGCTTGCGAATAAGCTTTGTACGTTCCAAAGACTCATAGGTGTTATGGCATGCCCAGTCTTCTTTTTATGGTGAACTTTTCATATCTATTATATCGTCAAGTGACTTGTCCAAGTGGGACTTCTTGAGAGGAATGTATTCATGAACAATTCGAGGCTGGGGTGGCGGATTCGCTACGCTGTAGTGTTTTTCTCTATTTTGGTGTTTGGGGGCGTAGCTCAAGCGGAGAGCGAGAATTTATTTAGTGAGCACACTCCTGCATTAGGTGCCGAGGAGGTCGAGGCGTCTCCTGATTTCTCTCTTTTAGCAAAGTACGCACGTCGCGCAGTTGTAAACATCTCCTCTGAGACGGGGGCAGGTGATGGCAATGAGGCTGATGAGGAGAAGGAGGAAGAGGGTGGTCTGTCGCCTTTCTTGAAGCGGAATAGTGAACCGCCGAGTCGCTCTCTCGGATCTGGGTTTTTTGTGAGTGAGACGGGATACATTGTTACGAACAATCACGTAATTGCAAATGGTGGAAAGATAGTCGTAAGAATCCCAGACGATAAGACAGAGTATCAGGCTGAACTGGTTGGCGCCGATTCAAAAACAGACATTGCTCTCATAAAAATTACGCCGCCCTCTTCTGTAGTTGCATTGCCTTTGGGCAATTCTGACTCTCTTGAAATCGGTGAATGGGTGATGGCGGTAGGGAATCAGTTCCAGCTCGGTCAGACATTCACTGCGGGGATTGTTTCAGCAAAAAGTCGTAGGGTTCCAGTTCGTTCAAGTGGTCCTTATGACCAATTCATTCAGACGGATGCAGCAATCAATCCGGGAAGCTCTGGAGGACCCTTATTGAATACAAAGGGGCAAGTTGTTGGAATTAATACCGCGATATTTAGCCCAGGAAGGCAGGGATTTGGGGCACCAGCTGCAGGATTTAATATTGGTATTGGATTTTCTGTGCCAGTAAATCTCGCGAAGGGCATTCTGCTTCAGCTCAAAGATAAAGGACGAGTTACGCGTGGTCTACTTGGAGTTATTATTCAACCAGTAACATTGGATGTCCAAGAGGCGCTTGCGCTATCAGAGGCGCGTGGTGCGCTGGTTGCAGATGTGTTGGAGGATACGCCAGCTCAAGAAGTTGGATTCCAGCGCGAGGATGTGATCCTAAGCTTCAATGGTAATCAAATTGATGAGCATGATGACCTCCCGCTCATGGTGGCGAATACCCCTGTAGGGACTACTGTGAAAGTGGGAGTAGTACGGGAAGGGAAGCAGATTGAGCTACGGCCGACCGTTGGTGAACTGAAGGATTCTCCTGAGGAAGAGAAAGAAAAGGGTAATGAATTAAAGCCAGATAAGATTGGGCTGATTATCGAGGAACTTACTCCTCGTTACTCTCGGCAGATGGGGCAGGATAAACCAGAAGGGATAGTTATTGCTCAGGTAGCCCCGAGCTCTGCTGGTGAGAAGGCAGGATTGCAACGTGGAGATATCCTACTCGAGTTTAATCGAAGACCTGTGCTCTCACCTTCTGAGTACAACAAGCTCTTGGATGACGTAACGAAAGATCAAGTCGTTCTCCTTCTGATTGCAAGAAGAGAAGGAACACGCTTTCTTACATTGAGAAATAATCAGTAGACTCTCAGGCTATCCGCACTAGACCCTGTCTGATAAGGAAGCAAACTGTATGGGAGCAATCGCGCACCCTTGGGTATCATTCAGGAGCAATCGTTTATCTGTGACCGTTTGTCCGCGACCCTCGTAAGGAGTTCTAGCACTTCTTTTGGGGAGGGAAGGTATAACGCATTAGGGATGTGTAGGTGTAGGCTTTCAATGATAACGGGGGTCACTGATTGGGTTGAGCTTTGAGCAATCTTCATCATTGAGAGATCGGTTTCATCATCGCCAACCACCAGGATATGCCTTGTGGCATGAGGTGAAGTGCCTTTGTCATTCAGATAGTGAAGAAGAGCATCTCCTTTTGATGCAGGGAGCTTCACTTCTATAACACAATCCCCCTGTTGAATTTGGAATTCGTCCGAGTGGAGAAAATTCTGCCACGTGTCTATGAAGAGACCTTGCACAATATCTCCTATTTCGGGATGAGCTCTCCAGTGGGCAGCAAATCCCTTTCCTTCTTTCTCTTCACAGACAGAGACTTCAATCTCAGGCGTCCATATTGAAGAGTCTCTGAGTCCTAGACGGAATGACTCAGAGAATTGACCTACTTTCCTCTGCACCGAATGATCAGAAGCTAAAAAGAGCTCTCTCTCATCTCCATTGCCACCTTCGGCACCGTGTAGTCCATAATACCTCACGGGCAGAGTCCCAATAAGTTCTTTGAGCTCTCCAACACTTCGCCCACTAATTACAACCACATCTACTTCAGTAAGTGATTGCAGACGCATTATTTGATGTATCGTTGCTGGAGATACCTTTG
>Ga0181593_10000530_pt1 | contig 33206 bp, 29 predicted proteins | sample 071ome_19_FD_133756 | JGI IMG/M metagenome (GOLD analysis project Ga0181593, IMG submission 133756) | Coastal salt marsh microbial communities from the Groves Creek Marsh, Skidaway Island, Georgia - 071413AT metaG (megahit assembly) | ecosystem: Environmental > Aquatic > Marine > Intertidal...
AATTAATTCGGCCACCTCTAGCTCACGCTCGGAAAGTGGAGCGTCCTGCACGGGTGGCGCAGTATGCCTGAAGACTATTGCTGGTCTGAATGCCAGACCAGTAGCAGGTTGTGTAAATGTTGCATTCAACTCGAACCTCGTTATTCGCTCGCTATTGCTGTAGTGCGAACCCGGAGGTTTTTCGTGGCGTTTGGCTTTGATGGGGTCTCAGAGCGCGCTGCTACAGCTGGACGTAATTCCGATTTCGGTAATCGTCCTGCCGGAGATGAATCTCTTGGCACGCTTCTGAATATTGCCTTTAGCTGATCGTTGAGATCGAGGCTTTAGAAGGGGCTTCCGCTGATAGGGCGGAGTATTGGATTAGTTTCCGTCAGAACGATTACTTGGTCGGTGCTGGTACGACTAGTACGGACGTAATCTGCTTCATATTCATCATCATTCTGGAAAGTTCTCCTTTCTGAGCTAGTTGGGAAATTGCCTGAGTTACTCAACCTCTCAGGCACAGCAGGGAAGAATAACACATAAGAATTACGGCACAGGTAACAATAATTAGCTACATGCAGATCACCGAGTGATGGGTGTAGGAGCTGCTGACGCTAGTCGATGTAGTAGGTCATCGATTGCAGCGATAGGACCGGGTCAATCCCGCGCACGACGACGTCATCCGGGGTCTGCGGTGACAGTGGTGCGTAGTTCAGGATGGACTTGATTCCGGCATCAACGAGCAAGTCGATGACATGTTGGGCGTGGTCAACAGGCACAGCAACTATGCCGATCTTTATCGACTGCCGCTGAACTGCGATCGGCAAATCGCTGATTGCCTGTACTGACAATCCTGAAACGGTTTGCCCGATTAATTCGGGGTCAGCTTCGAATGCCGCGACAATATTGAAGCCCTCGGGTTCAAAACCCGGGTACGAAACGACTGCTCGTCCTAACCGACCCATTCCGACAACCGCAGCGTTCCAGGATCGATCCAGTCCAAGGATTTCTCGCAGTTGAGCTTCAAGATCTGCGACCTGGTAGCCCTGGCCTTGCCGTCCGAAACGCCCGAAGTAAGACAGATCCTTGCGAATTTGTGCTGGCGTCATTTGAAGCAACTTACCAAGTTGTTCTGAAGAGATGACATCAACACCTCTACGAGAGTGTTGGGTAAGCACGCGAACGTATAGCGGAAGTCGTTGAATTACGACTTCGGGAACGTTTGGTTCTGGCGCGTTTGTGCCGTTCGTGGACATAAACTTCCAACTGCGACCAAACTTACGGTCACAAGTAGTATGTGCTTTGTATCACAAAGTACGTTTTGGGTACAGATTGCGGTTCTTCGAGACGATGTCGAAGATGTAAATATTCTGTAACGTGACGATGATGGGATCCAAAATGAAAAACCAGTTCACCTTGAGTCAATACTCCGGATTTCTTGGCGCTGCTCTAGCCATCATTAGTGGTTCGGCAAGCGTGGTTTCGGGAGTTGTGAATGCTGCGCCTGAAGAAAGCGTTAGTGCACTTGTAATCCGAGGTGGTCTGGTAGTACTTCTCGGGCTACTCAGTTTTGTGGTTGTATCCAGCCGCAGATTTGAGAATCGACGATACACATTTGCGCTAGGGATTCTGGTAGTTGTCGGATTGGTCGTCGCTGTTCGGTCGTTTTCACTACCTGCCGCTTTTCTACTTGTAAGTGGCGTTCTCGATCTTTTCGACAACCGAGTTGACCGAAATTCGTAGTCCTCAGCGACAAGAACTTAAAAGAAAAAACCTCGGCGATAAAACCGAGGTTTTCTTTTTCGGAATGTTCCAACTAGAGCTTATGCAGCTTCAGTCTTTGCCGCAGTCTTCTTCTCATCGAGAGCTCGGCGTGCGGCTTCCTTGGAGTCTACGGTGAATGCGCATTGCAGGCACTGCAGAGTCTTGCTGTCCGGGTAAACCACGAGTTCAACGTCGCCGTGGCACTTCGGGCACGCTTTAAGGTAAAGCACTTTTATTCCTTCTACTTTCCGTCCCCGCCAGAAGGTCGGGGCGATGTGGCAAATAACATTTTTCAGGCGACGAATCTTGTCACCAAAAACGGTCTGAAAACGAACCGGCGCAGATGCTACTACGAAAAATCGGTTATTTCAAGACTGTGGCATCAGAATTCGTAACATTTTGGTAAACACCCCTGTTGGCGTTTAGTTAGACGTTACGAATTCGCCAGATAAAATTTACACGAGTCGTATCAACTTATACAATTCTTTTGTGTCATGAACGTTGAGGGCGTTACGGCTTTCTGAGTTCATTTCAACGAGAATTCCTATCTGAATCAAAAGCGCACAGGTGTAGAGCTTGAATCAAGACCCAGGCAAATCATCCGACGTAAATCGACAGCAAGCGACATGGTCGCGGTCCGACGCATTGAACAAATTGCTTTCTGAATTGTTCGAAATGCGGAGCGCAGATGACGGAAACCGACAGGTTCAACTACACCGACAAGCGTCACCTGGTCAGGCAAGACGTACTCCTAAGGCCATTGGACGCTACTCAGGTGTGTACGTGATCAGCGTCGCTGCCCGATTGGCCGAGATGCACCCTCAAACGCTTCGCAAATACGACAAGGAAGGTCTCGTTAGCCCGCAGCGATCTGAAGGCAGTAGGAGGCTGTATTCTGACTCAGATGTTGAGCGACTTCGCGTAATTCGCCGTTTGGCAGACGAACTAGGTCTCAACTTGAATGGCGTTAGCCTTGTACTCGATCTGGTCAGATCTCTGACGGATATCGTCTCATTGCTCGAATCCAGTCCAGAAGTCGCAAATTCCCGCTCGGCGCGTGTAGCGGCAGAGGAACTTCGGCACATACTCTCTTATGTTGGTGCGGATTCGTAGACACCACAAACCCATTTACCTATTGCGATCATCATTGATCTCACACGGAACAAAAATTGTCGACATCTGAAGAAAAGAACGAAATAGAACACGAAGAGCAGCAGGTGACGGAATCCGCCGAATCCAACTCGGACGCTCCCGAGAATGCTGAACTTGCTGAGGCTCTTCGAGAGAAAGACCAGTTCCGGGCACTCGCTCAGCGTGCGCAAGCTGACCTAGTCAACTACCGCCGACGAATCGAGTCGGAGCAGGACGAATCTCGTAGGCGAAATCAGCGACGGATTGTGCTCCGCTTTGCAGATGTGATTGACCAGTTGTCGGTTGCTCTCTCAGAAGACAACTTGAAAGACGCTGGCGCTAGCTGGCTTGAGGGTATCCAGGCGGTCCACAAGAATTTCGTTTCGACTCTCGCGGCCGAAGGATTTGAACGCTTTGAGTGCGTTGGAGAAGATTTTGACCCTCGTAAACACGAGGCACTTCTTTCACGACCAACGCCTGAATACGAACCAAACACGGTAATTACTGAACTGCGCGCAGGCTACATGCATGACGACGAAATCGTGCGCCCCGCACAAGTCGAAATAGCAATTGCACCACCGGAGGGCGAATAGCACGATCGACCAACTACGAAATCAGTCATCAAATTCTCCGGCTCAAAACTTATCTAACCAATAAATCCGAATATCAATCACGGATAACCCTTAAGGAACAGAAACAAGGAAATGGCAAAAGTAATCGGCATCGACCTCGGGACCACTAACTCTGCAATGGCGGTCATGGAAGCTGGCGAACCTCGAATCATCGAGAACGCAGAAGGTCGCAGAACAACCCCATCTGTTGTTGCTTTCAACACCAAGACCAATGAACGGTTTGTTGGTGAACTCGCTCGTCGACAGGCAATCACGAACCCAGAGAACACGGTTTATTCGGCCAAGCGATTTATCGGTCGTCGTTTCGATGATGCCTCAGTTCAAGCCGATGTGAAGAGTGTTTCTTTCAAGATCGACAAGCTCGACAACGGCGACGCTGGTGTCGTACTCAACGGCAAGACAAGCCCTCCAGCTGAAGTTTCAGCCATGGTGCTTCGAAAGCTTAAAGAAGACGCAGAGGCGAAGCTGGGCGAATCAGTTGACCAGGCGGTGATCACAGTTCCTGCATACTTTAATGACGGTCAGCGTGAAGCGACGAAAATCGCCGGACAAATTGCAGGACTCGAAGTTCTGAGAATTATCAACGAGCCTACTGCAGCATCACTTGCTTACGGTCTCGATAAAGAAGGCGAACGCACCATTGCAGTCTATGACCTCGGTGGTGGAACGTTCGACGTTACGATTCTCGGACTCGGCGAGGGAGTGTTCGAAGTAAAGAGCACTAATGGTGACACTCACCTTGGTGGTGACGACTTTGACCTCGTCATCGTTGATTTCCTCGCAGAGGAGTTCAAGAAAGAAAACCTTATCGATCTCCGCGATGATGCATCTGCTCACCAGCGACTCCGCGTGGAAGCCGAGCGGGCGAAGATCGAGCTTTCGACTGTCGCATCTACCGAAATCAACCTCCCGTTTATTTCTGCCGATGCAAGTGGTCCTAAGCACCTCCAATCAACCTTGACCCGGGCAAAGCTGGAAGAACTCACGTCAGCGCTCGTAGAGCGAACGGTTACTCCTACTAAAGCCGCTTTGAAGGATGCAGGTGTTGGTACCGGCGAGATCGACGAAATTGTTCTCGTTGGTGGTATGACTCGAATGCCTTCTGTGATTGAGAAGGTCACTCAGCTGTTCGGAAAAGAGCCGAACCGATCCATTAACCCGGATGAGGTTGTAGCCGTTGGAGCCGCCATTCAGGCTGGTGTGTTGCAAGGTGATGTCAAAGATGTTCTGCTTCTTGATGTGACCCCACTCACGGTCGGTATTGAAACGCTCGGTGGCGTGCGAACGGCATTGATTGAGCGAAACACGACTATCCCGACGTCTAAAACCGAAACGTTTACGACTGCTGCTGACAACCAGTCGAGTGTGGAGATCCACATCGTTCAAGGTGAACGAGAAATGGCCAACGACAACACGTCCATTGGTCGGTTCAACCTTGACGGAATTCTTCCAGCGCAGCGCGGCGTTCCGCAAATCGAAGTGACATTCGACATCGACGCTGACGGTATCCTCAAAGTTGCTGCAAAGGACAAGGGAACCGGTAAAGAGCAGCACATAACCATTACAGGTCGATCAGGTCTTTCGGATGACGAAGTAGATCGGCTCGTGAAAGAGGCTGAAGAGAACGCAGAAGCTGACAAGGCGAAGCGCGAGGCGGTCGAAACCAGGAACGCCGCCGAAAGCGCCGTGTTCCAGGCAGAGAAGATTATTGCCGACGACGGTGACAAGATTCCAGGCGACATCAAGAGTGATGTTGAAACCAAGGTTCAGGCGGTCAAGGACGTTCTCGCCAATGAATCTGCTGAGCTGAGTGAAATCTCGACGGCTTCAGAGGAACTGCAGGTTGCTCTGCAAGCTGTTGGGCAGGCTGTGTATGAAGCCAACCAGGCTGCAGGTGAAGAAGGCGGAGAACCCGGACCTGACGGTGGAGCGTCATCGGATGATGATGACACCGTTGAGGGCGAGTTCCGAGAGGTCTAACTCGTAACCCCTATAGGCACTCATTTTTGAATCCCGTCGGTGAAGTATCATCGGCGGGATTCCAGGTTAACCGATCTCTAACCCAGCAATGCAGAGGACTTGATGACCCAGGAAATTCTCATCGGAATCGACATTGGGACATCGTCGATAAAAGGCGTGGCGGTCGATCCTGCCGGACAACTGGTAAGCGAAGCATCATCGCCGATGAAAGTCGCAGTCGAGCGACCCGGCTGGAGCGAGCAGCATCCAGAAGATTGGTGGCGAGGTACATGTGAAGTCCTGCGCGAAATTATTGATTCGCTAGACGAACCTATCGTTCTGGGGGTCGGTCTTTCAGGTCAAATGCACTCACTGGTTGCCCTGGATGAAACCCTTACCCCTGTTAGACCGGCGATCTTATGGAACGATGTTCGCAATTCAGAACAGGTCGAACGAGTTCGAAATCTGGTAGCCGCTGACCAGTTACTAGCATTAACGGGGAACCCTGCACTCGAGGGATTCACCGCCACAAAACTGATGTGGATGCGGGACAACGAGCCGGAATTGTTCAGCAAGGTGCGGAAGTTTTGCCTTGCGAAGGATTACATAAGGCTTCTTCTGACCGGTGAACTGCGAGTTGAGCCATCAGATGCCTCTGGCACCCTCTTATTTGATGTCGCGGAGAGCAAGAAATCCTCCGAAATGTTCGACCTTCTTGACCTGGGATCAGAGCTTCTGCCCGACCTAGTTGGGTCGAGCGAAATAGCAGGAACAATCACCTCAGAAGCTTCTTCACAAACTGGAGTTCCTGTTGGAGTGCCAGTTGCGGGAGGTGGTGCGGATAACGCTTGCGCCGCGGTAGGTGCGGGAGTAACTCGACAAGGTACCGGGTTAGTTTCAGTTGGCACATCGGGGACTGTTGTGATTCCATCCGACACCCCGGTTACCGACCCGGGCATGAGCATTCACCTGATGAGGAACGCCACTCCAGATAACTGGTACTTGATGGGCGTCGTCCTGTCGGCAGGGGCTGCTCTGAACTGGTGGCGAAATGTGTCGGGAGTAAACGATTTTGAGTCGCTAGTCGCTGAAGCAGCAGAGACGGAGATCGGGGCAGGAGGAGTTACCTTTCTCCCTTATTTGTCTGGTGAGAGAACTCCGTACGCCGATGCAAATGCGCGCGGAACTTTCATCGGTATGAATGTAGGCACCACGCGAGGCCACATGACTCGTGCCGTCATTGAAGGTGTGACATTCGCCCTGAAAGATTCATTCGATCTGATGGGAACCATGGGTGTTGTCCCCGATCATGCGTCCGCGGTTGGCGGTGGAGCAAACAGCGAGTTCTGGCTGCAAATGATGGCGGATGCGTTTGGTTTGCCGTTGGAAACCGTTGGACCCGCAGAAGGTGCGCCGCTGGGTGCGGCGATGTTGGCGGCGGTTGGAGCTGACGTATTTGAAACGGTCGAAGACGCGGCGAGCTCCTGGCTTGCTTCGGAGAAACGAGTCGAACCCAACTCAACGGTAACTTCGTTGTACGCCGAAGAACACTCGAAATACCAGGAGCTGTACGCCGATCTGAAAAAGACGTTCGGTGATCGGGCTTAGAGACTGAATCGAGGAAATACCAGCGATTGAAGCTCTTCGAGCGTTCCGTCGTTGAATTTGGTTATTTCGTCGAAATGTTGGGGTTCACTGGGTGCGGGTAGCGGATCCGCGAATGTCGTAAGTCCTTGGAGACTCGAGTAATTCGCTGGGACGTTTTCAGGCAACTGGTGCTGTGCCATTTCTGCAAGTGCCATGGTCCATGCCCGTGCCACACCCGAGAGGTAGTAACCACCACCACCAACAGCAACCCATTTTCCGACGTCCGCTCCCAGCCTGGCGAGCTTCTGGACGGCGCGTTCGAATCCCTGTGTGGTTAAAGACAGGTGCGTAATCGGGTCGAGGTAGTGCGTGTCGATTCCGAGCTGGGTGAAAAGTACGTCAGGTTTAAACGAACGAACGAGGTTGGGAATGACCGCGTCGTACATTCGGTGCCATTCATCGTCCTGTGTGTAAGGAGCGAGTGGAATGTTTACCGAGTAGCCGGTTCCAGCCCCTTGACCGATCTCAGGAACGTAACCGGTTCCGGAGAACAACCACTGGCCAGATTCATGGATTGAAATTGTTAAGACCTGGTCTGACTCGTAGTGGCCAGCCTGCACACCGTCACCGTGGTGGCAATCGATATCGATGTATGCAACGCGCAGACCTGCATCGACCATCTTGTTCATGGCTATTACGGCGTCGTTGAATACTCCGAAGCCCCAGGCTCGGCGTCTCATTGCATGGTGATGAACACCACCGGCTGGAGCGAAGGCAACGTCGGCTTGCTCAGACATGACAAGCTCGCTGGCAGTCAGAGTTGCTCCTACGCACAGCATAGTCGTGTCGTACATGCCGTGTCTGACAGGATTGTCAGGTGTGCCAAGTTCGTACTCACCCATGCCCGGAGCAATTGCACCGTTCGAGATTGCCTCGACAATCTCTATGTAGTCGCTAGCGTGGGCTGTTTCTACTTCGGTTTTAGTGGCGATTCTCGGTTGCGGACTTGCCACGTTCTGTAAATCAAATAGCCCGACAGAATCCATAAGGTCGTTCATGTGCTGGAGCCGTATTGGCTTCAGCGGGTGAGTCGGCGACATCTCGTATTGTGAGAGCGCTTCGTCGTACACATATGCGACCCGTGGTTTATCCATCTGACTTAGGTGGGCGTCCACGCCTCGACAGGAACAACCAGACACCTACAACAATGGAAAGACCGATTGCCAGTGCGTCAACCAATATGTTCGGATCTGACTGTTCTGTTGGCATAGTGGGGTTGGTCGGAAAGGTAGGAGTTGCCTGCGGAACCGTGGTGGGATTTAAAGACTCAACGGGTTTCGAGCCTGACGAAGGCGCACTGAAATCTACCAGAGGGACAGGCGTGCTGCGAGTGTCTTCGACGACCAAGGTCGGAATTGGAGTAGGAGTTGAGAGCGGAAGGGGAGATGCTCCATACATTTCTCGCCATCGATTCGCGACTTCGTGAAGCGTTGCGTCGTAGACGAGTTCAAACGCTTCATTGAGCGACCTCCCGCGGTTCATTAGAGCAAGGAATTCCGCCATTCGTTCGTCGCCGTATTCCTCCACGATGTATCCGACGATTGCACCGGATTGTGGGTAGAAAATGAACACGTCTGACCTTTGACCGGGGATCGTGTTCATATTTCTCAGTGAAAGCAATTCCTCGGGAGACGTGCTGGATTTTAGACGACTCAAAGACGTGGCAGGTGAACCCGTTTCAAGGAAGCGAGCCAACCCTTCGTTTAACCAAGATGGGATACCACCGGTCAAAACTGAAGATATTGCTTCATGCGTGTACAGGTGCGCGAGTTCGTGAATGAAGGTCGTAGGGCTAATTCGACCCTGCACAAATAGTCGATATTGCGGCTGGGCGAATCCTGCGAACAGGAGCTGATCAGTTGCGGTTTGAGAAACCGGAGGGAATGAGGGGGTAGCGTCAGCCACCGTCGGGAAAACAATTGCCTTGTAGTTTGGTGTTGATGACACCCCGAGCACGGATTTGAGCCGAGGGATGCGGCTGTTGGTGTGCGAGATCAGATCCGTTACAGCTTGTTCGTCGACTCCGTAGTAAACAATTTCATACCCGTCACCGTTGCGGCGTTTCCACGGCTTGCCAGGATCCAAATATTCGATTGATCCCGAGTGTCGGACTGATTCTCGACTTTCGTCACCGAACGTCAGTTCAAACTCGACATCAAACTCGGTTCCTGGCGGATAGTACGAGCCAGCTCCGGTTGGTATCTCGAAATTGATGCTGACAGAAGTCGTACTGATTTCGGCTTGTGGATAGGAATACGACCAGACTGTTTCACCACCTCGAGGGCGAAACAGCGCTCTTGCTGAGGTAACTGGTGTTGGCCCAATTCCGAGGGTTGAAGAGACCTCGATCTTTTCACCGTACGTAATCGAGTGGTCGAATTGATCGATCGTGATTTCGCTGTCGGCAGCGTGCACTTGATCGAACGAAACCAACGAAGTCGCAAACAAAATTGACAGCATGAAAAGAGCCCGCACCCAACAGTGCACGCGTCCCATCGTTTCAGCTTTCGCCATAGCGGGAATACCAACCTCCAGTCATCAACGATATACGCAGCACATTGATTCTCGGTCGCGCGTCTGCAACCAATTTGACGAGGTATTTGCCATCAACTTGAGGAACTCGATTACACGAAATCCAATGACTCAGTTAACCTTGTCTTCGAAATTTCAACCCATAGCGAAGACCTGTACCTGACAGGCAAATTCCGAAAAACAAATGCGCTATTACCAGTACATAAAACAAGGCACGAAGCGAGTAGGAGCCGAAGACGAATCGGGGAACGTTACCGATTTAACGGCAATAAACTCCCAAATAGGATCGACTCTTGATTTGCTGAAGGCTTCGGCAATTACCGGCACAAGTGTCGACTCGATCGCAAAGAACATCATTTCCGGCGCTTCGTCTGCCGATGTTGTTAGCGCTTCTGAACTCCTGGACGGGGCACAGCCGAGCAAACACGGTGTAAAACTGCTCGCTCCTATCGATGCTCCCGAAGTGTGGGCATTCGGTGTCACCTACATGGACTCGATGAGAGAACGGCAAGCGGAGAGTGATTCTCCTGACGTTTACGCCAAGGTGTACAACGCTGATCGGCCGGAGTCGTTCTTCAAGGCAACACTGGACCGTCTCCAGAACCCGTTTGAAGAAGTCGGTATCCGGTCGGATTCAGGCTGGGACGTCCCTGAGCCTGAACTCGCTTTTGTCACATATGGCGGCAAAGTAGTTGGCTACACGGCTGGCAACGATATGAGCAGCCGAACAATTGAGGGAGAGAACCCGCTGTACCTCCCCCAAGCGAAGGTTTACGACAAGTCTGCGGCACTTGGCCCTGCATTTGTTACCCGCGAATCTATTGGTGATCCGCAGAGCCTGGACGTAACTTTGACCATCGAACGAGACGGTGAGGAAGCGTTCAGGGGTGTCGCCAACACCAGCCAGATGAAACGTGATTGTGACTATCTCGCCGACTGGCTCGTTCGATCGAACTCTATTCCTGACGGTACAACAGCGATGACAGGAACCGGCACGATTCCGCCACCAGAGTTCACCCTTGCCGCCGGTGATGTGATCAGCATCACGATCGACCAGATCGGTAAGCTTACAAACACGGTGGTCGTTGTTTAGAAGCAAATTACTGACGAGGCTCGGACTCCTGGTGATAGTGACACTGGGAGCTTCGATCATCGTTGTCGGTTGCGGATCTGACGGTTTGGGAGGATCCGCAGCACCGACGCTGGCTCCAACGAGTATCCAACCCACATTCGTTCGAGTAACAGTCACGCCTGCACCGACGGAGACACCAACCCCGACTCCTCTGCCGACTGCGACTCTTGAGCCTCAAGTTATCGATTTTGGTCCACCGGAATTTCCGTTGGCATTTGATCCCGAGTTGGTCGAGGAGCGACCAACAGATGCAGAGATTCTGGAAGCCTGGAGCAGGTATGTTCGCAACACAACGTTCACCCACGAGTTTGCGGACAACGCACTTGAGCTTTGTTCGCATGGTCTGGTCCTGGTGAACAATCAACCTCACGAGTTCATCCAAAACTGGCGAATAGTTCGTTCACCGGCGATCGGAAGTTATAACTGGGGGGTGGTCCAAATCGAAATCGACATTGTTGGTGGAAACTGGGCAGGGCGAAAATGGTCGATCGCAACACTGTCCCGTTTCGAGGGCAAAGTTTGGGTAACCAACACTCCATCCACAACCGAGGCACTTATAACTCGTAGCCAAATCTGTATCGATCGAATCACGTAAACAACGTCGCGCAATTTCGGTGGGCGTAACATAGTCCGCCTTTATTCACGTGCTCCCCTAGGAGAAGGTTTTGTCCACCCCGAGCGGAACTGATTCTGCATCCGGATTTGTTGCAGAACTAAGTTCGAAGTTACGTGACTCGGTTCAAAGAGTCATCGTTGGTAAGTCAGAAACGATCGATCTCGTGGTGCTCGCTTTGCTTTGCCGAGGGCACGTGTTGCTCGAGGATGTTCCGGGGACGGGCAAGACCACACTTGCGAAGGCGCTGGCTGCATCCCTCGATAGCCAGTTCAACAGAATTCAGTTCACTCCCGACCTGGTACCTGCTGATGTGCTCGGAGTTAACTTTTTCAACGCGAAGAACGGCGAATTTGAATTCAGGCCCGGTCCGATATTTTCGGAAATACTGCTCGCTGATGAAATCAACCGAGCGACACCAAGGACACAGTCGGCGTTGCTCGAAGCAATGCAGGAACGACAAGCGTCTATTGACGGCGTGACCTCGCCCGTCCCCGAACCTTTTATGGTCATGGCAACCCTAAACCCGGTCGAAATGGAAGGTACGTTCCCGTTGCCCGAAGCGCAGTTGGACCGGTTCATGGTTCGAGCTTCGATTGGTTATCCAGGCAGGGAAGAGGAATCGGCTATGTTGTCGAGATTTCAACATGCCGAATCGCTGAACTCTCTACCCTCGGTCGCGGCAGGCGATGACATTTCAAAAGCTCGAGATGTCGTTGATGAAGTGACGGTCGATGAAACCGTGAGCGGTTACCTGTTAGATATTATCGATGCCACCCGGAGCAGTTCGAGCCTTCGGCTCGGCGCCAGTCCACGTGCGTCGCTCGCACTTCAACACGCTGCGCAAGGTCGGGCGGCAATGCAAGGGCGTTCGTATGTGCTTCCAGACGACGTAAAACGCCTTGCCGTGCCGGTGTTGTCACACCGTCTGCTGGCGGAAACAACAAGTGAGCTTCGAGGGCAAGCAACCGCAACGATTCTGACCGAGATTATTGAGTCGACTCCGGTACCGATCGAAAAGGTCTAGGTCCGATGTACACGACATGGTTGTCGAGAACGGTTGAGGCAGGGATAAGACGCCCTGTAATCACTCGTTCGCGCTCGACCGCACTGAACCCCCTGAGTGAGCTATTCACGATCGTGTTGATAGCTGTGGTTGTGATCGGTGCTGTGTCTCGTGAGCCCCTTGTTGCTGCTCTCGGAGGACTGGCGTTTGTCGTTGCGATGGTATCCAGGTTGTGGGCAGCTTTATCACTGGAAGCGGTCACCATCGATCGATCGGTCGATACAGAACGAGCGTTTCAGGGCGACGACATCGAAGTAACGTTCACTATCGAGAATCGGAAGCGATTGCCAATTCCATGGATCGAGATAAAAGAGTTCGTTCCCAGAGGCCTGCTTGTTGAGGGTGCCAAGGCGATCGAACAGGCTTATCTCGGTGGCGCAACACTCGATGTATCGACTTCGTTGGGTGCCTACGAGCGTGTACGAATTCGTCGGAAGCTCACGGCATTGAGTCGTGGGGTCTACAAGCTCGGCAAAACCGACATTCGGAGCGGTGATCTGTTTGGGCTGTACCCGTCGGACGCCAGCCTGGAGCGTACCCAATGGTCGATATATGTCTACCCCCAAATCAAGGACCTAAGAGAATTCCGACTTCCGTCATTGCGTCCAATTGGCGATTCGTTATCAAGGGACAGGATGTGGCAGGACCCTTCAAGGCCATCCGGAGTTAGAGAGTATCGTCCAGGTGACCCTATAAAGCACATTGATTGGAAATCGACGGCGCGCCGGGGAGATTTGTTCGTTCGTGAGTTCGATTCGAGCATTTCAGAGCATGCGGTTATTTTTGCCGAGGCAATCACAACATCCGTTCCGTGGGAGGGTTATCGGTCGGATGTCCTTGAGGCGACCATGACGGCATCGGCTTCTATTGCTTCCGCTGCGATGAATCAGGGTTTCAGGGTTGGATTCGTTACCAACGGGATCACTATCAGTACTGCATCCCATGCAGTAATCCCTCCTAACTCCGGCCCCGGTCAAATGACCAATCTCCTGGAATCCATGGCGATGGTTCAACCAATCGGGGTGAAGACACTCGACGAACAGGCAAGAAGCAGGCGTGGGATGATCCCGCCTGGAGCCGCGTTGATTCATATCGGAGGCATTCATCATCCTCGCACGATGAACTATCTCACTGGTCACGCGAGGGCAGGGCACCCGGTAATAGTTGTTCATGTAGGACGAGAGGAACCACCTGAGTACCCTCAGTTCGAGGTCAGAGACGGTCGTGGAATGTTCCTCGAAACAGAAACCGAAGTGACCGACTTTCGGCGACCCGTACAACGTGATTCGAGTGGCAACTGGCGGGAAATGCCGCTCAAGGGAGTTTCACGTTGAGTCCACGGATCTGGCTCGCATATGGATCGTTGATCGTTGTCGAGAGCGTGATCTGGTTCTCGGTCTTGACCATCATTGGTGGGATCGGTGGGCTTGGAGGATCGCCGATTTTCTGGCCGGTACTGGCTATAGTTTTTGCGTTAGGTACGTATTCCGGATGGGTGTTTGGTGGATCGCGCGCCGACGCTGTGACGGTTGCCGCGTTCCAAGCAGTATTAGCGATAGTTGTTGTTTATATGACTGTGTCGCTTTCGGCGATAAACGCTGACTTCCGGATGTACATGGTGTGGCCGGTCGACATGTTCGGCGGAACTTTCGATGCCGCCCAAGTGGTCGAAATTGTTATCGCCCTGGCAACGGTGGTCCTCGTCTGGTTCAGGACTCAGACGATCATTTCTGACGGGGATGTTCGATGGCGACTTCGCAAGTCGTTCAAGATCGGGATTCTGTTCCTCGCAGCGGCACTAGTCACAGATTTGAATGTCGCAGCCGACACAGGCATTACTTCAGTGCTGGTTCCATTTTTCATTGCGTCCCTCGTCGGGCTGGCGTCGGCTCGACTTAATGAGACGGAAGACAGCGGAAACGCAAGCTGGCCGATCCTAATCGCGGGCAGTGTGCTGCTAATCATGGTCATTGGTGTGATCGCAGGCCTGTTGACTGGTCGATACGGAAATGTCGGTGTCCGGGGAATCTTGAACGTCTGGGGCGCACTCGTTGACGCTGTGCTGTGGGTGTTGCGTTACCCGATCGAGTGGGTGATGACTGCGTTGTGGGCGTTCTTGACGTGGTTGAAGGAAAGATCAGAACCGGTGGAGGAGACTGGAGAAAGCGTCGCTCCTGCTGCTGGAAACCAGTTCTTGGACGAAGAAGCGCAGGAGCAGGTGGAGATATTCTCAGACTTCGCTGTGGACGCACTCCGCTGGCCCCTCTCGATCCTTCTGCTCGTCGTTTTATTCATCGTGTTGGTCTACGCCTATAAGCGATTCTCGAGTCGAATCGGTGATATCGAGAACACAGATCGCGAATCGATCAATGTGGAAGATAACTCCGGCAACCTGATGAATCTGTTGGGTGGGCTACTGCCAGGCTGGATGCGAGGCAACGATCGCGCGCAATGGCGACACCCAACTGGTGAACAGGGAATCACCGAGGCATTCCTGTTGTATTTCGACACCCTCACTCATGCCATAAAGCGTGGAATGAGGTTCAATCCAAATGCGACGCCAAATGAGCGTACAGAGGCGTTAGCGGTATTCCTGCCGGGTGCTCCTGTGGGTGTGGTGACGTCAATTTTCAATGACGCTTGCTATGGATCAATGGCGACTGACATCGAAGAAATCAACCGTCTTAGAGAGCAGGTGGAACGTGCAGCATCCACACCTAAACCCGATGAGTCAGGCGAAACCGCGAATTAGTGCTGACGTGGTTCCGGTAGGTTAATAACGCGGACAACGTTCGTTGTTCCAGGGATACCTATTGGGAGTCCAGCGACGGTAACTATCGCATCATTCTCTTTTGCAATCCCGGTTTGCAAAGCAACGTCGGAAGCAGTGAAGAACAAGTTCTGGATTTCAGGAAGATTCTCTACCGCAATTACAGTCACACCCCAGCGTAGAGCTAGTCGAGCACCGGTGTCGAAGCGGGGTGTCAGGGCATAGACGCGCTTTTCAGGTCTGTAGGCTGCCAGTCGCCCGGCTGTGCTTCCTGACTCGGTGAAGGCGACGATTGCCTTTGCTTTCAAGCTGGATGCAAGGGACGTCGCACTATCGGCAATTGCTTCGTCGGTTGCAACACCTTGTTTGCGCGCAGATTCACGCCGGCGCGCTGCAAGCATCGGGTGGTCCATATAACCCTCTGCCCGTTTGGCAATTTTCGCCATGGCGCTAACGGCATTGAATGGAAATTTACCTACAGATGTTTCGCCTGAAAGCATGACAGCGTCTGATCCGTCACGGACCGCGTTGTAAACGTCAGTTGCTTCCGCACGGGTCGGCGCCGGTGCTTCGATCATTGATTCCAGCATTTGCGTGGCTGTGATAACCGGCTTGCCGGCTTCGTTTGCCATGCGAATAATTCGCTTTTGTACTGAAGGGACGCGCTCAAACGGTAGCTCGACTCCAAGGTCGCCGCGAGCAACCATCACTGCTTCAGTCTCTTCCAATATTGACGCGAGGTTGTCTACGGCTTGCTGGATCTCGATCTTCGAAACAAGCTGCGGGCTTTTTGCTGCCCCACCGAGATGCTCTCGTACTCGCTTGAGGTCTTCGGCATCCCTTACGTATGAGACACCAACAAAATCGACATCTGATCCGTTGATCCAATCGAGGGCTTCGACGGTTTCCGGGGTGAAATAGTCGACGGTAGTGGTGTTCCCTGGGGCAGTGACAGCCTTGTTCGGCTTCATGACACCGCCCATGGTGACTTTGCAGGTGATGTCGGTTCCGTTGATTAACTCGACGCGCAGTTGAACCGAGCCTTCATCAATCAGAACAGGTGATCCGACTTTGATATCGCTGTGCAGCCCGACAGGCCACACATTGGCGCGTTCCTTATTGCCTTTGCAAGCATCGATCTGGAGTACGAACGACTGTCCTGTTATCAGCTCGATTTCCGGCTCTTCCATTTCACCGACGCGATATTTCGGTCCGGGGATGTCGGCGAGGATTCCGGTTGAAACACCAAGATCGAGAGACGCTTGCCGAACTAACTTGACGTATTCGTCGTGATCTTTGGTGGAGCCATGGCTGAGGTTTAGTCGGGCAACCGACATGCCTGCCCTGATAAGCCGCTTGATCTTCGGGAGTGTGCCCGTTGCAGGTCCGATAGTGCAGACGATTCGAGTACGCGCACGGGACTTAATAAAGCTGGGCAGGAAATAGGAACTTTCGGTGTCGGTCAAGAAGCACTCCAATTTGATCGCGGTCACGCCTTCTCACGGCCAAGTCCAAGACTACAATTGAGAATACAACTGTGTGTGATGTGAGCGTTACGGAGTTCACCAATTTTCAGTACGAAAGTGCCGATAAATTTGACACCGTCAACCATAGGTCTAGTATTCAGAGAAGACCCGGCAAGGTTTAAGCCCCCGTAAACGTTTTTTAGGATCGCGTAGTGACAATCGCAAAATCTCTTCTTTCCCTTCAGGAAACCGACCAAGCTCTGGCTCTACGTCGGCGAAGCTACAGGGAAGTTGAGGAGGAATTGAAGTCCGAAGGTGGACTTCCGGAACTCAGAGAGAATTGCGAAAAGACTCGCGTTCGAGAACTAGAAGCCAAAGTTGAGTCAGCTCGACTCGAATCAGAACTAGCGAAGCTCAAAGAAGACGTCGCTGAGCTTGAAACCAAGCTTTACGGCGGTTCTATCACAAACGTCCGAGAGCTGACCGCTATCGAAACCGAGCACGCTTCTGCCCGCCGAAACCTGGCACAGGTTGAGGAATCCATATCACCGGCTGAAGTTGCTGCAGAACACGCCCGACAGCAGTTCGAACAACTCACTCAGGAACTCGAACAGAAAGAAGCCGAGTGGAAGGCCCGCAAGGTTGATCTCCAGAGAGAACTCTCCAAGGTAGGTCGTGAGTACAACGACATGCTGGCCGCTCGAAACGTCGATGCCAAGGAAATTCCTGAAGACGAGCTTTCTCGCTACACCCGACTCTTCCGGTCGAACCGTGGCATTGCCATTGTTCTGGTCGAGCGAGGTGTGTGTCAGGGATGTTCAGTCCGACTGCCGGTTGGCGAACTGACTAAACTCCGTGCCGCAGATGGCCCGATTCCATGCAGCTGCGGACGAGCACTCCTTACCGAGCAATAGTTGAGAGCGGTCGGATTCCATAGCGAACCCGCCATCTCCGGCAGCGCGCCCGACTCTTCTAGCCATTCATTTGGGAACCCAGACCGGCTTCCAGCGCGTGCGGAAATAGAACTCTACTGCCGTCGAAATGATCACCAGCTAATTAACTGGTACGAACCCAGTGAAGATGAATCGGTAAACGATTTTGACGCTCGTCACGATCGGTTCCAGCAGATGATTGCGTCGTTCACCGGAGCAAATGCTCGACTGGCGCTGGTGATCGTTCCTGACGCATCCCACCTGGCGGAAGATCTCGAAACTTTGGTGGATCGTCTGCTCGTTCTGGACAAACTGGGAACAGAAGTTCGATGTACTGACTCAAACCGCCCGGACGCTCTGCAGAGCGGCGAAGAACTCCTTGGAGTAGGAGGTAAGTCGGCTCAACGACAAGCACGTATCCGCGAAGCAATTATTTCGAAAGCATCAAGAGGCGAAGTTCTCGGTCGGACCCCATTTGGCTACGAGGCTGGAACCGATGGACTACTGACACCTGTGCCTGAAGAAGCGGCGACTGTCAGAGAGATTTTTGAAACTTACGCTGGACCGTGGCATGCAGAAGATTCTGAGCCGTTGGGCGGTCCCGGGATGCGCGCGATTGCTCGGTCTCTGAACGACCGCGGATCAAGAACCCGTAGCGGACGTCCGTGGTCAGCTTTGGCGATATCTGGAATTCTCAAAAACCGCACCTATCTCGGAACTTACAACAGGTATGGTGTGCGAATAGCTGGAAGCCACGAACCGCTCGTTGACCGCGAAATATTCAACCGAGCCGAGGCAGTAACTCGAAAACGGAAACCCCTGCGAAAGCGACCCACGGAACCACCATATTTGGTGGGAGGACTAGCCCGTTGTGAGGTTTGTGGCAGAGGACTGGCCGGACTTACCCGGAGACGTACATGGAAACGTGGGGATGGTACTGCTCAGTCGAAGTCGTACCGGTACTACCAGTGCCCGTCTCGAAACGCACGAGCAGAGCGGTCTGAAGAGCAGCTCCAACACGGGTTCTGGCATGCTGAAGAGCTCGAAGATGCGGTTCGCACTGAGATAGCGCGGTGGGGCAAGCGAGTCAAAAATAAACTGAAACCCGAGACCGGCGAAAGCCGGGCAGAAGAAATCGCTGAAGCCGAACGTGAGTTCACTCGTGCGGTGCGGATGGTCGCCTCTGCCTATGGCAGGCTTGCAGATCTCGAACAGCCGTTACGACATCTGATTTCGACCCGCGGCAAAGAAGATGATGAAGCTCCAGATCCCGAGTTCATTGAAGATCTGGTCAATCGGGCTTTATCTGACGACATTATTCAGTCCAAGGCAGCGATAGGCGCGCTTGTTAAGCGAGTCGAATTGACCGGCGATACAGTCGAAGTACTTCCGTTCACCCGGTAAATCACAAGAATGTAAATCTGTTCTCCGAGCAACTGCATCCAAAGTAGCATTACATAAAGTAATTGACTAACAAAAAGTAAGTGATAGATTTAGATCGTCGCTTTTTGAAATTCAAGGAAACCTTAGATGCCTGCTGTAACCGTCGAAAACATTTTGTCGTTGCCTCGTGTTTCGCGCCCAACACCCGATGCAAAGGTTCGTCCTGTGATTAACATTACGACGGCCTCGAGTGGCTTTGAGGGCGAAGGTTTTCCTGTTCGACGGGCGTTTGCCCGAATCCCTTACAAGTACACCGATCCGTTCATCATGATGGATCAAATGGGTGAGGTGGAATGGCGCGCCGGCGAAGCAAAGGGGACTCCGTGGCACCCGCACAGAGGATTCGAGACCGTTACGTACATGATTGACGGCGTGATGAAGCACCGGGACTCAGAAGGCGGTGGCGGGCTCATTAGCGACGGTGACACCCAGTGGATGACGGCTGGGGCGGGGATCCTTCACATCGAGGCTCCCACTGAGGAACTTGTTCTAACAGGAGGCGTGGTTCACGGCACTCAACTGTGGGTGAATCTTCCACGCGACAAGAAGTGGGCAAAGCCGAGATACCAGGATATCTCCCGCTCGAACCTTTCATTGATCAGTTCGCACGACGGCGGAGCGTTGCTTCGCGTAATCGCGGGAAATCTCGATGGTCACGAGGGTCCAGGAATTACATACTCGCCAATCACCTATGTCCATGCCACCGTAAGTCCTGGTGCGCAGGTGGAACTTCCATGGAACCCCGACTACAACGCAATTGGCTATGTGCTCGCTGGGAACGGCACGGTAGGTCCTCAGAAAAATGCCGTGACGCTGGGACAGGCCGTCCTTTTCGGCGCTGGTCACTCAATCGTCCTTTCGGCTGATGAACAGCAAGACTCGCACACACCTGATCTGGAGATACTGTTACTCGGTGGTCAACCAATACGAGAGCAGATTGCGTGGTACGGACCGTTCGTCATGAACTCTCAGGAAGAACTGCAGCAAGCGTTCGACGACTACCACTCAGGTAAACTCGGTGTGATTCCACCAGACGTTATGCCGCATACCCACCAAGGTGAAGATGCCCAGGCGTAGCTCGAATTTTCCGGCACTCCGGTCGGGATTGTGGATTTTTTGAATCGCCTCACGAAATAACTACGGGTTCGCCGTGTCGAAAGCATCTCATTTTCGTGATCATGTAACAGTCATATCGGTAGTGGGACACGTCTGGCCCTTAGCCCGGTACGAACAGTTGGATTACTAACTTCACATCTGTTTCCTGGGCTGGTTGGGAGGAGCAGTTGGAATGCGTGAAAACCTGATCTTCGATTTTCGAGAGACTGGTACCGCCGGACCTGATGTTCTGGGCGGCAAGGGCTTCGGGTTGGCGAAGATGACTCAGATCGGGATTCCCGTACCTCCCGGCTTTATCGTCTCCACTCAGGCATGCCTTGCCTATTACAAGAATTCCGCCTCATTGCCTGACGAATTCTGGGTGTCATTCGATGAGCGACTCGCCGCTCTAGAAGCCCAAACAGGTAGTCGGTTCGGGCAAGGCTCGGATCCACTACTGCTCTCCGTCCGCTCCGGTGCACCAGTATCCATGCCGGGGATGATGGACACCATTCTGAACATCGGATTGAACGACGAAGCCGTTGAAGCTCTCGCTGAGTCGACATCGAACAAGCACTTCGCTTACGACCTGTATCGACGTCTGATCCAAATGTATGGCGAAGTTGTTGAAGGGATCGAAAAAGAGTCTTTCTCGGATGCACTTGAGATAGCGCTGAAAAATGGCAAAGCCGCTATTCCTCTTGAACTCGATGATTCGGATATGGAGCAGTTAGCTTCCAGATTCAAGAAGGTGTTCCTTGAAGGTGCTGGGAAACCGTTCCCACAGGACCCGCGCGAACAGTTGAAAAAGTGCGTGATGGCCGTATTCGAGTCGTGGTACGGAAAGCGTGCACAGACGTACCGCGAAATGGAGGGCATCCCAAACACCCTTGGAACCGCGGTGAACGTTCAAACGATGGTGTTCGGAAACCTGGGTGAGAGCTCTGGAACCGGAGTTTGTTTCACCCGCAATCCTGCGACGGGAGATGCTGGGCTATACGGGGAGTTTTTGCAGTCAGCCCAGGGAGAGGACGTTGTAGCGGGAATTCGCACACCTCAACCAGTTACGGAAATGCAGAAGATATTCCCGGAAGCTTGCGAAGACCTGCTGTCTCACACCGCTACGCTTGAGAAGTACAACCGAGACATGCAGGACATCGAGTTCACGGTTCAGGAGAACACGCTTTTCATCTTGCAAACCCGTAACGGCAAACGTACAGCACCAGCAGCGGTGAAGATGGCAGTCGAAATGGTGGACGAGGGGTTGATCGACATCGAAGAAGCGATCATGCGCGTGGATCCGAAAGATCTCACGCAACTCTTGCTCCCGCAACTGCCAGCGGACCATGGGATGGACATCGTTGCGACAGGTCTTGGTGCATCCCCAGGTGCGGCGGTCGGTTTCATCACTCTAGATGCCGATATCGCCGAGCAACGAGCGCAAAAAGGTGAGCCGCTCATTTTGGTTCGGCCAGAAACTTCACCAGATGACATTCACGGTTTTATTGCTTCTCAGGGCATCCTTACCGCCAAGGGCGGTCTCACGTCACATGCAGCTGTTGTCGCCCGGGGCATGGGCAAGCCATGTATCACCGGATGTGACGGTCTTGACGTTGATCTCAAGAGCAGGATTATTTCGATCGATGGTGTGGTGTATGACGAAGGCACTTTGATCACTATCGATGGCACGACGGGGTCGGTAATCATCGGTGAGCCGGAATTAACGTCAGCTTCGACCGGTAGCGAACTCGATCAACTACTCGAGTGGGCCGATTCGAAACGACGCCTTAAAGTAATGGCGAACGCCGATACACCTACTGACGCCCGAAACGCGAAGAGATTTGGTGCGGAAGGAATTGGACTGTGTCGTACAGAGCACATGTTCTTCGGTGAGGATCGTTTGCCGAAAATGCAGGCAATGATCTTGGCGAATAACGTTGAGTCTCGCTCTGAAGCACTTTCGGAACTTCTTCCGATACAAACCGAGGATTTCTACGGGATTTTCAAAGAACTTGGTGAAAACCCCGTAATCATCCGACTGCTGGATCCTCCGCTTCACGAATTCCTGCCTGAAAAAGAAGACGCAGAGTCGGCTGAGATAGCTCGTCGGATCGAGGAGTTGAGCGAAGCGAATCCAATGCTAGGTATGCGTGGATGCAGGTTGGGTCTTGTCTATCCGGAAATCTATGAAATGCAGGTTCGAGCGATTGCTGATGCTTCAGTGAAAGTTCATGAAGAATCAGGCATTTGGCCTCGTGCGCAAATAATGATGCCAATGGTTGGTTTCATTTCGGAAATGGTGCAGCTAAGGAAGAACGTCGAAGCGATTCTCGCTGAGCGGACCGTGAACGACATTCCGATCGGAATGATGATCGAACTACCGCGCACCTGTGTTGTGACAGACGAGATGCGGGGTGCTGCCGATTTCTTCAGCTTCGGAACTAACGACCTGACTCAAACGACGCTGGGATTCTCAAGAGATGATGCCGAGAACTCGTTCATGGGTAAGTACACCGAGGAAGGTCTGCTGGTAAGCAACCCGTTTGAGACCCTCGACGTTTCGGGAGTCGGGAAGCTGATCAATATGGCCGTCGATTCTGTTGAATCGAGCGGTCACCACATGAGTTTTGGTGCTTGTGGTGAGCACGGTGGAGATCCGGCGTCTATTGAGTTTTTCCATGCAGCTGGACTCGATTACGTATCCTGTTCACCTTTCAGGATTCCAATTGCAAGATTGGCGGCAGCTCAAGCAGCAATTTCTGTTTGATTGAACTGTTCGTTGTCGAATAACAGGTATTCTTAAACGGTCGCGAGGAGGACGGATGGTCGCCGCTACACAAGTAGGGGAGGAAAGTCCGAGCACCTCACGAGTCAGAGTGCCTGCTAACGGCAGGGCGGGGTAACCCGACAGACAGTGCAACAGAAAGCAAACCTCCCGTAAGGGGAAGGGTGAAAGGGTGCGGTAAGAGCGCACCGCCCGGATGGTGACATGCGGGGCACGGTAAACCTCACTCGGTGCAAGACCAAATAGGGAAGCCATTACCGGACTCGGGGAGCTTCCGGGTTGGTCGCTTGAACCTGCGGGTAACTGTAGGTCTAGATGGATGGCCGTCGCTGGCGCGTAATGCCCCAGCACAGAACTCGGCTTATAGTCCGCCTCGCGGCAGGACGAACGTGGAAAGCCCCCGGTAAAACCGGGGGCTTTTCTTTTTATATCGAGTACTCCACGTTCAGAGTGTCTGCCATTTTCTTGAAGTACTCGACGGTGTGACGAGGTAGTGGAACGCCTTCCTTTTTGCGCTTTTCGACGTACTTCGTGTCCGGGTAACCGGGGTAGTAGACCTCGCCTTCGGCGTTTGGAGATTTCTCCTGATCTCGGAAGGCTCGGAGCATCTCATCCATGTCGGCCTTGAACTCGTCAGCCGGACGGAATCCATCGATTCGAGTTGCCTGGAAGTAGTGGCAGAAACGTCCGCCCTTCGGGTTGTCCATCATCAGTCCAGACAGCCGTTCACCCGGCAGAATTCCACCAAGCACATCTGCCATGATCCCGATGCCTGTTCCCTTGTGGGCGCCGTGGTCATAGTCACCACCCAGAGGTGGTTGGCCGATTGCCTCGCTGCGTTTTGAAATATCTGTGATCGGGTTCCCGTTTACGTCCTGAGCCCATCCTTCAGGAATGTCGACACCGAATGCTTGAGCAATTGAAACTTTGCCGTATGAGGTCATCGACGATGCCATGTCGATCACGAACGGTGGTTCTTCACCGGCCGGTGCTGCGAACGCCATTGGGTTCGTGCCCATCCACGGGTAGCGAGCATTCATTGGAATGATGACTCGTCCTCCACCTGACGACATCGAGAAACCGATCATGTCGTGTTTCAGAGCAAGACGAGCGTAGTAGCCAGCGGCACCGTAGTGCGACGAATTCTTGACCGCTACCGAAGCCTGACCTGTTGTTTGTGCTTTCTCGATAGCCAGTTCCATTGCCTTCACACTGGCGATCATGCCCATACCGGCATCTGCGTCGATCACAGCGGTACCGGGCGTTTCGTAGGTCACCTGAACGTTCGGCTTCGAGTTGATGTAACCATTCATCAACCCGGTCAAATAGTGGAGATCTAGGTTGTAGCAAACACCGTGAGTATCGATGCCATTCATGTCGGCATCTACCAGCACCTCGGCGCACAGTCGAGCCTCGCCCGATGGCATACCAGCAGCAGCAAAAAGATTGGATATGAACTCGGTGAGCGGAGCTTGCTGAACGTGTGTTGGGTCTGGAACATGCTTAAGTTTTTCGAGAACCATTCGGGTTACTTCCTTGTGTACCTGGGAGAGGTGATGTGTTGGGCGAATGTTACTTACGCAAACAACGGATTAGAACCACCGAACGAATCGATTGCGGTTCCTGTTACCGCCGAGCTTGCGTCGGAAGCGAGGAATAGGGTTACTTGCGCAATTTCAGCGGGATCCATCAGCTTGGGATTCTCGGCGCGACCGGACGTGTTGAAAGCGTCGCGGTAACCCTCGGTATCGGTACCACCAGGACAAATCGCGTTTACCTGGATGCCGTGCTCGTAAACCTCTGCTGCAAGGCTTTGTGTGAAGCTAATTAGCCCCGATTTGGTAACTCGATATGCGCTGCGTCCGAACGCACCGGAACGACCACCGATCGAGGAAATATTTATCACTTTGCCGTATTTACGCTCGATCATTCCTGGAAGAAGCTTCTGGGTGATCAGAAACGCACCTGTAAGATTCACGTTGAGCACGTCTCGCCACAGGTTGGGATCGAAGTCACTCACGGTGATTCGCGGGTGGATTATGGCGGCGTTGTTTACGAGAATGTCGACACCGCCAAACTTAGAGATTGCTTCGTTAGCCAGTCGATCAATATCGGACTCGACACCAAGGTCGGCTATTACTCCGAAGCCTTGCGCACCGGAAGCTTGGACTTGTTGAACGGTGTCGTCGATCTCAGACGTAGTCCGGGCGGTCGCCACCACGTTTGCGCCAGCTTCGCCGAACGCGATCGCTATGGCTTTGCCTATCCCTTTTGAAGCGCCAGTTACGAGCGCCGTTTTTCCTGAAAGTGTTGTCATAAGTCGAGATAGTACGACAACAAACGGAATTCACCCGCATACTTGAGCGCAGAATTTCATCCTCATCAGGCGAACGTTAGGAGAACCAATGGCAGAAAAAATAGTTGTTACCGGGGGGTCGGGGAGAGCAGGCGAATACATCATTGCCGAGCTAGCTGCGAACGGATATGACGTTTACAACGCCGATTTCGCACCGCCACGACCCGGATCTGCTTCAAATGCTGCCCAGTTCTGGCGAATCGACGTGACCGACTACGGTGAGGTTCTTAACACCCTAACTGGCGCGGATGCTGTTATTCACATGGCGGCAATTCCTGCTCCAAACATGGATCCTGAGCACAAGTTGTTTCGCATCAACATGATGGCGAACTGGAACGTTCTTGAAGCCGCCGAAGTTCACGGCATCGAGCGAATTTGTATGGCTTCATCCATCAACGCCCTTGGTGCCGGGTGGGGCTCTAAAAAGCACATTCCTGAGTATCTGCCAATCGACGAAGATCACCCAACCCGCGTTGAAGACGCTTACTCCCAGTCCAAATGGTTAGGTGAACAAATGGGTGACGCGTTTGTTCGACGTCGCCCTGGCAAGGTTCAAATAGCTAACATGAGATTTCATGCCTTGTGGGATCCCGAAACAGCAAAGCGACACAAAGAAACAGGTGATCGTGCCAGCGTAGGTGGTCGTGCACCTCTCGGCTTTTGGAGTTGGGTTGGACGGCACGACGCTGCCCGTGCTTGCAGACTTGCAATCGAAAAAGAGTTTGGCGGTCACGAGGCGTTCTTCATCAACGCTACCGACACGGTCTTAGATATTCCGACGATGGATGCAATCGAAGCCGAGTACCCGGGTGTTGAAATTCAGGAACCGATCACCGGATTCAAGAGTCCGTTGTCTGTAACAAAGGCTGAAAAGCTACTTGACTGGATTCCGGTCGAATCGTGGCGCGAAGGTACCGTAAAAGACCCCGAGCCGAACGATGGTCAGCCTGCCCAGTATCAGGCACCGTGGACGCGTTAGGGAACGCTAAGCGGTAGCTCCACCGTCAATGGAATACGCCTGACCAGTTATCCACGACGACTGGTCTGACAAAAGGAAGGCGGCCAGGTTTCCGATCTCTTCGGGGTTGCCATATCGACCCATTGGAATCCAACGCTGTAGTCGGGTGCGGTTTCGCTCATCGTCGTTTTCGAGGATTCGCGCCATATCGGTTTCTACGGGACCAGGGCAGACGGCATTAATTCGAATGTTCGACTGGGCGTAGTTCTTCGCAACCGATCGAGTTAGGCCCAGCACCGCGTGCTTGGAGGCTGTGTAGGCAGCATGCCGGGCGTGTCCGTATTTGCCGTTGTAAGAAGAGTCGTTGACGATTGAACCATGACCTTGATCACGCATTACGTCGATCTCACGTTTCATGCAGAGATAAACGCCGCGGACATTGATGTTCATCACCTGGTCGAATGTTTCGTCCGATAAATCGTGAAACTCGACTTCCTCTTCAAGAATCCCAGCGTTGTTGAAAGCACCATCCAGCGAACCGAAGGTTGAGACTGCATGCTGCACGGCACGGTCGACCTGCTCAGGGATGGTCACATCTGTTTGCACATACGTCGCGGTTCCGCCTACCTGCTCGATTTGTGAAACGGTCTTGGCGAGATCTGATTCGCGTCGGGCAGCAGCAACAACTTTTGCCCCGTTGCTGGCAAAAACTTTCGCTGCTTCTCTTCCGATACCTCCACTGGCACCGGTTACGAGAACAACTTTGTTGACGAGCAGATCGCCCATTTAAGACACCTTTTATTGTTATTGCAGTTGGTGGATTGGATTTCCAGCGACACGTAGCATACGTTGTCGGTCTATTTCACCAGACTGAATTCAACTATGAGTATCGATCTAAAAAGCGTAAGCGACGAGAATTTCGTAGAGTGGCGCCGGGCAGTTCGAGCCGGTTTCGGGCAACACGTTCACCCGGACGACATCACGCGCCTTCGGAATGATCGTGCCGAGATAGATCGGCTCGTTGCTGCTGTGGATTCAGACACAGGCAGAATCGTGGGAACCGGTGGAGTTGACTCGTTCTCGTTGACCGTCCCCGGTGGCAACCAAGTGCCAATGGCAGGTGTCGCTTATATGACAACTGCTGCAACACATCGTCGGCAGGGCACGTTTACCCGGATGATGAACCGCATCCATGAAGAGGCTCGTGACCGTGGAGATGTTCTGGCTGGACTCTGGGCATCGCAGTCACATCTGTATGGTAGGTACGACTATGGTCTTGCAGTGAACTCGTTCGACTGGAAAATCGACCCACACTACGGCGATTTCGCCCATTCACCTGGAACTGATGCCTCCATCTATTTCGTTCAGGCGGGGGAAGCTGCTGGGATTCTACCGGGGATTTACGACCAGTTCCGAAACGACACTCCGGGAGGAGTGGATCGAACTGCAGGTGCTTGGCGTTATTTGCTGTTCGATGAAGAACGAGTGCGTGGCGGCGCGTCTGCGTTGTTCTTCGCTGTGTGTGAAGAAGATGGTGAGCAAACCGGATACGTGATGTACCGAATGCGTCGACAGGGCGATTCGGACATGGGAACGCTTCAGCTAGAAGAGTTGATTGCTCTCACCGATATTGCTCACGCCTCGCTATGGCGGTTCTTGCTGAACTACGACCTCGTCGGACAACTCACCGCTGAGAACATGCCAGCAGACGATCCGCTGTGGTGGATGCTGGCTGACCCTCGTCGACTCCGTAGATCGCGCCACGATTCACTATGGCTGCGTTTTATCGATATAGAAAAAGCTCTCGAAGCTCGGACGTATGGAATTGATGGACAGCTGAACATTCGACTGCACTCCGAGCACCAACCGGAAGTTAATGGGACGTACTCGGTTGATGTCAGTGCCGGTGCTGCGCGAGTGAAACGAACTAGTGAAAGAGCGGACGTCGACATGACTCCCCGAGACCTTTCGGTGATTTACATGGGCAGTTCTAATCCGTATTCACTTGTAGAAGCAGGACGAATCTCTGCGGTGGACCAAGAACAACTGTCAAAGCTGCACCTTATGTTCTCAACCGATTCTGCTCCGTGGTGCCCTCACTACTTCTAGGCTGAAAGATAAGACCGAATGACCATCGAGTACCGCCAGATCCAACCAACCGAACATCGACAGTTTTGGACGGCGATTGAGCGTGGGTTTGGCTTCCAGTACTCACCCAATTCGGAGCAATACAGACTCGACAAAGAAATACTGCCAGTTGAGACAAGTATGTGTGCGTTCGAGAACGGCGATATTGTCGGCACAACTGCGGCGATTCCGTTCGATTCGGCTTCTGTTCAAGGTGGGACCATCAGAAATGCGGGAGTAACAGCGGTAGGGGTTTCGACCACGCACCGCAGACAGGGTGTTCTCACCAACATGATGCAGCGGTTGCTTAGGCAGGAGCGTGAAAAAGGCTTCCCGGTCGCATCCCTGTGGGCATCCGAAAGTTCAATTTACGGTCGTTTCGGCTACGGCATTGCGATCCAACACGAGAATTTTCGAATTGATACTCGACGGGCAAATTTCAAATTTGCGCCAGAAATTCCTGGTCGAATCCGATTCGTAGACGCGGACGAAGCCCGCAAGTTGTTTCCTCAAGCGTGGGAAGCTGCGCGAGAAGTTATAGCAGGAATTCCGAGCCGAGATGATGTTCACTGGGATCGCTGGGCAATGGACTTGAACGATGGAGGTGGCGAGTGGGGCAAGCCGTGGACGATCGTTTACGAAGAAGGTGGCAAAGTACTTGGCTCAGCGAAGTATCAACTCAAGGAGTTGCATGTTTTCGGTGAGCAAACACATGGTGCAATCAATGCCGACGATGTAGTTACTTCTAGCCCGGCTTCACACGCCGCACTGTGGACACATCTGTTGAATGTCGATCTCTACGACACCCTCACCACGTGGCGTTCTCCAATTGATGACGGCCTACCGTGGATGCTCGAAGACCAGCGTCAATTGGAGAGAATGCCTTACGACGCTATCTGGTATCGAATGTTGGATATCAAGACAGCGCTTGAATCCAGGACCTATCTTGGCGATGGTTCGGTTGTATTTGAGGTCATTGATGACTTCCTGCCGGAGTGCGGTGGACGCTTCAAGCTCGAAGTCCAAGCTGGTCGTGGTACTTGCTCAGAAACGACCGAAGAACCAGATTTCACTCTGCCGACCGCAACCCTGGGAGCGATATTCCTGGGTGGTTCTCGCCTAACCGACCTAGAACGAGCCGGTCGTGCCGATGAACACACCGACGGTTCGCTCGCTACCGCAGATCGGATGTTCGCGTCAATCAGGGCACCGTGGTGCCCGATGATGTTCTAGCTCACGCTGGTAACGAGTGAACGTTGTGTCGACGCTACCTATTGCTTGCCGCGAACGCGTAGTTTCGAAATTGGACTGACGGAACGAACACCAGTATTGACTAAATCAACGGGGACTTTCATCGAGTAAAGTCCACGGGTACCCAACCGCCAAATTGAGATTTTTGGTCGAAGCCAAACCCACCACGTGACGATAATACCGAAGACCGCCATCGCTATCAGGATGGCGTGATATCCCCAACGGTGTTCGAGCTCTGGCATGTAAGCGAAGTTCATGCCATATACACCTGCAAGCAGGGACAACGGCAGGAAAACAGCGGCAATGATTGCGAGGGCTCTGAGTAGATTTGCTTCGGAATGCATATTTTCTAGCCAGGCTTACCGGCTGTGAAGGATTTTCCCGGGCTTACTGCGAACTTGTTCTTCAACGCATCTCGCCCTAACAGGCATCTGTACGTCATTTTGTAACGTCGGGTTAACGTTACGTCTATGTTCAACTTTTCCGACCCGAGTTCACAAGTAATTTCTACAACGGGTCTCGTCTCTATTTGACCGTTCGAACTTTTCACGGTTATCCAATGTTTTATGGGAAGCGAAACATTAATCTCGCCAATTTTGGATCGTTGTCTGGGTCGAAGTACAAACTCTGCCCACTCACCTTGTCCGTCTGAGAAAGTACTCAGAGTTGGGGCATGCAAGGCGGAAGATTTGGCCCCGGTGTCGAGTTTTGCTTTGATAGGAGTTTGGGTTAATTCCGGAAACCTGATCCACTCTCTCCAACCGACGGTGCGTTCCTTGGACATCCGAAATGCTCCTAAGCGTTGACCCGTCTTTTCTTTTTCGTTGCGGTGTTTTTCTCGATGTGTTCGATAATTAATCCAGCAACATCGATTCCAGTTGCTGTCTCGACTCCTTGGAGGCCCGGGGATGAGTTGACCTCAATTACGAGCGGGCCGCGCTCGGACCTGAGAATGTCGACCCCGGCGACGCTTAGGCCGAGGGCTTTAGCTGCCGTGCGGGCAGTTTTACGTTCAGCTGGTGTTAGTTTTATCGGGATTGCCTTGCCACCCTGGTGAAGATTGGAGCGGAACTCCCCTTCAATTCCGCGTCTTTCCATTGCTGCAACGACCTTGTTTCCGATTACCAAACAACGGACGTCGGCACCTTTTGATTCCTTGATGAACTCCTGAACCAAAAAATTCGAATCTTGTTGCCTGAAAGCAGCAATTAATGATCTAGCTGCGGACTTGGTTTCGGCGAGAACAACTCCGACCCCTTGTGTTCCTTCGAGGAGTTTGATGATGAGTGGCACACCACCTACTGAATCGATTAGGCCATCAACGTCTCGAGTGGAGTCTGCGAATCCGGTGACAGGCATTCCCACGTCACTTTGAGACAGGACCTGTAGCGCTCGAAGTTTGTCCCTTGACCTTGCGATCGCCTGTGACGAATTTGGAGTGTAAACGCCCATCACCTCGAACTGTCGAACGACAGCTGTGCCATAAAAAGTTCGTTGCGATGCGATACGCGGAACGATGGCGTCAAAACTGAGAGATTCACCAGCAAACCGGACAGATGGTTTGCGAGTTGTAATGTTCATGTAACACCGCAAATAGTCGATTACACGGACATCATGGCCACGTTCTTCTGCTGCTTCAACGATACGTTTTGTTGAGTAGAGATTTGGGCCTCTCGACAGAATTCCTAGTTGCAATGATTTTTCCTCAGGTTTAGGAACTTAACTATTGGTAGGGAGCCGTCGAGTTCTTGTCAGAAAATACTAATTCTAGTGGCAAGTTTTTAGAAAGCATTAGTCCTCCTTACGAGAATACGAGTGAGTGAGATGTTTGTTGTCAGAGTTAGAATGAGTTCATGGCTAATTTCACTCCTACACATCTGGGCAAGTGGGAGCAGCTGTACCACGATCTGATCGAAGGAGAGGGTGCGGCGCTCACTGAGGACGGCACATGGATGCTTGGTGACAAGCCAGGGCTTGTGTGCGTGTTTGAGGACGATGAACCGCTATTCATCGAAGCGGCTCCGAACATTTCGAAAACACTGAACTGTTACATCAAGGGCGGGTCAGAGTGTGAATTCCGGACAATGGTCGGGGTAGTCGAAATGGGAGCGGCGATTAAGAACGCTGCCCAGCGAGCCAAGTCAGGACCGCTTGCCCAACGCATTTCGAAGCGGGTAGAAAAATTCCGATATAGAGTTGCGCCAGGACCAGCCAAACAACTCGATGCGCTAGCAGCAGCCTTCAATGTTGTTGCTGACACTCGATACGCGGGACCTAGCGCTCTTGCGAACCGGGCGATAGACGCGTTGCCTCAGTAAATCCAAATGAACAGAATGTAAAAAGCGGCGGGATTTCTCCCGCCGCTTTTCGTATCTGCTTTTCGAACTCGACTGTTTAGTCGTCTGCCATTACTGGCTGCTCTTCTGTTTGCCTCTGGGGCTCTCGGTACATGCCACCGTTGCGGTAGCGACTTCGTGCTGCAGGGTGGTGTCGCAGGAACGGCGGAATTGCCATTGAACCTGGGTCTTCCAGAGCCTGTCGAGCAATCTCGTCGGCTTCTTCCTCAACCTCACCTGCAACCGGGAAGCCAGTTGCAATGAGTGTGAGTTTGACTTCGTTCTCCATCTTCGGGTCCGTCGACATACCGAAGATGATGTTTGCGTCTGGGTGAACAGTGGCTGCGATAACTTCTGATGCCCGCTGAACTTCGTCGAGCGTGAGGTCAGTTCCACCTGTGATGTTGAAGATGACACCCTTGGCGCCAGCTATTTCAACTTCCAGCAGTGGTGAGTGAATAGCTTCTTCAGCTGCCTCGATTGCGCGCTCTTCGCCAGAGCCCTTACCGATGGCCATCCATGCAGGTCCGGCGTTTTCCATAACTGCACGAACGTCAGCGAAGTCGAGGTTGATTTCACCTGGAACGAGAATCAGTTCTGCGATCGACTGGATGCCCTGTCTAAGAACATCGTCAGCCATCTTGAACGCTCGGTCCATGGTGAGTTGTTGGTCTGAAATAGCGAGAAGTCGGTCGTTAGGGATAACGATAAGAGTGTCGACCTTGTCTCGAAGCAGCTCGATACCTTCAAGAGCCTTGCGCTTTCGAACTGCGCCTTCAAAACCGAACGGCTTGGTCACAACACCAACTGTAAGGGCGCCGATTTCCTGGGCGACTTCGGCAACCACTGGTGCTCCACCAGTACCTGTACCACCACCCATTCCGGCAGCAACGAATACCAGGTCGGAACCTTTCAGTACTTCCTTGATTTCGTCTCGGTCTTCTTCGTGACACTGTCGACCCTTTGAAGGGTCACCACCGACACCAAGACCTCGTGCGGTTTGGTCACCAACTCGTAGTCGAATCGGGACAGTTGCAGCGTCAAGAGCTTGCGAGTCGGTGTTCACCGAGATGTACTCAACCTCGGGAACTCGCTCGCGGTACATGCGGTTTACGGCGTTTTGTCCGCCGCCGCCGACACCGACAACTTTAATGTTTGCGGCGCCGACTGATCCTTCTGGAAGCGGTGTGTTGTGGTCAGGCATTTTCTGTTCGATCTCCCCGGCTGGT
>Ga0181593_10000531_pt1 | contig 33166 bp, 30 predicted proteins | sample 071ome_19_FD_133756 | JGI IMG/M metagenome (GOLD analysis project Ga0181593, IMG submission 133756) | Coastal salt marsh microbial communities from the Groves Creek Marsh, Skidaway Island, Georgia - 071413AT metaG (megahit assembly) | ecosystem: Environmental > Aquatic > Marine > Intertidal...
GGCGCTGTTTATCGCAGCATCTTCCCAGCAAGCACCCACTTCTATTGCTTAATCTACTTTTTAAAGAGCCAAAAAACCCCCGTGCCCATCGACACAGAGGCCGCGTATTATACGCGTATAGGCGGCTTGCACAAGAGCTTTATGAAAAAGCATTTATCCGCTTCGAGCCTGTACAAAAACTGACCAGTACAGGCGCAACAAGCCACCGGCAGGAGCTCAACTATCACGCTATATTTATGGGATACTCGAAAGCTTGAGGCAATGCGCCACTATCAGGTGCCGGTGATAAACTACGTAACTCGTTATTAGCTTGAGCGACTCAACTCTTAGGATGGAAAATTCATTTCCCATAACAGCCCATTGTCCAAGCTGCCACGCGGCGCAAGTGAAAAATCTAGGCAAGGTCCCCGAGTCCTTCCATTTTTGTGAGACCAGATTCGACAAACCTTTTAACAGCGGTAGTTTATACCTGTGCAAACGATGCAACTGCCATTTCAAAAACCCTTTAATCCCAGAACAGAAATTATTAGAGCTATACGATACTCATACTCCTGAATTTACCCAGATGTATCAGAACCCGCCCTCTCAAAGAAATGACTTCGAGATGATGAAGCAGCAACTCGTGAAAATCGGCGCAAGGAAAATTCTGGAAATCGGCTGCTATACCGGAAGTTTCGCAAGCCACTTTAGATCAACTGTAGATGACTCAGAATCTGAATTGGAATGGCATGGGGTTGAACCTTCCCATCACGCTGCCGCAATTGCACAAAAAGCGGGAATTACCATGATCGGAAAAAATATACTGGATGCTTCCGAAAATATGCATGGTTTTTTCGATGCCATTATCGCGATTGATGTAATAGAGCACATGACCAGGCCTATGGAGTTTTTTACAAAGTCATACCAACTGCTAAAAAGTGATGGACACGTAATCTTGACTAGTGGGGCCGTCGACACCGTACCTGTATTCTTTAGGCGTTACTGGAATTATGTCGCCATGCCAGAGCATATGATTTTCTTGTCAGCTTTATATGCAGAAAACCTTGCGCATCAGTCCCAGATGTGATTACAGGAATACACAGTTTTTAAGCATGCAAATGTAAGCACGAAATACAGACTAAGGGCCATCGCGATTTCAGTATGCTCAAAAATACTAAGCTTGCTTCCCTGGTCGATTCTGCCGCAAAGACTTTTAGCATTAAGAGGGCGAGGTTACATAACAATGAAACCAGACCACTGTATGGTTGATATAGTAAAAACCTGAATTGGAAATAACACCACTCGAAAATGGCGCCAGCCCTATTGGTACTGTCGCCTTATAGAACGCAACAATCGAAAAATCAATAAGACTAGCACCAAACTGCCGTAGAACACGACTTCGCTGACATCGGTGCGCTGAATCCATAGCTGGTGAACGATAGCGAGGACCGCGGCGACATAGACGAGTCGGTGCAACCGTTTCCAGTTCTTGCCAAGTTTTCTGACCATAAATTTGGGCGATGTAGCGCCAAGCGCCACAAGAATCAAAAACGCCGAAAACCCGATCGTAATATACGGCCGTTCAACAATCTCTTCCCCGATAGTCATCCACTGAAATTCCAACATGAAGGTCATCCATACCGCGAAATGACAAGTGGCATAGAACAGCGCGAACAAACCAATCATACGTCGGTTGCGAACAAATTCCGGGCGCCTGGTAATTTGCTGCAGTGGCGTCATAGCCAGCGCAATAACAAGAAACCGAAGCGCCCATTCACCCGTGAGTACAGCCAGTTCCTGCACAGGGTCCGGACCGAAATCGGCAGTCACGATCCGGCGCACGATCAATGCGAAGGGAATAAGAGCAACAATGAAAATTGTTGGCTTGATGAGTTTAGCCATGCGCTTTAAAGAAGTGCTGCGATTTTACTGAACGTCAATTTAAGACTAGTAATAGCGCGACAAATCCATGCCTTCATACAAATGTGCAACCTGCTCTCCGTAGCCATTAAACATCTGGGTTTCCATATACTGTCTGTTAAACAGAGTTTGCGGCAAGCGGCGCTCCATATCCTGGCGCCAGCGCGGATGATGCACATTAGGGTTCACATTAGCATAAAAGCCATACTCATTTGCCTGCAAGTCATTCCAGGTGGTATTAGGCTGAGTTTCGCGGAAATTAATTTTAACAATAGACTTGATGCTCTTGAATCCATATTTCCACGGTACAACAAGTCTGATTGGCGCACCATTCTGAGCAGGCAAATAAGTGCCATAAAGACCAACAGCCATAAACGTCAGGTCATTCATGGCCTCATCCATGCGCAGGCCTTCGCGGTAAGGCCAGTCAACAATTGCAAAGCGTGAACGCACACCAGGCATTGTGTCGCGCTGAATCACAGTTTCAAATTCCACATACTTGGCATTTGAATTAGGCTCAAAGCGTTTCAACAGATCAGCCAGCGGGAATCCAATCCAGGGAATGACCATAGACCAGGCTTCAACACAGCGCAGTCTGTAAATACGTTCTTCCAGCATATGCGGCTTAACGATATCTTCCAGCGCATAGGTACCAGGTTTATCACATTCGCCCGTTATTTCTATTGACCAGGGATCCGTACGAAACTCACCAGAGTTTGCGAACGGATCAGACTTGTTCATACCAAATTCATAAAAGTTGTTATAAACAGTCACATCCTGATATGGGGTGAGGGACTCACCCGTAAAGAAAGGTGCTTCGTCAGGAGCCGGTTGAATATTGGCAAACGGTTCTTCCCACCATGCCGCCGGCGGAGAGCGACGAATGTCTGCGGGCGCTCTGGCTTTTAAGGCATCCCCATCTTGCGCATGAGCGAACCCGGGAATACCGCTGGCGAGCGCTGTACCGACGAGCATCTTGCCACCGTCGGTCATAAACTGCCGGCGATTGCGATAGACACTTTCGGGCGTTATTTCAGAAGGTTTGATGTCATCCGGCTTTTTGATCAGCATATTTGGTACCTGGTTAAAAATTGCCTGCGAATTAATTGCATTACTTCATATAAGACAGGATTAACGCGCAGGATTATTCATCATTTATCACGTGTTATCGGTCGTATCGTCCTTATCCGGAGATTTACGCCGCCCGGAGACTTCTGGTTTGATCGCAATCGGAGCGACTCTGAAGCGCTTCTTGTATACCCAGGTTAACGGTCCTGAGAGTGCATAAACCACACACATGCTGAGCAATACCTCGTGAGGACTCTGAGCGATCAGTACCAGCAGCACCACGGCAGCAATGAATACCATATAAGGCACAGTGCCCTTGAAGTGCATTTCCTTGAAGCTGAAGTACTTGTAATTGGAAATCATTAACAGCCCGGCAAAAACCGTCAGGACAGCGCAGGAATAGGAAACTACTGGTGTCACTTCCAGGCCATATTTGAACCCTACCCAGGGCACAAAAGTCACTACGCCTGCTGCCAGGGGACTCTGTAAACCGAGGAAAAAGCGCTTGTCCACTGTGCCCAACTGAACATTGAAGCGCGCCAGACGCAGTGCCGCACAGGACATATAGATGAAGCTGGCGGCCCACCCTAACCTCTCCAGCGGCCCAAAGGCATAACTGAACATGATCAATGCGGGAGCCATGCCAAATGACACCATGTCAGACAAACTATCGAATTGCGCCCCGAATGCGCTCTGGGTATTGGTCAGACGGGCAATGCGCCCATCGAGACCGTCACAGATGGCTGCGATCATAATGGCCCAGCCTGCCTCGTTGAAATTTCCCGACATACCGGCAATAACGGCATAGAATCCGGCAAACAGCGCGCCCAGAGTCAGCAGGTTGGGCAGCAGGAAAATGCCCCGGCGGCGGATCTGCTTGCCATCTTCCGACACGATCTCCTCGTGCTCATCAAATGGCAGCAGGCTATCCGATTCCTGTTCGTACTCGTCTTCGCTCATGGAAGTCCCGGTAATATCTGGAAAAATTGAATTCTGGCGATTATAACGCTCTGATTTGGCAAATGCGGGCTTATTTCTGAATTCTTTGTCCCTGTGGTCACGCATTTACCCGAGTTGACAGATGCTATATGATCGCGCCTCACCCTGAAACGGTGTCCGCACAATACACCTGAAAGGCAAGAAATCGGAGCTATTCCATGAATTATTTTAATACGCTGCCCCTGCGTCTGCAGTTGGAACAACTGGGCAAATGTCGCTTTATGGACCGAACTGAGTTCGGCGACGGCGTGAACAAACTCAAGGGTAAGAAGGTCGTCATCGTGGGTTGCGGTGCCCAGGGCCTTAACCAGGGGCTCAATATGCGTGATAGCGGACTTGATGTTTCCTATGCCCTGCGCGAAGCAGCTATCAAAGAACAACGCGCTTCGTGGCAAAATGCCACAGAAAACGGCTTCACCGTGGGCACTTATGAAGAACTGATTCCAAATGCTGACCTGGTGCTCAATCTGACCCCTGACAAGCAACACAGCCCTGTCGTAACGCAAGTAATGCCATTAATGAAGAAAGGTGCAACTCTGGCCTATTCCCACGGTTTCAATATCGTGGAAGAAGGCATGCAGATTCGTGACGATCTGACAGTTGTGATGGTGGCACCCAAATGCCCTGGCACAGAAGTTCGCGAAGAGTACAAACGCGGATTCGGCGTTCCAACCCTGATTGCCGTTCATGCGGAGAACGACCCCAACGGTGACGGTATGGACATTGCCAAAGCTTATGCCGCTGCCACTGGAGGTGATCGTGCCGGAGTACTGGAATCTTCTTTTATCGCCGAAGTGAAATCTGACCTCATGGGCGAACAGACCATCCTTTGCGGCATGCTGCAAACCGGTTCTCTACTGTGCTATGACAAAATGATTGAGAAAGGCATTGATGCGGGCTACGCCTCGAAGCTGGTACAACACGGCTGGGAAGTTATTTCTGAAGGTCTCAAGCATGGTGGTATCACCAACATGATGGACCGTCTGTCGAATCCGGCAAAACTTGTCGCGGCGGAACTATCGGCGGAATTGAAAGAATTGATGGCGCCGCTGTACCAGAAGCACATGGATGACATTATCACTGGCGCTTTCTCATCCGGCATGATGGAAGATTGGGCCAACGATGATAAAAAACTCCTCACCTGGCGCGAAGCCACCGGAGAAACAGCGTTCGAAAAATCTACCGCAGGCAGCATGGATATCGCTGAGCAGGAATACTACGACCACGGCATTCTCATGGTGGCGATGATCAAGGCTGGCGTGGAACTGGCATTCGAGACCATGACTGCCAGCGGCATCATCGAAGAGTCTGCATACTACGAATCCCTGCATGAGGTACCTTTGATAGCCAATCTCATCGGTCGCAAAAGATTGTACGAAATGAACAAGGTGATATCGGATACGGCAGAATACGGCTGCTACCTGTTCTCTCATGAATGTGTGCCGCTGCTGAATGACTTTATGAAGAAAATCGATGTGGATGTAATTGGTAAAGGCATTTCCGTTGCTGACGCTGGTGTGGACAATGCAGAATTGATTGCAGTTAATGAGTCAATCCGCTCACACCCAATCGAAGTGGTCGGTAAGCGTCTGCGCCGTTATATGACAGCAATGAAAAAAGCGATCTAGTTAATGAACGCATAAAAAAGGGGCCAATCGGCCCCTTTTTTAATTCCTGGTAATAATTACAGACTCAAAATTTTCTCACCACGCGCCATACCCGATACACCCGTGCGCGCTACCTCCAACACCGTGTTGTCGCCGAGTGCCGCAATAAAGGCGTCAATCTTTTCGCTCGTTCCAGTCATCTGGATGCTAAACACATTTGTTGTGATATCAACAATTTGCCCACGAAAAATATCCACTGTTCGCTTCACTTCAGAGCGTTGTGCTCCAACTGCCTTGACCTTGATAAGCATAAGCTCGCGTTCTATATGCGCGCCTTCTGTCAAATCAACCAGTTTAACCACATCGATGATCTTGTTTAGATGTTTGGTAATTTGCTCGATACGCGCATCATCTCCGCTGGTCGTCAACGTCAATCGAGATAATGATTTATCTTCGGTTGGAGCAACCGTAAGGGAATCAATATTGTAGTTGCGCTGCGAGAACAGCCCAACCACGCGCGACAGGGCTCCCGGCTCGTTTTCCATCAATACAGAAATTATATGTCGCATATCAGGTTCGCTCCGTCTTGCTTAGTACCATATCTTTCATCGCACCGCCCTTGATTGCCATCGGGTATACATGCTCTTCCGGATCGACCATAACATCGACGAAAACAAGCTTGTCTTTCAACGCAAATGCTTCTTCCAACCTGCTATACAGCTCATCATACTTTTCGATCTTGATTCCAACATGACCATAGGATTCGGCCAGCATTTTGAAATCAGGCAGAGATTCTGCGTAAGTGCTATGGGAGTGGCGACCACCATATTGCATGTCCTGCCACTGCTTCACCATACCCAGCGCCTGATTATTAAGGCAGATGATTTTTACCGGTAAATTGTATTGCATACAGGTCGCCAGCTCTTGCAGATTCATCTGAAAACTTCCTTCACCTGTTATACAAACCGATATGGCATCCGGAAACGCAAACTGCACACCCATGGCCGCAGGAAAACCAAATCCCATGGTGCCGAGCCCGCCGGAATTGATCCAGCGGCGCGGTTTGTCAAATCCATAATACTGGGCAGCAAACATCTGGTGCTGACCCACATCTGAAGAGACATACGCGTCACCTTTGGTGATTTCATGAACCGCCTTGATAACTTGCTGTGGCTTGATCGAACCATCCTCCGACGGAGTAATCTTCAGGCTGTCACGTGCACGCCACTGATCGATTTGCTTCCACCAGACTCCCAGTGCTTCCTTGTCTACTTTGGTTTTCGACTTGCCTAGTTGTTCCAGCATTTCTTCCAATACCGCTGTAACCGAGCCCACGATCGGAATGTCGGCTGTCACAGTTTTGGATATGGAAGCCGGGTCGATGTCTACGTGCAGAATAGTGGCATCAGGACAGAACTTTTTCACATCGGAGTTAGTAACACGGTCATCGAAGCGCGCACCAATGCATAACAAGACATCGCAGTAATGCATCGCCATATTGGCTTCATAAGTACCATGCATCCCCAACATCCCGAGGAATTGTTTGTCAGATGATGGATAAGCGCCCAGCCCCATCAAGGTGTTTGTGATTGGATAACCCAGCTTGCGAGTAAACCTGGTCAAGAGCTCCGAACCTTCCCCCTGAATAACACCGCCGCCGGTGTAAAGCATAGGACGCTTGGCAGCCAGCAGCACTTCGATGGCTTTCTTGATTTGCCCTGAATGGCCTTTACCAGGGACAGAATACGAGCGCAGCTTGATATCTTTTGGGTATTCATAAGGCAGCCTGGTTTTCGGATCTGTAGCATCCTTGGGCACGTCGATCACTACCGGACCTGGCCGCCCCGTGGTAGCGATGCGAAACGCCTTCTTCACGATGAGCGGAATCTCGGAGGCAGACTGCACCATAAAGCTGTGCTTAACCACAGGTCGCGATATTCCAACCATATCGGTTTCCTGGAAGCCGTCAGAGCCGATCAAGCGGCTCTCTACCTGCCCCGATATAACCACCATTGGAATAGAATCCATAAATGCTGTCGCGAGTCCTGTGACCGCATTGGTTGCACCGGGGCCCGAAGTCACGAGCACCACACCTGGCTTGCCAGTAGCACGCGCATAGCCATCGGCGGCATGAGTTGCCGCCTGCTCATGACGCACTAGAATGTGCTCTACCTTATCCTGCTGAAATATTGCATCGTAAATATGCAATACCGCACCGCCTGGATAGCCAAAGAGAATCTCAACTCCCTCATCATGGAGAGCCCGTATCAACATTTCTCCGCCAGATAATTCTTCCACTTTATATGCCTCTGAGCTTTCGCCCTGTTTCAGCTCTGCATCAAAATACAGATACAGCACGCCCGTTTGAGCCTGCTGGTTTATCAAAAGTCTGTGTTAGTTTGTACAATCAACAACAATACAAGGCACGGAATCCGCGCTATCTGTTGCTTCTTGTCGGCCCCGGACGTGATAACGTGATAGGAGCCATAGGTGGATGTTGTTCGACACCTAGACAGTAGCCCGAAGATTGCCTGGTTACAGCGGTTCCGGGATACAGCAGATTGAATGGGGGATGGCCGATTTCCTCTGCTTAAGCAGGGGCGATTCTCCCACTTATTCGAGGAAAGTCAAGCTCTTAAGCCCGATTTGGCGCCCGGATGGTACGCGGCGGTCAGGCGACCGCCGCTTCCAGCGTATTGGCTGATTTGTGAAAACTGAGCTGACCCGCCTCGTCCAGCTCCACGGCAATAACGTCACCTGGCACATAGGAGCCTTTCAGGACCTCCTGTGCCAGCGGGTTTTCTACCCAGTTCTGTAGTGCCCGCTTCAGGGGTCGTGCGCCGTATACCGGGTCGTAACCCAATTTGGCGATATGCTCCAGAACTGCGTCAGAAACTTCGACCGCCAGTTCGACATGAGCCAGACGTTTGTTAAGCAATGCCACTTGAATATCGGCAATCCCACGAATCTGTTCCTGCTTTAATGGATGAAATACCACAGTCTCATCAATACGGTTTACAAATTCAGGCGAGAAGTGTTTAACCACGACGTCAAGCACGGCATTCTTCACTGACTCATATTGCTTGTCATCCATCGGTCCTTCAGCCATCAGATCCTGAATTCGATCTGAACCGAGATTTGAGGTCATAACGATTACTGTATTGCGAAAATCTACAGTGCGGCCATGACCATCAGTCAAGCGACCATCATCCATTACCTGCAACAGGATATTGAATACATCGGGGTGCGCTTTCTCTACTTCGTCCAACAGCAACACTGAATAGGGGCGCCGACGAACGGCTTCGGTCAGATATCCGCCCTCTTCATATCCCACATACCCAGGAGGCGCACCAATAAGCTTGGCCACAGAATGCTGCTCCATAAACTCGGACATATCGATGCGCACCATCGCGTCTTCGGTGTCGAACAGAAATTCAGCCAGCGATTTGCATAACTCAGTTTTACCCACGCCAGTTGGTCCGAGAAACAGGAATGAACCATTGGGCCGATTGGGATCTGATATTCCCGAGCGTGAACGGCGTACTGCATTGGCAACCGCTTCGATTGCTTCATTCTGGCCGATGACACGCTTGTGTAAGGCGTCTTCCATTTCCAGAAGTCGTTGTTTGTCGCTCTGCAACATTTTGCTTACGGGAATGCCAGTTGAGCGTGACACCACATCGGCAATCTCTTCTTCAGTAACACGATTACGCAACAACTGTTTCTCTACTGCCTCGGCCTCGGCCGCCTGTTCAAGTTTTTTCTCCAGGCCAGGGATGATGCCGTACTGAATTTCAGACATACGCGCCAGATCGCCGGCACGCTGTGCTGCCTCCAAATCATTGCGCGCCTTCTCAAGGCTGCTTTTGATTGTGGTCGTGCCTTGCAACGAGGCTTTCTCGGCTTTCCAAATTTCTTCCAGGTCAGCAAATTCCTTTTCCAGAGCGGAGATTTCTTCAGCCAATTTGTCTTTGCGTTTCTTCGCAGCCGCGTCGTCGTCTTTCTTCAAGGCTTCCTGTTCAATTTTTAGCTGGATAAGTCTTCGCTCGAGCTTGTCCATTTCCTCGGGCTTGGAATCAATTTCCATGCGAATCATTGAGGCAGCCTCATCGATAAGATCGATGGCTTTGTCCGGTAACTGTCGGTCTGTGATGTAGCGCTGCGATAGCCGTGCCGAAGCGATAATGGCTGAGTCCGAAATTTCTACACCATGGTGGACTTCATAGCGCTCTTTTAATCCGCGCAAAATGGCAATTGTGTCTTCTTCAGTAGGTTCTTCTACCAATACTTTCTGGAAGCGCCGCTCGAGCGCCGCATCTTTTTCGATGTACTGGCGGTACTCATCCAATGTAGTGGCGCCTACACAATGCAGTTCACCTCGCGCCAACGCAGGCTTGAGCATATTGCCGGCATCCATGGCCCCTTCCGCCTTACCAGCGCCAACCATGGTGTGTAACTCATCGATAAACAGGATGATGGAACCTTCTTGCTTGGAAAGTTCATTCAATACCGCCTTCAAACGCTCCTCAAACTCACCACGGAACTTCGCACCGGCGATTAACGAACCCATATCCAGTGCCAGTATCTTTTTATCTTTCAGGCCTTCAGGCACCTCGCCATTAACGATGCGCTGCGCCAAACCTTCAATGATGGCAGTCTTACCTACTCCTGGCTCACCAATGAGCACTGGATTGTTTTTAGTTCTTCGCTGCAGCACCTGCACCGTACGCCGAATTTCTGCATCCCGGCCGATGACTGGATCCAACTCATTATTTTCAGCCCGTTCATTAAGGTCTACACAGTATTTACTCAGAGCCTGCCAGGAATCTTCGGCGCCAGCATCGCTGACGCTTTCTCCACCACGCAGGTTTTCTATGGCATTCTCAAGCGCTTTGGCTGACACACCAAAGCTGTTGAGCAATTTGCCTGCCGCACCCTTGTCCTGCATCGCGACCAGCAAGATAGTCTCGCTCGATATGAAACTGTCGCCTTTCTGTTGCGCCAGTTTGTCGGCCTGATTAAGCAGTCTCGATAAATCCTGGGAGACTGAAATTTCGCCCTGGTTGTCGGGCACCTGTGGAAGATTGTCCACCAGTTCCTGCAATTGTGATCGTAGATCCGGAATATTGAAACCGGTCTGGGATAACAATGGACGCACTGACCCTCCCTTCTGGTCCAACAGGGACAGAAGTAAATGAGCCGGCTCAATGAAATTATTTTCTTTACCTAATGCCAATGACTGGGCATCAGCGAGTGCTGCTTGCAGCTTGCTCGTCAATTTGTCGATTCGCATACCTGACCCACCATTTGGGCATTGTCGCCCTGTTCTAGAGATATATCAGGTAAATTGGGCCTGCGCTGGGGTTTTTCAATAGATGGATAGGCCTTGTTGATCGAGGTCAAGAAAGCCGTATTCAGGACTTCAGGTAAATCGCGTTTACCATGCGACCGGTCTCGCCGTCGCGGCGAAACGAGTATAGCGTATCCGGATTACACACTGTGCAGCGTTCGTCTGTCGTGATGCTCCTGACGCCCAGCGCCTGCAGTCGCGCTTCAGCCAATGCATACAAATTTGCCAGGAATTTGCCATCCGCCTCCAGGCTTTGAAAACAACTCTCCATTTGCCTTAGGGATAGCTGATTCTGGAATGCAGCATATACATCCTCGCCCACTTCAAAATGGCATGGCCCGATAGCCGGGCCCAGATAGGCAAGCAAGTCCTGTGGTGTCGATGTGAACTTGCTGACGCAGCTCTCTATAACGCCCGCTGCCAAACCACGCCAACCCGCATGCGCAACTCCAATCTCGTCACCCGCGTGGTTTGTCAGCAGCACCGGCAAGCAGTCTGCAGTGAGCACACAACAGGCAATTCCAGGCTGCCTGGTGTACAAAGCATCCGCCTGAGGGACTTGCGCCGAAGGCAATGAAACCGCGACTTCGGTTCCATGCACCTGATCCAGCCATTGCCACCAGGAAATTTTACTGAAGCGCTCGGCAAGAAGCTTGCGGTTTTGCAAAACGCTTTTCGCGTCATCCCCCACATGATCCGCCAGGTTTAACGAGCCAAACGGAGCATTACTGATACCGCCACAGCGGCTGGAAATAATGACTCCTACATTATCCGGCCGCTCCCAATGCACAGGAAGCAACATATCCGTATTACCCATCTCGCATGGCTTCCAATTCGCTATCGTAGGTCAGCGTTTGCAATAGCTGAGCAAAATCCTGCGGTGGCTTTACTTCCCATTGCACTACCGTACCTGTCAACGGATGGGCCAACTCCAGGCGACGCGCGTGCAGGGCCTGCCTTTTGAAGCGCTGTAGTTCATCTCGCAGTTCCGCAGATGCACCAACTGGCAAACGCAACCTGCCACCGTACATCTGGTCACCGATAAGTGGGTGTTTTACATGGGCCATATGCACGCGTATCTGGTGAGTTCTGCCGGTTTCCAGATTGACTCGTACATGGGTATGGGAGCGGAACCGCTTGAGAATACGATAATGCGTGATAGCCTCTTTGCCATTGTTTACCACTGCCCGTTTTTTGCGATTCTTCGGGTGCCGCCCCATCGCGGCATCTACGGTTCCCCCGCCCGTCAGAACGCCCTGTACCACCGCCTCATACTCCCTGCTGATTTCCCGCGCCTGCATTTGCTTCACCAGCGCGTTATGGGCCTCTAGCGATTTTGCCACGACCATTATCCCGGTCGTGTCTTTATCCAACCGATGGACAATTCCTGCCCGCGGCAACATTTCGAGATCAGGGCAATGGTGCAACAGCCCATTAAGTAATGTGCCTGCCCTGTGACCAGCTGCTGGATGCACTACCAGCCCTGCTGGCTTGTTCAGGACCAGCAGGGCTTCGTCTTCGAACAGGATATCCAGGGTTTGAGACTCGGCTTCCCAGATTTCTTCAGCCTCGAGAATGGCATCCAGCTCCAGTTTGTCACCCGGTAATAACTTGTCTCGCGGGCGTTTTAGCTCGGTATTGACCCGCAGCTGACCCGACTTGATCCAGGCCTGCAAGCGGGCGCGTGAATATTGCGGAAACAATTGCGCAGCTGCCTGGTCTAAGCGAATACCGGCAAGTTTTTCGCTGATCTCAGCGCGATGTGAAATGCGTCCTGTCATGGGGCGCATGATACTTTAATAAGCCCGGCACCACAGCAGGTATGGGTTTGAAACATCCTCTGTGGTTAAATAGGCTCCTCTTGATGCGCCAGGCGCACATAAAATGCAAATTCTGTAATTGAGTATGAAGATGACAGCAACACCACGAGCGCAACGCATAGCCCTTCTGGTTTTATTATCACTGCTGATCAGCAGCTGCGGCTGGTTCGGCGACCGTGAGGAACGCGATGAGTTCGAGGGTCTCACAACCGAAGAGCAGTTCTATCGTCGCGCCCTGGACCAACTCAACAGCTCCAATTTCCGTGGTGCTATAGCTACGTATCAGGCGCTCGAATCGCGCTTTCCTTTCGGGCGCTTTGCCGCGCAAGCGCAAATTGAAATCGTCTATGCTTATTACCGCAACAATGAAATGGAAGCAGCCCGCGCCGCCGCAGATCGCTTCATTCGTCTACACCCAGACAACGAAAACGTTGACTATGCCTATTACATGAAAGGTTTGTCTTCTTTTGCGGCAAATCGCGGATTGCTCAATCGATTTCTCCCCACAGACCCGACCAAGCGCGACCCGGGGCGGACTCAGGAATCCTTTAGCGACTTCGCTCAATTGCTTGCACTTTACCCGGACAGTCCTTATGCCGCAGACGCTCGAGCGCGCATGGTGTTTCTGCGTAACAGCCTGTCAGCCTATGAAATACATGTGGCCAACTACTATCTGGAGCGGCGCGCCTATATTGCTGCCTTGCGGCGTGGGCAATATGTCGTGGAAAATTTTCAGGGCACACCGGCTGTCGCAGATGGTGTAGCTATTATGGTCGAGTGCTACCTCCGCCTCGGTTTGAACGACCTGGCCGACACATCACTGGCGTTGCTGAAAGAAAATTATCCCCAACATGCTTCTATCGACGACGATGGTAGTTTTATCATTCAGACTGAAATCACGAACCCCTCATTGCTCTACACGGTCACTTTCGGCCTGCTGGGCGATAATCGGGTAGATCCACCGCTTGCTCCCACTACCCGGCCGCGCAACTCTGGAAGCCAGGAAATCATCAATGCCCAGGGAGAGCCAGATTCTGGTGAAGATCGATCCTGGATTGACATTTTGACGCTCGGCATCTTCAACTAAGGCAACAAAACCGGGCCTCTCAAGCCTGCTTCGCAATTTTCGCAATTCCGGGTCAACCAAGCAGGCCCTACTGCGTTATGCTTTGGAATACTGGCAAAAAAGAGTCATGCCCGACGCCGATACGGGAATTTAGCCGTATTGCACGAAGCGCAACTGGAGACTCGATTCTGAATACGACTATTGCTCTAGACAAATTCCTGCAGTCCGTGCAAGGCCGTGCGTTTCGCATTGCTCAGTTGGGCACGAGCAGTTCAGATGATGCGCTGGATCTGGTGCAGGACGCCATGTTCAAGTTGGTAGAAAAATACGCCGCGAGGCCAGAAGAAGAATGGGCCCCGCTGTTCTACCGTATTCTGCATAGTCGTATTAATGACTGGCACAGGCGTAACAAGGTAAGGAATCGATTCCGCAGCTGGCTCACTCCACGCGAAGGTGAAGACAACGATCCCCTGGCAAATCTGGCAGTGGAGCACGGCCCGGCCCCGGAGCGTGAGACACAGACGATTGAGAGCATGGACAAGCTACAGAAGGTGCTTGAGGCGCTGCCATTACGCCAGCAACAGGCTTTTCTCTTGCGTGCCTGGGAAGGACTGGATGTCAGGCAAACTGCTGCAGCGATGGAATGTGCCGAAGGTAGTGTCAAAACCCATTATTCACGTGCTATTCACAGTATGCGAGAGAAACTGGGTGAACACTGGCCATGAAACGAAACAACGATACTCAACTTATAGAGTCAATCTGCCACCATCTGGACGTGAGCGTCGCCAACCTGAGCATGTACGAACGTTATGTGTTGGACAGTGCCAGAACTGATGCAATAAATCTCGCAGCTACTGCCGTCGAACCAGAATTACCGCCTGCAATTAATGCAAGGCTCGATGAGATTCGTCAACGGGCAATTACTCATTATCAGACACAACAACAATCTCGTTCGTTATGGGATAGCGGGCGTAAATTACTGAATCAACTTCTGAGCGCCACGCGACAGCCGTTGACGGCTGGCGTATTCGCGACAGCAGGAATCACTGTGACCCTGGTTTCAATGTTTTATTTCGCGCCAGACAGCAATCAGATACCACTTGAGCAAGAAATCGCTCTAGTGGCTTCGGCAGAGGAAATCGAGCTTTATGAGAATCTGGACTTCTATATGTGGTTGGCTGAAAACGGAATACCTAATTGATGCCAGCCCTAAGATCAGTTATTTCAAAACGGCAGCCCTCTTGTGCGCGCTTAACTACACAGGGGCCGGATTTACGGCAGAGAACGAGTCACCAGATGAGAATGAGCAGACACCTGATCTCGAATTGCTGGAATTTCTGGGACAGTTTCAGACTGATGCTGGCGAATGGATTGCCCCGGCAAGTTTACTCAGCGATGAATTTCAGGAATTACTGGATAGCATGGCCACCGAACCTGACGACGATAGCGATGACGAGGTAAACAACTGATGAATCTCAGACTTCATATTATTTCTTTCGTCAGCATACTCACCCTGTCGTTCAGCTCAGTTGTCGTGGCACAGGAGCGAATTGAATGGTCAGAGTTGTCGTTCGAAGAACGCCAGATTCTGCGCGAATTGGAAGATAATTGGGATGAACTCACTCCTGAGCGTCAACAACGGCTGCGCCGTGGTGCGATTCGTTGGCAGCAACTGGCACCCGAACAGCGTCAGCAAGCACAACAACAGCGACAACGTTTCCAGAATCTTGCCCCACTGCAACGCAACCTGATTAATCAAAGATTTCAGCGGTTCAATTCTCTGAGTAGCGATCAACAGCGCCAGTTGCGAAATATCCAGAGGCGTTATCGCAGTCTGCCGGAAGCGCAGCGAGAAAGGCTACGCCAGCAATTTGAGAGTCAGGCAAGGGAACGCCAACAACGCAGTGATGATCCCGAGGCACAGGCGCGACGCGAACAGATTCGGGATGTAATTCAACAAAACCGCAACGTCTTGCGGCCGCAGCCCCAGGTGCGGACGCCCGAGCGGCGTCGACAGCCGGATCGCTGAAGCGCCCTAGTCTCCCAGAGGCCAGGCATTGGTGATCGGATAGCGCCTGTCACGGCCGAATCCACGGCGCGTAAGGCGCACTCCGATGGGGCTTTGACGACGTTTGTATTCGTTCAGATCAACCAGACGCAAAACCCGTGTCACCTGATCTGCAGCGAAACCCTTCGCGACAATCTCGTCTGCACTGCAATCCTGTTCTACGTATAGTTCAAGAATCTGATCCAACACATCATAAGGCGGCAGACTATCCTGATCTACCTGACCAGGCGCCAATTCTGCTGAAGGTGGCCGATCAATAACTTTTTGCGGGATTACTTCACGCGGGCCAGACTCATCGGATTCATTGCGATATCGTGCGAGGTCATAGACCATGGTTTTTGATACATCTTTCAATACGTCGAACCCACCCGCCATATCCCCATACAATGTGGAATATCCGACGGCGATTTCACTCTTGTTCCCAGTGGTTAAAACCAGCAGACCTTGCTTGTTGGAAATTGCCATGAGCAGCACTCCCCGACACCTTGCTTGCAAATTTTGCTCGCTCACGTCAGTTTCAGTACCGGCAAATTCATCTTGCAAGGCACGTATAAAAGCATCATAAGCCTCGCCGATTGGTATCACGCGGTAATCCACTTGCAACTCGCGTGCCTGTTGTTCCGCAACTTCAAGACTTAAACTTGAAGTGTATGTAAAAGGCATCATTACCGCATTTACCCGCTCCGCTCCCAGTGCATCCACGGCAACTGCAAGAGTCAGTGCAGAGTCAATGCCCCCGGACAGGCCAAGCACTACCCCTTTGAAACCATTCTTGTTGACATAATCCCTCACTCCGAGCACCAAAGCCTGGTAAACCTCGGCCTGCAGCGCTGCTGGCTCTGTGATCGCCTGCAAAGGCACGCTGCAAGGAGTATCGGAATTTTCAGGGACTTCGATCCTGACCGGATACAATCCTTCTGTATAACTGGGTGCGAGGAATCGGCAATCGCCAGCCTCAGTAACGACCATGGAGGCACCATCGAATACCAGCTCATCCTGACCACCAACCAGATTAATATAGACAATTGGACAACCGGCTTCACGACCACGCTTGCTTAGCAATTCCTTGCGCTCACTAACTTTTTTCATGTGGTACGGCGACGCATTGATATTCACCATGAGCTGCGCACCTGCTTCTTTGGCCTGCGCTGCAGGCAATTCTTCCCACATATCTTCACAGATTGTAAATGCAATTTTGCAGCCAGCGATGTGAAACAACCCTACCTGATGCCCCGGGTCGAAATAACGCCGCTCATCGAAGACCTGATAATTGGGTAAGCATTGCTTGTCGTAGGTAAGTTTTATTTCACGTCTCCTGAGCACGCTCAGGGAATTGAACAACTTGCCATCCCGGCGGCGCGGATAACCAATGACTATATTGATATCAAGGTTGGCATCCGATATTTGCTGCAGTGCCTTTTCGACCCGCCTTTGCAGACTTGGACGTAACAATAGATCCTCTGGCGGATACCCCGTAAGAGTTAGTTCCGGAAATGCAATAATATCCGCCTCGAACTCGTCGATAGCTCGTTGCGCACTGCGAATTACTTTTTCTGTATTGGACTGAATGTCGCCCACTACCAGATTTAGTTGGGCCATCACCAGCGTGAAATTCTGTGCCATACCTGCTTCTTCCGCCTTACCAGCCAACCAGCCCTGTTCGTTTATTCATTTATCCCACTTCCTTCACGCTTTCCACTCTGCATTAGCGTATATTATGGTGCTCAGCCACTTGTAATGACTACCTATACAAGCCAGCCAATTGTCCGATATGTTATGGAGGCGGAGTGATAATTATACGCCAATAACGAGCGTATTGGACCAGCGAACTGACCAGGCGTCACGCCATGACCACAGCAACGATTACAGAAAGCACTTACTTGAGGCAACTCTCTACAGTTTCTGTCGTCTATAACATTTACCGCATCGTCCTGCCTCTGGTATTGCTTGTTACCTTTATCTCGCGACCTGATCTGACACTACTGGGGGCATTCGCGCCCAACTTGTTCGTACAGATTTGCTCGGTTTACGCAGTGTTCGGAGTTGTGATTGTTTTTATCTCGCCCAGCGGGGGTGGGATTCTGCTGCGGCCTCGGTACCTCGTGACTGCACTTCTGGTAGATATCTTTGCCATTACACTAATCGTTTACAGTTGCGGCGGTGTATTTAGCGGCCTTGGGTTGTTGCTCATCGTTACTATCGCCTCCGGTGCCATTTTAATTCGCGGACGAACATCTACTTTTCTCGCTGCCGTGGCTGTGCTCTCCATTATATACAGTGAACTTTACCTTACCCTCGTTCTCGACAACCCACCTAACCAGTTCGTGCAAACCGGCATACTCGGGGCTTTGCTGTTCATTATTTCCCTTTACATACAAAGTGTCACAGATCGCATATACAAAACTACTGAATTGGCAGAGATGCAAGCCAGCAGTATTGTCGATTTGGAGAAGCTCAATGATGAAATCATCCAGAGAATGCGCACAGGAGTCATGGTAATAAATACTGATCTTGAAATTCTCAGTATGAATAGTGCGGCTCGCCATTTGTTGGGTCCTGCTTTAGAAACTACAGAGATGGAATCCGGATCCACGGACCGATTGCCTGTTGCGATACGCGAACAATTGGAACTCTGGAAACGTAACTCCAAACGCCAACCCCAGCCCATCGGATTCGCGGAAACCAAGCGTCAGATCCAGATCAACTTTGCATTTCTTAACCCTAAAATCGATTCGAATGTATTGGTCTTTCTTGAAGACAACAGACAGATAGTGCAGCGAGTACGTCAAATGAAACTGGCATCACTGGGTAGACTTACAGCCAGCATCGCCCATGAAGTGCGAAACCCGCTGGGCGCAATCAGCCATGCCAGTCAGTTAATGACCGAGTCCGAAACACTTGGCAAAGAAGACAGGAGGATGCTGGAAATCGTTCTGGAGCACTGCGATAGAATTAATATGATCATTGAGGATGTGCTAAATGTATCCAGACAGGAAGATTCTGCATCTCAGGAACTTTTACTTGAAACCTGGCTAGCCAAATTTATTAGCGACTATGAAGACACCCATATGACAAGTGATGAAATCTTGTTTCAAGTGCTGGATAAAGGCACATCTGTTCATGTCAGCAAGTCACAACTGGAACAGGTATTAAACAATTTGTTTGATAATGGATTACGCTACAGCAAGAAAAATACCGGGCGCGCCACCCTCACTGTTCAAGTCGGCCGACAGATTGACTCAGGCGACCAGCAACCCTATATCAATGTCATTGACGACGGTCCTGGCATCGACGAAGAAAGTCAAGGGAAATTATTTGAGCCCTTTCACACTACAGAGCCCACAGGGACCGGCCTTGGTCTTTATATATCCAGGGAACTATGCGAAGCTAATCAGTCGCAACTCACCTATCGGCGCACAGAAGCTGGAAAGAGTTGTTTCACAATTTACTTTACCAACCCAGAAAGAACTATGACCTGACCAATCCGGCTAACTCGGTAAATCAGGGGAAGGGATCAGCATGACGGATCGAGTGCTTATTGTAGATGATGAACCGGATATCAGGGAGTTGCTGGAGATAACTCTTGGGCGTATGGCTCTTGAAACTGCTTCAGCGAAGGATTTGCAATCAGCAAAAGAACTTCTTACAAAGGAGAATTTCGATCTTTGCCTGACTGATATGCGATTACCGGATGGTGACGGTATTGAGCTGGTCGAACATATTCAACAATCACATAGTCATATGCCTGTTGCTGTAATCACAGCTCATGGCAGCACTGAAACAGCAATAAAGGCACTCAAAACGGGCGCCTTCGACTTCGTCTCGAAGCCAGTAGATCTGCAGAAGCTCAGAGATCTGGTGACTTCTGCCTTAAGACTGGCGAAGCAGCATTCGGAAGAAAAGCCTGATGCACAGTCGAACACTGCCAGCGCCAACTCCATACAAGGCAAGTCACAAAAAATTGAAGTGCTGCGTGAGCAAATTGGTAAGTTGGCCCGCAGCCAGGCGCCTATTTATATCAGTGGCGAATCCGGAAGTGGCAAAGAACTGGCGGCACGTGCCATCCATCAACAAAGTGCGCGCGCGAACATGACGTTCGTTGCGGTCAACTGTGGCGCCATACCGGCGGAACTAATGGAAAGTGAACTATTCGGTCACCTTAAAGGTAGTTTCACAGGTGCAGATTCTGACAAACAGGGTTTGTTTCAAGCTGCCAATGGCGGCACGCTATTCCTTGATGAAGTCGCCGACCTGACCCTGCAAACCCAGGTCAAGCTGCTACGGGTGATTCAGGAAAAAGCTATTCGACCTGTTGGCTCCCAAAAAGAAATTTCCGTTGATGTGCGCCTCCTCAGCGCCACTAACAAAAACCTCGCGGCGGAAGTTGAAGCCGGAAACTTGCGGCAGGATCTGTATTTTCGCATTAACGTTATCGAACTCAATGTTCCCAGTCTGCGCCAACGCAAGGAAGACATCCCGGAACTCGCCGGACATATTCTGGCGCGCATTGCCAAAGAAAATGGCGCCTCTCCTTGCAAGTTAAATGAAGACGCCCTGGCTGCACTAAACGCTTACAGTTTTCCTGGCAATGTGCGGGAACTGGAAAATATTCTGCAACGTGCCGCCACACTGAGCGAAGACAACCTGATTCGCAGTGAAAACCTGGAATTTATTCGCACACCTGCCCAGGCGTCAGAAGCGGATCGCAACGGGGAATCGAACGATTTTTTCGTTAAGGGCTCTGACGTTGATCTTGATGAAGACTTTTCTCTTGAAAAGCACCTTGAAAATATTGAGGTTGATGCCATCAAGAAAGCCCTGGAGGAAACCCGTTGGAATAAAACAGCCGCCGCGAAAAAACTGGGCATGTCCTTCCGTTCGTTACGCTATCGCCTTAAAAAACTTGGCCTTGATTAAATTGCGAGATTGATACCCGGCTTATAGGGCAAAGGGTTAATTATCGGGTCACGCTGCAAAACACAATCTACCAGTAGTCGCGCCGAAGCCGGGGCCAGCACGAGCCCATTACGAAACTGACCTGCACAAATCGACAAATTGTCCATATTTGCAATTCGGCCTATGAAGGGAATGCCGCCGGGCGCTGCAGGTCGCAACCCTGCCCACTGAGAAATGGGTTCGTAGTTCTCAAGTGCGGGTAACAGTCGTATAGCTGACTCATGCAAATCATATTTCGCAGTATCTGAAACAGCTTTGTCGAATCCGGTGTATTCAAGCGTACTTCCCACTAATAAATGCCCGTCGGCTCTGGGAATAACGTAGCGGCCTCCAGACAATATGATGGCATCGCAGGGTTTATGCGCCAGCTTGAACAACAGCATCTGACCCTTTACAGGCTCAACCTTGACGGGCAATCCAAGCCCTGCAAGCAGTTTGCCAGACCAGGCACCACTGCTGACTATGATCTCGTCTGCATCTATTTTGAATTCAGCACTACGATCTTGCACTATCGCGCGCACCCTGGATCCTTCCGCCTTCAGAGTTCTCACCTCTGCGTTCGAAACCAATGTGGCACTGGTATTTGCATGCAAACTGGCTACCAGTGCGTTTACTAACCTGGGATTGCGCACATTGCACACATCGGACATCCACAGACCCTGGTTGTACCCAAGCGCGAGCTGCGATTCCATTACATAGCACTCCGCACTGGATATTAATTGCATATCGCGCTGATTGGCTCTCGCCCAGACAATCGCCTCATCGACATCAGGCGCATCCAGCATCAGCAATCCGCTGCGATTCAATTCAGGATCAATGCCTGTTTCTTCGAGTAACTCCTGCGCCAGATACGGATAGAATCCCTGCGCCCAGTTTGCCAGCTCAGTAACTGCTTTAGAATATCGCCATGGGTATAGAGGCGACACAATGCCGCCTCCCGCCCAGGAGGCTTCCTGACCTGGCAAGCCCTTGTCCAGGATCAACACGCTCGCCCCAGCGGCCAACAATTCACGAGCGATGAGCAAGCCATTGATGCCTGCGCCAATGATTAGAAAGTCATGCTTTTCCATAGAAATTTTTAAAAGCCGGAGCTGTGTTACTACACTAAAGGGAGAGCCCTAAATCGTACCACACGGAGGCCAGAATATTGTTTAGGCGAGAGAGCTCAGGTATTACGTTAGTGGAGGCACTTATAACACTCAGTATTTTGCTGACTCTCTATCTGGTTTCAGCCCCGGCATTGTCTGACAACCTTGACAGGCAGAAGAGCCAGAGTGCCTTACGCATAATTGAGCAGTCAATTCGTACAGCCAGGTCGGAGGCACTGCAAAGAAACGGCCTGGTAACTTTGTGTCGCTCAACGGATGGACAGACCTGTGGTGGCGATTGGGGCGAGGGCATAATTATATTCAGTGATGTCGACGGGGATCATGTGCTCGATGCTGAAGACCAGTTAATACAACACATAAGCATGCCGGAACTGGCAGGCACTATCCGCTGGCGCGCATTTCGCAATCGCCAATATCTGCAGATTACACCGGAAGGGTTCACACGTTACCAGAATGGCAATTTTACCTACTGCCCTTTTGATGCAGACATCCGCAAGGCTATGCAACTGGTTCTGAGCCGCACTGCCCGCGTTCGCTATGCAAAGGATTCAGATGGAGACGGTGTCGTGGAGAATAGCCGGGGAAGCCCGGTGGCCTGCAATTAACACACAGACCATCGAGGTTGAGCTCCGAAGAGCTAAAAATTTACGTTTGACGCGCTTACCAACAATCAGTTGCAGTTCCAGTGCCAGTCTCGGTCCTGGCACCAGTATTGGTAAGCCCTAACGTTCCACATTCTGTATCAGCGGCCTGGGACAGCTGTGGAATTGCCTGCAGGGTGTAACTGGTGGCATCGGCGGCATCGATCTCTAGAAAATAAACCCGTTGGTTCGAACCTGATGCCACTAGCCCGCCGCTATTATCCAGGGCGACCGCACTATCTCCGCTATTATCGAATACCAACCCGGCGGTATAACCGAGATTGGCCATACTATCGGTGTAGGTCCGGTTATTCAGGTAGAACTGTTCCTGCCGGTTGGCCAGATCCATCAGCCCGTTTACCGCCGCAGAACGCACACCCCGACGCACACTGTCTTGATAAGAAGGAATTGCGATTGCAGCAAGGATACCTATCAATCCAACAACCAAAAGTAGTTCAATCAGCGTGAAGCCGCGGTTACATTTTCTTTTTGGGACAGAATCCAGTTTAGGCACAAGCAATTCCTCTGCAGTTTTCCAACATTATAGAGTTAAGGAGCCTGTTAACAAGAGGCCACTTAAAAACTGTCCACGTCTTTCTCATACCAGAAGGTTTTCCAGAATGCCCTGCCACCGGTCGATTGTGGGTCCAGGTCAGGCGGTAAAATATAGTTACCAACCGGCACTACTTCGGCTGGAATTCCACCTGATGCCAACGCATTAAAGCGGTCTGACTTCGTCAGCGCGGGGTCATTACCATCTGTTACATCATAATTGTTCACCGGTGAGCCATCCTGAATGCTGACAGCGTACAAGCGCCCGCCCCCTTCCGAGGGCTCGCAGGCAGTACCCGCCTCCTCCGCTTCGCCTTCGGGCAGAAAAGTCGTGAAGAAAATCGTACCGAATGCAGTGAGCCCAGGAGCTAATGCCTTCTCACCATTGGCTTCCAACTCCAACTTCCAACCGTTGATCAGATCCCCTGCTACCACACAACCATCGATATCATTGATGCAGGTATTCGTGATGTCATCCAGACCGTTGGTTTGCGTACTTGCATCATAGTCCCTGTGATCGTAGGCATTCCCGGCCACCGAACCTGTAGTGGTGTTGCGATCTTTCAACAGATACAGCCAGTTCGAGGTCTGGGTTTCCTGCGGATCGGCGCGATTTCCACTGCCAATTACCACCCCGTCAAAGGCGCCGAAATCGTCACCGCTCGGTACGATGTCGGGCCGGTGAAAAAAGCGCCGGTCATTGGAGTTAGTCAACGGGGTAATATCATCCCGTCCCAAATTGGCCAACTCACTTGCAAACCAACTGGTTCTGTTGTCTACATTGCCTTCCGGCAAGTCCACACGCCACACAGTGCCTCCAGTATCACCAACGTAGACCCGGTCGATATTGCCGTCGGAATTGGAGTCAAACACAGCAAGGTCAGATGGAATGGAATCGACCATCCCCGAGTGGTGATATTCAGTAGCTGACTGCGATCCGGTAGATGCACCATACTTGGCCTTCCAGACCAATGCGCCTGTTTCAGCATGCACCACATAGATGGCATTGCCTTCGCTATCATCGGCGTTGCCAGAGTCCTTGTCCTCATCGTAACCTCCGCCAAATATGATGACCGGCGTATTTGATGCGCCATACTTCACTGTTCCGACTCGCGGGCTGGAAAATGTCATGCCCAGTTCGGCGAAATCCCCACTCTGGTCAATCGTCCACAAAAGGCTGGGATTATCGGGATCCGTTACGTCAAGCGCATAGTAATGATTGCCTCCGCGGCGCAAACCAAAGTACAAGTAAGCCTTGTCACTGGGGTCCGCGTTGCCATCAGCATCTTTGCCAATAGTGCCATCTCCATCGGTATCAACGATATAGGCTGATGGGGCGCCGTCGACTGTGTAAGGATGAGGGTCTGCGGCGTTATTAGTGCGCAATATACTCATTTTGTCCATGACAGAACGCGGCATAAACGCCCAATCTTCAATGCCTGACTCAGACCCGTCAGCATTGGTATTGCGGAAAGAGTGCATGAATCCGTCATCGCTACCCATGAAGACTCGAATGTCTGGATTACTGCTATCGTAACCTGCCGAGCGCGCACCATAGTTCAACGGCAATGGTCGCGAATGCAGCGGAGGACCTATTATCCATGGCCTTACATTAGTGGTCGCATCGTTGTCCTCGTTGTCCACATCCTGTCCGCGAATCCACCTGATCAGGGTTTCAGCATCACCAACTGAACCCGCATTTAAGTCTGCTTGCAGCGTTGCAGCATTAGCTACATTAAGGCCGAGCAGCGCGGTTCCGGAATTAGGTTCAGTATAAAGCGTTCGCGTTGACGCCCCGTTGTCATCACCGATAGTGAGTGCGCCACCTTCGATAAAGCCTGGGATAATCTGTCCAGCACCACCACGTGCAACCACACGGCCATCTGCCCCGAGAACTTCATCATCACCAGATGGGGGAGGCAATGCATCAGGATCGGTCCAGTAAGTCAGGGCATCAAAGGCAATACGGCCGTCTGAAGCAATAGCCAATTCATTAAAAGCATCCACAAGAGAAAGCGTTGTCGTACCGAATTCATCCGTAGTTTCCTGCAACTTCAGCTTTTTCAGATTTCCCTGCCAATTGGGCCGAGCGTTCTCATCCACCTGAAATTGCGCCAGGAACACGTTGTCCACAATGTCGGATCGATTAAATACATTTACCGGCACCGAGGCCGCCACAAAAGTTGTGCTCACGGATAAAATTTCCCGAAACACACTGCGCAATTCTGCTAAAACCGAAGCAGGATCAGTAAGCTCAATAGCTCCGATAGTGCCACCAGCCTGAGCGTAGCCATTGGTAGTATTATTGACCTGCGCCGCAATAAAATACGAGGTGAGTGACTGATCGCCATCCAGCACTGGCCAGTAGCCATTGGAAGTGTTGGGCGCGAGATCTGTGTTTGCCATATAGGCTATCACATCATCGAAGTCTGGACGGTTTATACCAATATCCATGCCGCCATTGGCAATAGTATCCTCAATTTGATCGTCAGCATCATCTTCCTGATTAGATACAAGGAACATGAGGTTAACTGCATATGCCGAACTACATTCGGTGGCACCGCCACCGCTCCAGGGAGAAATATAATTGGCGCCGCTCTCTATAGAGGAATCCCACGCAGCCAGTGGATAATCCGTGTCCAGGTTGTCATTATCATTCGTGTTAAAGTCTTCCCAACCCAGATGAGCGTTATGCCAGGCCTGACCTGTCAGGTACCGAAACATCTCAAAGTACATCTCTTTACCCTGAAATGAATGATTTACTGACCCAGTCGGTGTAGGCAAAGAGTCGAGACCTGCCAGAATTGCAGCTTTGGCACCGTTACTGTCTGCCAGATCGAAACTCTTCAAGCCACTCATGAAATAAGCCCCGTTGGAACAGCCAGTAACGCCAGGACCACCATCGCTGTCTCTACCTGTACAGGTGTCGTCATGATTCAGCATAAACGCAACCGAAACGTTTTCCAATTCAGCAAATAGTGTTTCAAATACTGCGCGCATGCCGTCAAAAAGGGTCACCTGCCCCGGTCCAGTATCCAATGCAGGATAGGCATCACCAAGTAATACGCCACAGGCACTGCTAGCATCTTTGGGGTCAACTTCAGTACATAGCGTTGATCCCAGATTGGAACGATAATCCAACGTCAGGATTACCAGAGGCTCTGCACCCACTCCCGGAGACGCATTAATATAAATATCGGTATCATCAGCAATGGTCGTGGCTTGAACACCGAGGAAGATCAACAGACCTGCCACCAAATATTTAGTATTCATTTCCTAATACTCCAAAGCCCTAATTAGTTAGTTTGCGCACCGCGTGGTACCAAAACAATTACACCCTGTACTAGCCCTACCCTGCCCTCATTGTCATCAATACCATCATAGTCAGTTTCCACCTCGAAGCGCGCCGCATAGAAAGCATCCGCGCTGGAATTAATACCTCGCGGTGCAGGAGTCAGCGCAGGGCTAAGCCTTTCCACAATTACTGCGGCATTCGCCTGTTTGGCAGCAGGCAGCACCGTTTCATCGATTGTGATAGTTTGTTGTGAACAACCAGCAACATTAGTGGTGCAGTTCACAAACCCCACATCACCCGACACGATGATGTTGTCAGGATTCCCAACAACCTGGTCGACAATAGATTGGGTAAGTTCAAGCGTACTTACACGGGTTTGTTCATTACTGGCCATGCGCAGCTCCATAGTGCTGGTGCGCATAGTCGTAGTCGCAGCCAAAGTCAAAATCAGCAGAAAAATCAGGGAAATCAGTAAAACACTCCCTTGCTGTGCGCCAGTCATAGTTAATACTTTTTGTTTTCCCATCTTCATCATGACCCGATACCTACCAGGTTTGCCGGATTACGCAATAAAATCGTAGAACTGAACACGCGCCTATAAAAGCCATCATTGGCCGCTGGCACAGTCGTCGACCCCATAGTATAGGTCTTGTCATTTGTATAACCCGGTACCGTGTTCACACTTCTGGCCATTACATAGAGTCTCGCTGACACCGCATTAGTCACTTCTGCGGCTGTAGGTGTGGCCTGATAGTAATTGGCAACGAAATCGCTGTCTGTATCAACACCGAACTCAATCTGTATATTCTCAATGCCTTCTACCAGACATTCGTTAGTCATATTCGGGAGAATGTTGACGCTTAAATAGGCGCGACACAATGTGGGAATCCCGTCTCCCACATTTACCGAATAGTCCCGCACGTAGTAAACGTATGGAAAATAGGCCCAGTTAGTTTCGGTGCCGCCAAGCGCAGGCGGTGTTCCAAAAGTTCCTCCGAGGAAGAATTGTGCATTGGCGCCATTACTGCGCATATACATCTGGCCCAGCACAATGTCTGCATCTGCAGTTTCCGCATCGGCAGTGCGTTTCAGTGCAATAACGTCGCTACCAACCTCTATCCGCGCGGAAGGCAGACACTCGTGATTTGCCGCCACCTGGGCGACAGTGGCATTGTTGATAAATTCGATGGCGTCATATGCTTTAACCCAGTCAACGATAGTATCCCCACAGTCCTGCCCGACCAGCGCAAGTAAATGATTGGTGGCCAGATCAATATCGAGATACTTGCCCCAGAAACCGGCCATTGCCAACTCGCGACCAAGGTGACGCATCACAAAACGTCCGTTTTCCAGCACTCGTGAAATCTCTTCATCCTGTGTGGCACTGCGATTGTTTTGCACGAAAACGACCACGGCACCCGCGACCAGAGTGAGCCCCAGACCAAGAGCCACCATCAGTTCTATCAGTGTGAAACCTTTTTGTTTATTGTATCTGCGCATAAGTTGTCAGGGCGAAATATAAGTGTCGAAGGTGAGAATACGGCGAAATTCTTCATTGGCTCCATAAAGACCAGAACCAACACCACAGAGATCGGGCGAAACATTCGCCAGGTCATTCAGACCTCGCCAGACGATAGTGATTGTGTAAACGCCGGCATCCCCTCCAGGCGGACCCACAACGCAGCCAGTAGGATTCACAAGGCCACCCGTTTCAGTGACATCACCATCTATGGTGCGGGACTCTGAGGCACCATCCATGGCCGACTCCCACAACCACATATCATAGGCGGCGATCTGGCCAGGATTACACGGCTCGGCAGCAATGCATTCCTGTGCGGGCTGAGTGATTGTTCCACCACCCACACCGGCCGTGATATAGCCACCCAATGAGATTGGGTTCGCCCGCATCTTCTCAACAATATCGTGTGCAAGAATCAGCGCAGAAGTTCTTTGCAGGGAATCGAAATTGGATTTCTTGGCAGCGGTTTGCAGTCCGGCGATATTCAAAAACCCCACGCTGATGATCAGCAATGCCATCAACACTTCGATCATACCAACACCCCTGCAATGCAATGGTGCATTAAAGTCTGCATATCGCTGGAGCTTGTTGGAGAAAATTAACATTGGATGTTTGCTTTCCCTATGCCTCTATGGACACGCCGCATCGGCCATGCGTGGTCGGCCTGTGGCGTTGACGATAATGTTTTGCGCGACTGAGGAGTTCACACAGATGTTAAAAGCTCCGTTGGTAGTTACCGACCCCGATGGCAGGTATCGCACGATATTAGTATAGTTCACCGCAGTAACTGCTGTGCGGTCTCCCATGCCAGTGTAGGTATCAAGGATCTCTTCACCAGGATCCACGACACCATCCCGGTCCAGATCCTCAAATGATATCCACCCGGAATTCCAGGTCTCACCATTGGCGCAGGTCACAGGTGCCGCCGGATCAATTTTGCAGATGGTAATAGCAGAATTGCGGGTCACGGCTTCACTGCGAGCGAGCAACAGGCTGGAGAACAGGTCATTGGTATCACTGTTGGCCTGCATATTGTCGAAAAAGTCGCCCATGCCAGGCAAGGCGACCATGAGCATGACCCCGAGAATAGCAATGGTCACCATCACTTCGACTAGTGTAAGTCCGGATTCTCTCGCTCTCACTTCATCACCTGTAAGCAATTGAAATTATTTTATAATTTCCACTTTAAAACGCCACATCAGCAGAAAACAGATGGTAATTATACGGAAATTACCGGGACATAATTGTGAACTGGGTGGGGTTTTAATATTGCCACACCATCTGACACTCAACCCATAAAATACTGATTTTTCAGTAGCTTAAACCAATTATTCTAACCTTTCAGTAACTTATCGGCGAAAAATGGCAAAAATTGCGCCCGGTCCACACCCTTTAGCCACCGCGCATTCAATCTACCATTACGGTATGCTCCGCGTCTCATGCGGCACACTTTTCCACCCTGGAGTTACCTCAAAAATGCAACTGGACCTTTTTGCCATCTTGCTACTGGGCCTGACTGGCTTGCTGGCTGGTGGCATCAACACTCTGGCTGGTGGTGGCTCCAATTTAACACTGCCTGTATTGATGATGCTCGGGCTGCCTGCAGACGTAGCTAATGCCACCAACCGGGTCGGTGTGGCACTGCAGTGCGTGGTGGGCGTTGCTGGCTTCGACAAGCACAAGACGCTGGACCGGCCGGCAATCTGGCCAATCCTGATTCCGACGATGATCGGGGGAGTGCTGGGAGCTATAGCGGCAGCACTAATGCCTAACCTTTATCTTAAACCAGTACTGTTGATCACTATATTGACCATGTCGGTCATCATACTCGTCCGCCCGGAGGTTATCGCTCCACCAGCAGGAACAGCAACCTTGTCACCACGAGAGAACCCCAAGGCGTGGTGGGGACTGTTTGGTGCAGGAGTATATGGTGGCTTCGTGCAAGCTGGCGTCGGTTTTATTTTGCTTATCGCCCTAGCCGGTGGACTGCGCTACGACCTGGCACGGGCAAACGCACTGAAAATGGTCTGCGCTCTGACATTTACCTCAATCGCTTTGGGGGTATTCATCTATTTTGGTCAGGTCCGGTGGATGCCTGGTCTCATTCTCGCTGTTGGTACCATGACTGGAGCACATTTCGCGGTGAAAATCGCTATCAAAGCATCACAGGACAGTATCAAGTGGTTCCTGTTTGTCATGACGCTGTTTGCGGTGGCAGGCGGTTTCTTCTTATAAGCAGGCACCAGGTGAAAGGATCCAGCTTCGAGTCCAGAAACAGCTACACGGTATTTCCGGCAAAGCTGAATTTAATCCTCACTCCGCCCAGCTGGCTGTTATCGATACTGATAGACCCCTCATAGCTGGCAATAATGTCTGTGACTACTGCCAAACCAATACCTTGGCCCTGGACCAGGGTGTCCGCACGCGCGCCTCGTTGTAAAACATATTCGCGCTTTTCCTCATCGATGCCCGGACCATCATCTTCAATGATAAAGTGAATAGCTTGCGCATCGGCCGCATCTCGCTCCAAAGTAATTGCAACCTGACTTTTGCCATACTTGAACGAGTTGTCCAGCACATTGCCCAGCACCTCAAGCAGATCTCTCTCATCTCCGTAAAAATTGAGAGTTTCGTCCAATGTTTTGGTTACTCGAATTTGTTTGTCAGCATAAACCTTGGCTATGGCATCCAATACTTTATTCAGCGCAGCGGATGCATTGACCGAGCGCATCAACAAACTGCTACGATTGGATTGCACAGCCCGCTGCAACTGATAGCTCACAATCTGGTTCATGCGTTGTATTTGTTCTTCTACGGCCTCCAGTTTTTCATTACTAACCTGCTCAGAATTCGATTTGTCTGCGAGTTCGGAAATTACACTGGAAATAATTGCGAGTGGAGTCTTGAGACTATGGGCAAGATCGCCGAGTGTCGTGCGATAACGACTTTGTTGTTTGCGCTCGGTTTCAATAAGAATATTGAGGTTGCGAGTGACACCTCTCAGCTCTCTTGGATAAACCCCTTGCAGCTTGTCTGTGGTGCCAGATTCAATCTGCTTTAGATCATTCGCCATACGGTGTAATGGCAGCAATCCCCAACGCAGAAGCAAAAACTGTATTAGCAACAAAAGTACAGCAACACCTCCAAGCCAATACCACAGGCTGGCCCGAAAATTGGAAATTTCCGAGTAGTAAGGCTCTGCATCTTCCATTACTGTAAAGCTGTACTCACTAATTCCGTCCTGCCAAAGAATCCCGTAGCTGACAACAAACAATTCTTCACCTTCAACACTATTGGTGCGTGTAAACACTCGCTCCCCTACTTCTACCGATATTCGAAGTACATCCGGATCCTCAACATTTAACGCAATCGCCGAGTCACTGCGCCACAATTCGCCAAAACTCGACTGACTGATAAATCCATATAGTCCTGAGTTGAGTTGACCAAACCTCGGCTCCTGTAAGTCCTCGAGGAAATAGAATTCACCGTCCTGCTCTTCAACCGCTGCCAGAATCAGATAAATGTGTACCTGAAGCCTGTCAGCGGCTCCAGCTTCAATACTATTGCGAAATGCACTGTCGAGGACGATTCCTGTGAGGCCCAGGAAAACAAATAACAGGATACTGAAAGAAATAAGCAGGCGAGATTGCAGGGAGTATTCCGTAACCCTGTTGCCACTAGTCATCGCCTTGGCCTCGGGCAAAGGTATTCTCAGGCTTCGGCCAGGTTAAAACGATAACCTTGCCCGCGCACAGTTTCGATGGGTTTCAAGGTCTGATCCGGGTCAAGTTTTTGCCGCAGGCGGCGCACAAAAACTTCGAGGACATTGCTGTCACGGTCATAGTCCTGGGCATAAAGATGCTCAGTCAGTTCAGTTTTCGAAATTACCTGCCCCGGGTGCAGCATCAAATACTCCAGCATTTTATATTCGTATGCTGTGAGTTCGACTTTTTCGTCATGAACTGTCAGACGCTTTGCGGTGGTGTCAAGACTAAGTGGGCCAAAATCAAGCTTCGGTTTGCTGAACCCGGCCGCGCGACGCAACAACGCATTCAAGCGCGCAAGTATCTCTTCCAACTGAAAAGGTTTTACAACGTAATCATCGGCGCCGGCGTCCAGACCTTCGACTTTATCCTGCCAATCACCACGAGCAGTGAGAATTAATACCGGGAATTCCTTGCCTGCTGATCGAATCTGTTTTATCAGAGAGATGCCATCGATTTCTGGCAAGCCCAGATCGATAATGGCAGCATCATATTCGTATTCCGAAGCGAAATATAAACCTGACTTGCCATCTTCGGCGGCGTCAACCACATAGCCTTCTTTGGTAAGCCCTTGTTGCAGTTGCTGACACAACAGGGATTCATCTTCAACAACCAATAGTCGCATTGCTGTACAGGCTCCAGGTAAATTAAAGCTAGTTGCTGCCCCCGGTGATTCGACCGGTAACTGCATGAACAAACACAGTGAAAACTTTGCCTTCGTTTTCCATGCGTATTTGATAGCGTTGATTTTCACCTTCACCAATTAAACTGATTCGCAAAATATTTCCGGCAGATCGCTGCCGCGCCAGGTTTACGGCCTGACGCTCAGTAATGCGCCCGTTAACCTGAGGATTATTTCTCAGGTCGCGGACAGAATTTCGGTCAGGATTAGCCTGATCAAGAGGGATAGGGGTGACTTGAGCGCCCACACTGGCAGACAGAAAAGCTGCAAGAGCAATTAGATGCCGCAATCCGTTTCTCAATTCTCACCTCGATATGCGTGTCACAAGACACATAGTAGTTCAGTTGTAGTCTGGCCAATCAAAGTACAGGCTGTATATTAACTCGCACCTGAATTTGCTCGCCTGGGTCTGAATCTATGCGCACATTGTATTGTTGTCCGTTGTACAGATACGTCACCTCATACCCTACCAGACGTTCTTCCTGGTGGCGTTCATAGGCGGTCTCGCAGCGCTGAACAACTTCGTAGCCTCGCACAGCAGAACCGCTATGCTGACGCATAATATCACGTCCTATAGAGTGCCCCAATACAGCTCCCAACACAGCCCCAACTCGCTGATTGGACTTTTTGTGACCCAGAGCATTACCAATGGCCCCACCAATTATGGTGCTCACCACGACCGGCGTGTTCGATTGACGACGGGGATAATTATCGACAGCTACCTCTTCCTCCCAGCACTGCTCCCGGGGTACCTCAATCTCTACGAGACGA